>JFJP01001859.1_pt2 | contig 13774 bp, 12 predicted proteins | sample 431651 | NCBI WGS metagenome assembly JFJP01 (sample SAMN02602958, study PRJNA72255) | Microbial mat metagenome, whole genome shotgun sequencing project. | biome: fresh water; feature: sink hole; material: water; isolation source: purple microbial (photo- and chemosynthetic) mats found in... | reverse complement strand
GCATCACGCAGACCCTCAAGCGTGCCCATCATCATCACGCACGATCCAGTGGCATCGCCCGGCCGAAAGGTCGGGCGCGGATTGAAACAGTACCTACTTGGGCATCGCGCGCAAAGCGGCCGGCAACATCAAGGCGACAGGCTACCGCGCCAGCTTGAACGAGGCACTGGACGCCCTTGAGAAAGGAAAGGGCGAGAAGGTACTGGCGCGCAAGAGCTGTGGAGACCGCGTTTCAGGAGCGCATGCGCTATCACGTCAACCGCATCGCGCAGACCGAGCTACACCGCGCTACACCGCGCCTACATGGACAAGCAGACCGAAGAGATCATGGCCGATGACACCATCCATGCGGTCAAGGTGGTGATGAGCTGCACGCACCCGCGCACCGACATCTGCGATATGTGGTCACAGCTGGACAAGTACGGGCTGGGGCCTGGCGTCTACCCAAAAGAGCACGCACCACGCCCGCCATTCCACCCGTTTTGCAGATGCGTGCTTCACAGCAAACGCCTGATCAAGACCGACAAGGCGCGCGAGAACCCGGCCAGTGAGCGGCAATATCTGGCAAGGGTGATGCGCGAAGAGGGCGCTTCGAAGGCCGCGCAGATCATCGGCGGACGCGCCAAGCTGGCGGCAGCGCTGACCAATGCGCCGATTGACTCCATCGTGAACATTAACAGGCCGGCGCCGTATCGGCTGGGGAGGGGGGGGTAATGCCGGGATGAGATCAGAAGAATTTGCCCTCCCCGCGCCCGGAGTCCTGCCTCGCCGTGCAGCATGGGTAGGAGATGAGCGCGTAGACATTGTGGCAGACGAATCTGCCATCAAGAAACACCCTCATTACGGCGAAGCAAAAACAGGCGGCACAGTGGCGGCTGTGCGTTTGGTGATGGATGTTATGGATGACGCATGGTTTGCGGCGAATGGCGCGAAGATTGCGGCCAGTGGCCCGGTGATGGTTGGCGTGCACGCCGTTGAGGGGCTGTCCACCAATGTTATCGGCCCGATGATGTCGCAATGGATGGGGGCACGCATTGGTTTGCCGGTGGACGACAACATCGTGCAGATAAACCGCGTTGGCCACACAGGGTCAAGCGGCTGGCATCGATTGGCTACACAGGCGCTGTTTGCTGGCGAAGTGCACGCAGGAAAGGCTTACTGGCTGGCGGATGATTTTATTGGGCAGGGCGGCACGCTCGCCAACTTGCGGGGATACATCGAATCAAAAGGTGGCCATGTGGTTGGTTATACCGCCTTGACCGGGCGAGCAGATTCGTCCATTCTTGGATTGACACAAGCAACACTTGCGACGTTGAGGCAAAAACATGGACAACTTGAAAACTGGTGGCGCGGGCAATTTGGATTCGGATTCGAAGACCTTACCGAGTCTGAAGCTAGATACCTCATCCGAGCCGAGGATGCTGACACCATCAGAAATCGCCTGGCTTCAGGATGATAAGCGGCGTGTTCTTTCTGTCGGCAAGAGCCTCATGGAAGAGGCAATGATGCAGCGCGAGCGCATCGCCGCCTAACTCATCACCTCACACCAAATCACCATCAACTTATAGGTGTCGAGCCGGTCTTCATCGGTGATCGTCTCGCGGTAAATACCGCTGGCGTCGCTGATCTTGCCTCTGATGGCCGATTCCAGCTCAAACAACGCCGCGTAGACCGCCTCCAGCCCGCCGGACTCGGCGGCGCTAATATCGGCGCCAAAGTAAATCAGCAGTTCCGCTGTAGACCCCCCGGCAAGCAGATCGCCCGGAACGACCCGACTCGGCACCACGCGAATAAGTGGGTAATCGGCCGGACTGATGTTCGACTCCAGCCCGATCTTGCAACTCGCCACGCCGGCATCATTACGCACGCTCCAACGGAATGCTGAACACCGCAACAGGGTTACCCTCAACGTCAGGTGTGGCGGCCTGTGCCTGAGCCAGCACGGACGAAAATTCATCGCGGTAGCTCTTCAACTTGGCAGTGAACAAATCTTCCTTGTCCGCCTGATTTTCCTTGCACGCCAGTACGTAGCAACGCACCGTTGCTGTATCGCCCGGCCGAAAGGTCAGGCGCGGATTGAAACGATATGCGGTTGCGCTTCAACTTCTGCTTCGGCGCGTATCGTGAGCTGGATAACGGCATCATGACCAGCGCCTTCGGCTTGGATGAAGAAAGCGAGAGCATCCTCGCGTCCATTGGCAAGCCTCCATCTTCAGGATGATACAAACACCCCGTAGGGCGAAAAAGTCGGCGGCCGTATGCCGACGCCTTCCGCCGCATGCACCGAGCGTTGTCGGAAGGCGCCGGCAAGTAACCGCCGGCTTTTCCGACCTACGTTTGCCTTGTCGATTCGCGCAATGATCGTTCCGCTTGACCTATCGCGCATCGGGGGGCCGGCCGGCCGGTCGCCCCTGCACGGTTATCGGCGAGCCGAAAAATCGAATGCTGATTTAATCGCCGGTAGCGGTTAAATGTATTTGAAGGCGAGTGAGGCTACTTCGATCAGCATCAAGGCAAAAAACAGTCGCACCATGCCGCGTAGGACGGAAATTGGCGCCATGAACAATTTTCTCGGCGTGGCCATGCCTTCCGCGACCGGGATGACAGTGACGGCTAATCCAAAGGCGATGCTCTTCAAGAGGATGCCGATCAGCACTGAATTGTCGAATACCTTGCCCATTACCCGGCTGAAATCGGGCAGGCTCCAAGTTTGCCAGCCATAAACAGCGAGATACGCCAGGATCAACGCCAGTACGCTGGTAAAAGCGGTCAGCGCGAGAACGGAAATCATGCCGCCGACGACACGTGGCATGAATTCGAGCCGCATGGTGTCGACGCAAGCGCTCTCCAATGCTTCTATCTCGCCATTGATTTTCATCAAGGCGACTTCTGTGTTGATCGCGGAACTTGAGCGCAATGCGATAAACAGCGCTGTGATCAGTGGCAGTACTTCCAGCACCAGGATGCGCATGGAAACTTCGAGGGCGTAATCGGAGAGCCCGAAATCCGCCGCTGTAGAGACCACGATTTGAATCAATACAAATGAAAGCAAGGCCGCAAACAGCGTGAATCCGGGAAGAATTTGCCAGGCGGTAAAATAAATCTGTTTCATTACCACGGTGCGCGTGGCGCTGTTGTAAGCCGATGGCGAGGCGGCGATAAGCACGGCACGGGCGGCGAAAAGCAGGGTATCGCGCCAGATTCGCCAAGTGCCGAGAAGCGCCGCGCCGCGGCGAGAGAGAATGTTGGAGATGAGCGGCATATGTTTGATATTACTACCGTGAATATGTTCAGCGCAGGGTTGCTATGATGCGGTTAAATCATCAACGAAGTGGTAAGGAGAGAAGATGAATTTGCAATTGTCGGCGGTTTTTTTATTTGTTTTACTCTCGGTGCCGGCTTGGGGCGCGCCGGGAAGCATGATCAAGAATGATGAATTGAGACTTTCCGCCAGTTCCTCCGCCGCAAGTGGGGGCCGTGTCGAGAAGGGCGCTAGCGTAGAAATCCTGGCGCGCAAGGGGGGATGGACCCAGATCAAGCATGCCGACAAGACTGGTTGGGTTCGGGTCTTGTCGGTTAAATCGACTGCAAGCAGCAGTGGAAATACCCTTGGTGGCATTGTCCAGTTGGGAACCGAGCAGCGAGACCCTCGTCGTGTTGTGGCGGTTGCGGGTGTGCGCGGACTGAATGAGGAGGAATTGCGCGGCGCTCGTTTCAATGCCAAGGAATTGATGCGCATGGATCAATTTGTCAGCAGTCGCGCTGATGCCGAGTCGTTTGCGCGTGGTGCGGGTTTGCGTAGTGTCGATCTGGCCTACATCGAAGCGGCCAAGGGACGTTCGGAAAGCAAATCGAATCACGATTCGAACGCCAATGTGTGGGGCGAGACCAGTTGGTAATCCGCATCTTTGCCGTTTGCTTGACGAGCATTCATTGTTTCGTGGCGACGGCTCTAAACCAGATATCGAGTTCAGGTCAGGGGTTTGCCCGGAAAGGATAGAAAGCCATGTCGAATAAATTTATTTGGTCGGTCGTTGTGTTGTTCGCTGTCAGCGGGGTTCACGCCAGTGAACTGGGGGATATGTTCAAGGGTTTTTTAAAGCAGCAATTGACTCAGCCGACACAGCCGGTGGCGCCCGTGGCGCCGACTCCGCCCAATGTTCCCAATGCGCCTATGCAACCGGCTGCCAGCGCCGACAAGCCGGCAGATTTGGTTGTGAAAGCGTTGCTCAGCGGTAACGCTTCGCCTGCTGAGGAATTGCGCATCGGCCAACAGATTGCCGGTAACTTGTTGGGTGTTGCGCCCTTGGTCAAAGATGACGCTTTGCAGCGCTATGTCAATAAAGTTGGCCGATGGGTCTCTTTGCAAAGCGAGCGGCCTGATCTTGATTGGCATTTTGGGGTGATTGAAAGTGAAGATCTGAATGCTTTCGCTGCGCCTGGCGGCTATGTTTTTTTGACGCGAGGGTTATATCGCAAGCTCAACAGCGAGTCGGAATTGGCGGGTGTTCTCGGGCATGAGATGGGCCATGTGTTGCGCAAGCATCATCTGAAGTTGTTGCAAAAATCGCAGGGTATTGCGTTGGTCGGCGGTTGGCTTGGGCGCAAATATAAAAATGAAAGTGAGGTATTGCAAAACCTGATCGGGAATGGCGCCGAGGTGGTGGCCCGCAGTCTCGACAAGGATGCCGAATATGAAGCCGATCGAATCGGCGTCGTGCTCACCGCGCGTGCTGGTTACGATCCCTATGCCTTGCCAGCGGTTCTGGCCGAGATCGGGCATGTGGCAAAAACGGACAAGAGTGTGTCGTTGTTGTTCAAAACACACCCGCATCCCGATGATCGTCTGGCGCATTTGTCAGAAGCGGTGGGCGATACCCTGGATGCTTTATCGGAAGGGCAGAGTGGTGCGGCGCGTTTCTATCGGCTGCGGTAGTCTGTTACGCCTCAAATCTTAAATCTTCATGTTTTCTGAGCAGAATCGAAGGGTAGATAAGCGCAGCGCATCCACCTTACGCCAGACCAAGGCCATGTTTTCGATTTGCCAGTTTGGTTGCGGCTTCGCCGGTTTCCAAGGACGGATGTCCTGGTCGACTTACTTGGAGTTTCAATGTCAGAGTCAAATAGTCAGATCCTGTTGCAACAGAAAAACGCTGAAGGCCCTCGCAACTGAAGGACGCCGGATTCGTAAGTACTGAAGTACTAACGACTCCGCTGCAATCCGGGTTGTCGGTGGATCGTCTGGAGCGCCTGGTTTCCATCGGTATTGAGCTTTCTAGCCAGCGCGATCTGGGTGAGTTGCTTAATCGAATTCTGGAGGCGGCGCAACTGCTGACGAATGCGGACGGCGGGACGGTTTATCTGATTCGGCAGAAAAAGCTCGAATTCGCCATTATTCGCAACAAGACACTCGGCATTCATCAAGGCGGGCGCGGCGGCGCAACTTTGGCGCACGATCCTATCCCGATGTATCTGCCGGATGGGAGCCCCAATCTTTCGACGGTCTCGGCGTCTGCGGCGCTTTCCGGTAAAACCATCAATATTGCCGATGCCTACAATGCGTCGATGTACGATTTTTCCGGCACACGCCGTTTCGACGCGCTCAACGGCTACCAGTCGCGTTCGTTTTTGACGGTTCCGATGAAAGATCATGAGGAACGGGTCATTGGCGTGTTGCAGTTGATCAACGCCGAGGCTGCCACCAGCCGCGAAATCATTCCATTCGACAGGGACGACCAGTATCTGGTCGAGTCGCTTGCTTCGCAGGCGGCGGTAGTGTTGACCAATCGGCAACTGATCGATCGCTTGGAAGAATTGTTTGTCGCTTTTATCAAGCTGATTTCCAATGCGCTGGACGAAAAATCGCCTTATACCCACGGCCATTGCCAGCGCGTGCCCGAGATCACCATGATGTTGGCGGATGCGGTGTGCAAGACCACGGAAGGTCCGTTGAAAGACTTTCATCTCAGCGCCAAGGATCGGCGTGAGCTTGAGATTGCCGCACTGATGCACGACTGCGGCAAAATCACCACGCCGGTTCATGTGGTCGACAAATCAACCAAGCTGGAGACGATTTTCGATCGTATCCATCTGCTCGATGTCCGTTTTGAAGTGCTCAAACGCGATGCGCGTATCGCCATGCTGGAAGCGCGTTTACGCGAGCCGGATTCGGTTGATGTGGTGGCCCAGGAGGCGGAATACACCGGTTACTGCGCGGAACTGGATGCCGCGCGCGATTTCTTGCGTCAGGCAAATGTCGGCGGCGAATTCATGTCGCCTGAAATGCAGGCTCGGGTGCGTGCCATCGGCGGCAAGTATCGCTGGGTCAATTCCGCCCGCGCCACTGCCACCAGTGAGAGCGAAGCACTTTTGAATGATGAAGAAATGGACAAGTTGTGCATTGCAAAAGGCACGCTGTCGAACGAAGAGCGAGACATCATCAATTACCACATCGTATCCACCATCAACATGCTGGAAGCGTTGCCTTGGCCAAACCATTTGCGTAACGTGCCGGAGTTTGCCGGCGGGCATCACGAACGCATGGATGGCAAGGGTTACCCGAAGGGGCTGACGCGTGAGCAGATGTCGGTGCAGGCGCGCATCATGGGTATCGCCGATATTTTTGAAGCCTTGACCGCCAGTGACCGTCCTTATAAACCCGGCATGTCGTTGTCGCGTTCCTTGTCTATTCTGGGGCGCATGAAACTGGATCATCATATCGACCCGGATTTGTTTGATGTGTTCGTGCGCGAAAAGGTTTACCTCGATTACGCGCGGGCGCATCTCAAACCCGAGCAGATTGACGTTGTGGATGAATCCGCCATTCCCGGCTATTCCGGGTACGTGGCACCCGAAAACAATGCAGTAGCACTGGAGAAATCCAAGTCATGACCTTGCGCAGTCGTCGTTTTATCGGGCAATTTACCCTCAGCCTGATGCTGATCCTCATGTTGACGTTGCATCTGACCGGCATCCTGCATCTTGGATTTGTCGAGATTCTCGACAACGCAATGTATGACCTGAAGGTGCGGCTGACAGCTTCGCAAAATATTGACGATCGTATTGTCATTGTCGATATCGACGACAAGAGCTTGCAAGCGGAGGGACGTTGGCCATGGTCGCGGGAAAAAATGGCCCGCATGCAAACCAACTTGTTCGAGCAATACAGCGCCGCAGCGGTCGGCTTCGATATCGTTTTTTCCGAGCCGGACGCCAGTTCCGGCTTGCCAGTGCTGGAGACGCTCGCCGCCAATCAGTTAAAGGATCAGCCGCTGTTTCTGGATTTGCTCGAACAACTGCGACCCACCCTCGATTACGACCGACTCATGGCGGAATCACTGGGCAAAGGCATGTCGGTATTGGGCTATTACTTCAATGTGAATGAAGGGGCTGAACGAATCGCCACACTGCCAAAAGCCTCTTTCACACAGGAAGAATTGGGTGGACTGGGGGCTGGATTTCTGCAAGCCGAAGGTTATGGTGGGGCGTTGCCGATGCTGCTGGATAAGGCTGCCGCCGCTGGTTTCTACAACTCGCTACCGGATAACGACGGTGTTATCCGACGTATGCCGGTGATGATCCATTACCAGAACGCTTACTACACTTCGCTACCGATCATGTTGACGCGTGCGGCGCTGGATTCGGGAGAAATCCGCTTGATCAATCCGGGGGGCGATGGCTTCAACCGATTATTGCCGCACGCGCTGGATATCGGTGACTTCAAGGTGCCGTTCGATGCTCAGGGCGGTGTCCTGGTGCCCTATCGCGTGCCCGGCGCTTATCACTTTGTATCCGCGACCGATGTCATTAATGGCGAGACGCCGGCCAGCGACATCGAGGGTCGCATCGTATTGATTGGAACCACCGCCCCCGGCTTGGCCGATATTCGGGTGACGCCGGTCAGCGAGGTTTTCCCCGGAGTCGAGATTCATGCCTCGTTGATCTCCGGCATTCTGGATCAGAACGTGAAATGGAAACCGCGCCAACTTACGCTGCTGAGCGTAACCAGTGTGATTGTGCTGGGTTTGGTGATCGGCATTCTGCTGCCAATGACCACGCCCTTGATCGCGGCAATGTCCACCCTGGGCTTCCTTGTTTTGATTCTCGCGCTCGATCTTTGGGCATGGAATGCGCTGAATATGGAGTTTCCGCTTGGTGCACCGATGATCGCGGTATTGGGGATGTTCGTCGCCAATATGTCTTACGGCTTCTTTATCGAGACACGCGCCAAAGGCCAGATCACCAAGCTGTTCGGACAATACGTCCCCAAGGAATTGGTCGAGGAAATGAGCCGCGATCCAGATCGTTACAATCTGAAAGGCGAGTCTCGCGAGATGAGCGTTTTGTTCTCGGATATCCGCGACTTCACCAGTATTTCAGAAGGGTTGCCCGCTTCATCTCTGGCCGAGATGCTGAATTTCTACCTGTCGTCGATGACCCGCATCGTGCAACAACGACGTGGCACCATCGACAAATACATCGGCGACGCCATCATGGCATTCTGGGGCGCGCCGATGCCCGATCCCAATCACGCCCGCGATGCGGTTCTCGCCGCCATGCAGATGCAGCGTGATCTGGATGAACTGAATCCGCAGATGAAAGCGCGCGGTTGGCCTGAAATCAAGATCGGCATCGGCGTAAATTCCGGCAAGATGAGCGTCGGTAATATGGGTTCCGAGTTCCGCATGGCTTACACCGTGATGGCTGACGCGGTCAATCTGGCTTCGCGTCTGGAAGGGCTGACCAAACAATATGGTTTGGGCATTCTGGTTGGCGAGGAAGCGGTGGCGAATTGCACCGATATCGAGTTCATGAAGGTCGATGCGGTGCGCGTCAAAGGCAAGGTCAATCCAGTGACGATCTACGAACCGCTTGGCATGAAAGAAGGACTCGATATCGCCGCTATCAAACGCAAACAGGACTTCGAGCAGGCCTGCTCGGCATTTCTGAAGCTTGATTTTGATGCGGCGGAAGATATTTTCCGCAAAGCCAACAAGCGCAGTCCTTGCAAACTATATGAGATTTATCTGGAACGCATCGCGCATTTCCGCGAAAACCCACCCCCAGCAGACTGGGACGGCGTCTTCACCTTCACCAGCAAGTAACTGTTCGCACCATGCAAATCAAGGTCTTGGGTTGTTCAGGTGGTATCGGCGATGGTCGGCAAACGACCTCTTTTCTGATCGATGACGATATCCTGATTGATGCCGGCAGTGGTGTAACACTGCTATCGCGGGCGGCTTTGGCACGTATCAACCATATCTTCATTACACATACTCATCTCGATCACATACTGGGATTGCCTTTGTTGCTGGATACCGTCGCGGGGGATCGTCAGGGGCCCGTGTTTCTGCATGCGATTCCGGAAGTGCTGGAGATACTTAAAGATCACCTTTTCAATTGGCGCATCTGGCCTGACTTTTCCCGAATACCGTCGGTGGATGAACCTTTCATGTGCTACGCGCCTGTTCCCCTGGGCCAGACTTTTCGTCTTGCCGATGCTGACGGCGGGGTGCGCGAAATTACCCCCATTCCAGCCCATCACGTTGTGCCGACGGCCGGGTATCACCTGCGCGGACCGATCGGGAGTCTGCTATTTTCCGGCGATACCAATAGTCATCCCGTGCTATGGGAATTGGCTGCGCTGATTCCCAATTTGCTGCATCTGGTGGTGGAGTGTTCGTTTGGTAACGAACAGCGTTTAGTCGCCAACGCCTCGCGCCATTACCATCCGACAGAATTGGCGACGGATCTGGCTGGCCTGGCTGTCGGGCCAAAAGTCTGGATTACGCATCTGAAACCGGGGGCGGAGGCCGACATCATGAGCGAGTTACACGCCGAAATCGGTTTGATCGCTGCGCACGATGTGCAAGCGCTGATGCAAGGCCAGGTGCTGAAAATATAGCCAGGAGCCGGTGCGTTTCGCCGAAAACAGTCATAAAAAGAGTGTCAGGAATGTCGTGTTGAAACCCCCGCACGCTTTTGTAGCGCGGTTCAGTCAAGGGATATTGAAGTCCCTGCAGCCGTCCGCTATCGGTCGTTAGCGGAAATTCGTTATGTTGGATGAAATGACAATTTCATGGCAGTTTCACTCTGAAACCAGCCAGACGGCCAACGTGAACACCTTGGAAAGCACATATTGCGGTGGATCAATAGAGAGCTTGCTTGATCGTATAAGTTAACCTTTAGTAGTGCGTGGGGGGATGCATGGCATTCGTTGCAAGTGATCAGATAGCGAGGATTTCTTCCTCAATTCCTGGCGTCGTCTATCAGTTCCGCGTTCAGCCTGATGGGAAGTGGGTATTTCAGTACCTCAGTACCGGCATCAAGGCACTATACGAGGTGTCGGCAGAAGAAGCCTATGCCGATCACCAGGCAATTTCCCGGTGTATCGTTCCCGAAGATCGCGAATTGCATCGTGCATCGGTCGCGATCTCTTTCGAGACGCTGACTCCGTGGTCACATGATCACCGCATCGTTACACAGAGTGGCAAGATGAAATGGGTGCGGGGCCAGGCTACCCCCGAAGCTCAACCGGATGGCAGTGTGTTGTGGAGCGGCATTCTGACCGACATAACTGCACAAAAAGAAACAGAACTCGCGCTGGCTGAGAGCACGCGTCAGTTACAGGAAAAAGAAGAGCGTCTGGCGCTGGCAGTCCTCCACAACGGTATCGGCATCTGGGACTGGAATTTGCAGACGCGCGAGATGGTCTGGGACGACTCGATGTTCGCCCTCTATCGCCTGTTGCGGGAAGACTTTTCAGGTGCGGTGGATGCGTGGGAAAAATCATTGCACCCTGATGATCGCCCACGTACGGCGCGCGAGGTACAAGAAGCGCTAGATGGTGTAAAGCCTTTTGATACCGAGTTTCGCGTCTGCTGGCCGAACGGTGAGATTCATCACATCAAGGCTGTGGCTAAAGTGTTTCGGGACGAAACCGGCAAGCCCTTACGAATGCTCGGAACCAACGTCGATATTACCGAACGGAAAAAGGCTGAAGACGCGCTTCAGGTACAGCAGGAAATCTATCGTGCCGTTGCCGATCATGGCCAGGCGCTGATCTGGATGTCTGGCCTGGACAAGGGTTGCTACTATTTCAACGCGCCATGGTTGGCCTTTACCGGCCGAACACTGGAACAGGAACAGGGCAATGGTTGGGCCGAAGGCGTACATCCGGATGATTTCCAGCGTTGTCTAGACATCTATGTGGCGGCATTCGACCGCCGTGAAGCCTTCAAAATGGAATACCGACTGCGTCGTCATGATGGCGCATATCGCTGGATCATTGACGAAGGCACACCGCGATTTAACAGTGCCGGGGAGTTCCTCGGCTTTGTTGGCCATTGCCTTGATATTCACGAGCGTAAGGAGGCTGAAGAAGCCTTGAGGTTTACACGCATTAGTGTGGATGCAGCCTCTGACGCGGTCTTCTGGCTGACCGCTGATGCGCAGATCACTGATGTAAATGAAGCGGCTTGTCGTTCCTTGGGCTATTCGCGGGGTGAACTGCTTGGGATGATCGTGGGCGACATGGACCCACATTACGATGCCGCCATTTGGCCACAGCATTTTGCGGAGTTGAGGCAAAAAGGCACGATCAAGCTGGAATCAGAACATCGCAGGAAAAACGGCGAGTTGTTCCCGGTCGAGGTGGTGGCGAACTATGTGCACTTTGGACCTGAAGAACGTAACTGCGCGTTTGTTCGCGATATTGCCGAGCGCAAGAAGTCCGAAGCTGAACTCGAACAATATCGTCAGCATCTTGAGTATTTGGTTCGGGAACGCACGGCAGATCTTTCTATCGCCAAGGAAGCTGCAGAGGCTGCAAACCGGGCAAAGACCATTTTCTTGAATACGATGAGCCACGAGTTGCGCACGCCGATGAACGGCATCATGGGCATGACGAGTTTGGCGCTGCGCAAGGCGACCGATCCGAAGCAAGTGGACTACCTGACCAAGGTCACGCAATCTTCAGATAAGCTGCTGGCCCTCATCAACGACATTCTTGAATTCTCCAAAGCAGAGTCGGAAACCCTGACCCGGGATCTGTCTTTATTCATCCTTGCAGATGTTATTGAAAGCGTGAATAGCCATGAGGGCCCGAAAGCCAGGGGCAAGGGAATTGAGTTCCTGGTTGAGATTGCCCCCTTTCTCGCGGACCAACAGTTGATTGGCGACCGCCAGTGCCTGGAGCACGTACTCCTCGCACTGACTGACAACGCCATCAAATTCACTAGCCAGGGATCCATTACAGTGCGCGTGAAGGTGGATGAAGACAAGCTCGAGGCGCTTCTGCTGCGTTTTGAAGTATCCGATACCGGCATCGGTATTTCGGCTGTAGACCGGCATCGCCTCTTTACCCCCTTTGAGCAGATGGATGGTTCGATGTCGCGAGAATATGGTGGCTCCGGGCTGGGTCTGGCGCTCAGTCAGCGTTTGGCGCGTGCGATGGGTGGTGACATCGGGGTGGATACCTCAACTGGGGCTGGCAGCACTTTCTGGTTTACCGTGAGGCTAAGCAAGCCAACAGGTGCCATCCCGCCAGCACCAACCTAAGCAAGCACAAGCTAAACCGGTTTATTGGGCTACTTGGCCCACCGTGTTCAAGTTGATTCATATGTCACTCTGCGGGCTTTGCAATCACAGGGCTCCCTTTGTTTCCGGGGATCCCGCTGACAGTCAGCACGAACGAGTCCTCGATGAGGGCGTCGATTCGTTGCCGTTTCTCATCGAGCTTCGAGGTCTTAAAGGTAAGCCGCGCTATTCCTGGCTTGAGAGTGAACAGTTTCACCAGGTGACGCTTGGGGTCGGCCGGATTGGGCACGAGTTCAGACGTCAGGACGTTTTCATCGCTCGAGATGACCTCGACAATTTCGGTCGGTACGGCACGTCGACCCACATACAGATCGCCGCGGGTGATCCACCCACCCCCAAACCGGTACGTACTGAAGTCGGAGGCGAATACGTCTACATGCACTTCGACCCACATTGGCAAGGTGCGCGCGAGCATAGGCCGCATATACCGGAGCCGGTCGTTAAACCTGAATTCGGTGACGTTGTCCGGGCTGGTGTTCAGGGTGCGCTCAACGGTGACTTCCAGTTTTCCGTGCTCGGTGTTTGGCAGGAACTCGTCTGCGATACCACCACAGGCAACGAGTATCAGCACCGCGAACACAGCAAGCAAAGCCCTCTTCTTATGATTAAAAATCCTCATCATCCTGCCGAGACCCCCATTTTTCAAACCCTGAACGATCCTGACTTCCTTGTCTTGTCAGTACTTTGCTGCACCCAACGTTTGAATTCAAAGGTGCTACGAGGCCATGCACGGTGTCGTCAAAGGATTTGATCGGTTGATCTTCAAGGGGCATCTGACCACACCGTTCATAAAAAAAGGGGCCCGAAGGCCCCTTTGATTGCATCAAAGGCTGAATCAACCCTTGGCGGTGAAGTTGTAGTTCTCGGGTAAGCCCAGCGTGTCGGCCCAAACGTTCTTGGCCCAGGACTCCATGTAGGCAAATTCGAGTTCACTTTCTTCTTTGGAGACGCCGTTTGCACCCTTTTCCGGCAGCATCGATTTTTTCTCCTCGTTCCAGCGGAATACCGTGGCGACGTGGAAGGCGGTGCTTTCGGAACCTGCGGAGTAGCAGGTATTGGTGACTACCGGGGCGGGATCGACCGTGCGGCCATTGAACATTTCGCTCATGGCATAAGCGCACATCTTGCCCGTGTTGTTGGCCACAGAGCCCGATTTCGGGAAGTTGGTCAGCGAGGA
>JFJP01039322.1_pt1 | contig 13775 bp, 10 predicted proteins | sample 431651 | NCBI WGS metagenome assembly JFJP01 (sample SAMN02602958, study PRJNA72255) | Microbial mat metagenome, whole genome shotgun sequencing project. | biome: fresh water; feature: sink hole; material: water; isolation source: purple microbial (photo- and chemosynthetic) mats found in... | reverse complement strand
CTCGAGAATATTCTAACCATATCGTATAAATATAAGCTGGATGGCGTTCAACTTCATGGAACAGAATTGGTGGAAATGTGCAAGGAACTCAAATCGGCTGGCTACATTGTGATAAAAGCTTTTCCTATAGCGGAAGCTTATAATTTCAAGGTAACGAAAGACTACGAAGGGGCTTGTGATTATTTTCTTTTTGACACTAAAACGGATGCTTTTGGCGGTTCTGGAATCAAGTTTAATTGGTCAATGTTAGATGAATACGTTGGAGAAACTCCATTTTTGCTAAGTGGCGGAATTGCTGCTGATGATGGTGAAGCGATTTTGAAAATTGAACATCCTAGATTTGCAGGAATTGATTTGAATAGTAAATTTGAAGTGAAACCTGGCTTGAAGGCTGTTGAACTATTGAAAGGATTTTTAATAGAAATAAAATTGCCCCCGACCCCTAAAGGGGAGTAAGAAATATTAGTATTGATAACTAAATAATAGGTTAATAGCACAATGAATAAGAAAATAAACATACAAGACGAAGCTAACTTCAACTCACCGCAATTTATCCCGCCTTTTGCGGGAGGGGTTGGTGGTAATCGAATCAATCAATTATTCCAACAAAAATCCCAAAACATACTTTCAGTATATTTTACAGCTGGATTTCCAAAATTGGAAGACACAATGCCAATCCTTGAATGCCTACAAGCCAACGGAGTAGATTTGGTGGAAATTGGCGTTCCATTTTCCGACCCTATGGCCGATGGATTGGTAATACAAAACAGCAGTCAGACAGCCTTAAAAAATGGCATGAGTATTAAAAAACTTTTTAGCCAATTGACCGAGGTTCGCTCCCAAATAAATATCCCATTAATAATGATGGGCTATTTAAATCCGATTATGCAATTTGGGTTTGAGGCTTTTTGTAAAGAATGTAACCGCGTAGGTGTAGATGGCATGATTATTCCTGACCTTCCAATGGCGGATTTTTTGGCAGAATACAAAAAAATTGCTGAACTTTACGGTTTGGAATTCATCTTTTTGATAACTCCAGAAACTTCCGACGAGCGTATAAGGCTGATTGATAGCCATACCAATGGATTTATTTACATGGTTTCGTCGGCTGCTACTACTGGAACCCAAACTTCATTCGACAACAAAGTGGAATATTTTAATCGTATCAACGCCATGAATTTAAAAAATCCACGATTGATAGGTTTCGGTATTTCTAATAAATCCACCCGTGATATGGTTTGCAAGTATTCATCTGGTGCAATTATTGGAAGTGCTTTTATTAAATCTTTGCAAGAGACACAGGATGTGGAAAAAGGAGTGAAGCTGTTGTTGGATAATCTAGAGAAATAAACGATTCGCAGATTGTTACTGTTAGGTATTTACCCGTAATTTGAAGTCAAAAATGAAGTCATTAAGCACCAAAGAAAAATCAGTTCACATCAATATTGATTCAAAATACTATGGAACCATTGCCGAAATAGGTGGTGGTCAGGAAACGGCTCGTCATCTTTTTCAGGCGGGTGGAGCTTCAAATACTGTAGCCAAATCAATTTCGGCTTACGACAAGCTATTTAGCGACCATTTTTACAATGACGGACAACCGGCACGATACGTTTCGGAGGATAGGTTACGCAAAATGGTAAACTATGAGTATGATGAATTAATTAAAATACTGGATGACAGGAATCCCCAAAAGTTTTTTGCTTTTGCCAACACCGTAGAAACCATTAATTTTAGCAAAACAAATTTAGGCAAAGGGTGGCTAGGCATTGCTGTAGAAGGCACAGACCGCTACCACCCAAACTTATTTTTTATTCATGTAAGGTTGCACGAGAATGATACTTTATTGCAACAATATAGCCTAGGAACATTGGGTATCAATCTGATTTACGGTGGGCTTTTTAAATGGGAAGACCCTCGAAAAATACTTTTGTCGTTGTTGGATAACTTGGACACCAGCCGTGTAGAAGTGGATTACGCTTATGTGGAGGGGCCAGATATGGGCTGGGTGGACAATAGGCTGCTGAACTTAATGTTGGTGAGCCATGATATGACTCCTGCCATTATTTTTGACAATACCGGTAGAATCCAACATGCTGGCGATTTGCTTTATCGAAAAAATGTACTTTTGATGCGTGGTTATTTCCGTCCTATCAACAATTTAGGAATGGAATTTTTGGAAGACAGCATGGAGATTTTTAAACTTGACGAAGATTATACGCCCGAAAATACCATTGCATTTTGCGAAATTTCACTCAATTACCTGATGCAAGGCGAACAACTTGATGAAAAAGATTTCCTGCACCGCGTAGATTTGCTCAACTTGATGGGACAAAGCGTAATGATTTCTAGGTTTGAACGGTATTTTGAATTGGTTCAGTATTTCAGGCAGTTCAAACTTATCAAGCTCCGCATGGTGGTGGGGCTGCCTACTTTCGAGAAGATTTTTGACAGTGCATATTATACCGATTTGCGTGGCGGTCTGCTCGAAGCTTTGGGCGCTATGTTCCAAAACAATGTGAAAGTGTATTTATACCCAGCTATTGATACAGCAACTGGCGAAGTTATTTATCCAACTGATACTTATTTTCAGGGTAAAAACAGCTTATTGTGGCAATATCTAAGTGCTACTGGCAATATTCTGTTACTTAAAAGCGTATCTACTAATAACTTGAATACCACTTCCGAGCTGATTTCAAATTTAATTGAGAGTGGAGATGAATCATTAAAAGATTATTTGCCAGAAAAGGTGTTTGAACATATAATGAAAAATAAATTATTTGAATTTAACAGCAAGGCTTTAAAATGAATTGTGCAACTTACAGATGTATATTTCATTTTACAACAAAAAAAATGTGCTCGAGGCAAAAAAAAACAGATTAATCTTCGCAGACTAATTAGTCCATGAAACTCTTAGGATAATTTTTGGAACTGATAATTTGGCTAATTTTTGTGATTTTTGTCTATTTCTGTATCAACATATTAAATATAGTTTCTGGGCAAAATCAATCAACTTTTTGATTTGATAAAACAACTATTTTTTTGTAGCTTTGCATCCCATAAATAAACGCAAAAAAGAATATGGACAAAAAGAAAATCAAAAGAGCTTTAGTGTCTGTTTATCATAAAGATAAGCTGGATTTAATAATAAGAAAACTACATTCCGATGGTGTTGAATTTTTATCAACAGGGGGAACCCAATCGTTTATTGAATCGCTCGATATTCCATGTCAAGCCGTTGAAGACCTCACTGGTTATCCCTCCATACTTGGTGGAAGAGTCAAAACACTTCATCCAAAAGTTTTTGGCGGTATTCTTACTCGCCGCGACAACGAACAAGACAACACGCAAATTGCTGAATACGAAATTCCAGAAATTGACCTGGTAATTGTTGATTTATATCCTTTTGAGGCCACTGTGGCTGCTGGTGCGGACGAAGCTACCACCATTGAGAAAATTGATATTGGCGGAATTTCGCTTATTCGTGCAGCAGCAAAAAATTACAACGATGTAGTTATTGTGGCCTCGCAAGACCAATACCAACCATTGTTGGATTTGATTTCGGTAAATGGCGCAGAAACTTCGCTAGAAGAGCGCCGTTGGTTTGCCAAAGAAGCTTTTGCAGTATCCTCACATTACGATTCTGCCATTTTCAATTATTTTGACGGTGAAGAAGAAAGCGGTTTCCGTCAAAGCCAAAACGATGCCAAAGTACTTCGTTACGGTGAAAATCCTCACCAACGGGGTATTTTCTTTGGCAATTTTGACACCATGTTTGAGCAATTGCAAGGGAAAGAAATTTCTTACAACAACTTGCTAGACATTGATGCAGCGGTTAATCTGATTAACGATTTTGACGACATTACCTTTGCCATTCTTAAACACAATAATGCTTGCGGTATAGCTTCAAAACCTGTTTTGGTGGATGCCTGGAATGCAGCTTTGGCTGGTGACCCTATTTCTGCTTTTGGTGGAGTACTGATTACGAATGCTATAATAGACAAAGAAACTGCCGAGGAAATGAATAAAATTTTCTTTGAAGTGGTTATTGCCCCAGATTATGACTTGGAGGCAATAGAAATTCTTAGTCAGAAGAAAAACCGTATTATTCTTATTTTGAAGGATGCAAAATCGAAAGGAAAACAATTCCGATCGCTTTTGAACGGGGTATTGATGCAAGACAAAGATACAAAAACCGAAACAGCCGAGGATTTGAAAGTGGTGACAGAAATTGCACCTACTGCCCAACAAATTGAAGATTTATTGTTTGCCAATAAAATTGTGAAGCATTCGAAATCAAATTCAATAGTATTGGCAAAAAACAAACAATTGTGTGCTAGCGGAGTAGGTCAAACTTCACGCGTGGATGCTTTGACACATGCAATAGACAAAGCAGATGCTTTCAAAATTGATTTGAATGGCGCAGTGATGGCTTCGGATGCATTTTTTCCTTTCCCCGATTGCGTTCAAATTGCTTTTGAGGCAGGAATTACAGCTGTTATTCAGCCAGGTGGATCCATAAAAGACCAAGATTCTATCAATACATGTAATACAAATGGTGTGAGCATGGTAACTACTGGTTTCCGTCATTTTAAACACTAAAACATTTACTGTTTTTTCATTTACTCCCAATAGATATCGGGATTACTGTTTGAAAATTAGCGATTTAATTACAGCTTACAAAGCAGATACGAAGCGTGCCTCGCCTCAAATCAAAGAAAATACAGTATTGGCTTTCAAAGTGATTAACAAAGACCTGTGTCATTAAACTTGTGACATTAGACATTCATATAAAAGACCTGTGTCATTAGACTTGTGTCATTAGACATTAAAAAAAAACCTGTGTCGTTAGACATTAGAAAAAAACAAAACTTGAAATAAATAAAGAAAATGGGACTATTTTCATTTACGCAAGAGATAGCAATCGACTTAGGTACTGCTAATACCATTATCATTTATAATGATAAAATTGTGGTGGACGAACCCTCTGTTGTAGCTTTGGATAAACGTACGGATAAACTGATTGCAATTGGCGAAAAAGCACGCCAAATGGTAGGAAAAGAAAATGAAGGAATCCGTACCGTGCGCCCATTGCGCGATGGTGTAATTGCTGATTTCTACGCTGCCGAGCTTCTAATAAGAGGGTTAATAAAGATGATTCCTACCAAAAACCGCCTTTTTTCACCATCACTGAAAATGGTAGTTTGTATTCCATCTGGAAGCACCGAGGTAGAAATTCGTGCTGTTCGTGACTCGTCGGAGCATGCTGGTGGACGCGAAGTGTATATGATTTACGAGCCAATGGCTGCTGCTATCGGAATTGGCATTGATGTGGAGGCTCCTACGGGCTGTATGATTGTTGATATTGGTGGTGGTACTACCGAAATTGCAGTTATTTCGCTAGGTGGCATTGTTTCCAACAAGTCTATACGTATTGCAGGCGACGATTTAACGCTTGACATTGTGGAATACATGGGGCGTATGCACAACATTAAAGTGGGCGAACGTACGGCCGAATTAATCAAAATAAACGTGGGCGCTGCTTTGACCGACTTGGAAGATGCACCCGAAGATTTTATTGTTCACGGGCCAAACCGAATGACTGCATTGCCAATGCAAGTGCCTGTTTCTTATCAAGAAATAGCACATTGTTTGGAAAAATCGATTTCAAAAATTGAATCGGCTATCTTGAGTGCATTGGAACAAACTCCTCCAGAATTGTATGCCGACATCGTAATGGGTGGTATCTATTTGGCTGGTGGTGGCGCATTGCTTCGCGGATTGGATAAACGATTGACTGACAAGCTTAACATCCAATTCCACATTGCAGAAGACCCTTTGCGCGCTGTAGCTCGTGGAACTGGTATTGCATTGAAAAATGTAGATAAATTCTCATTCCTGATTCGATAATAGCACTATTTATTTTTGGCAAATTCACAAAAGGATTTGCCAAAAATCAAATATATTTATCTTTCTTCTTATTGTAAATTTGCAAATTATCAATTATTAATTGCCGTTTCCCTCCGCACAGTTTACATACAACATGAAAAACCTTTTTAGCTTTTTGATACAATATGGCGTGGTGTTTTTATTTCTATTTTTAGAAATAATCTCTCTTGCCTTGATTGCCAAAAATCAAGATTATCATAAAAGTGCTTTTCTTACGTCGAGTAATGCGGTGGTTTCTACACTTTATGGTTGGAACAATTCTGTGATAGAGTTTTTTAAGCTTAGTGCTGCCAATGACAATCTATCGGAAGAAAATACAGTTCTTAAAAATCAAATTATCAACCTTCAAAACAAATTATCCACCCTTCAACCCCAAGTATCGGACTCTGGTCTTTTTCTAATTCCGCCCGAAATGGAATACCAGTTTATTTCGGCAAAAGTAATAAACAGTTCCACCAATAAAATACAAAACTACATTACGCTTAATAAAGGTGAAGCAGACGGCATAAAAGTGGATATGGGAGTGGTGAGTGATGAAGGTGTAGTGGGAATTGTAAAAACTGTATCAAGCAAATTTTCTGTTGTAATTCCAATTTTGAATCCTAAAATCCAAATTAGTTGTAAGTTTAAACGCAGCAATTATACAGGTCCATTGGTGTGGTCGGGCGAAGATTACCGGTATGCTAATTTAACAGATATTGCACGACACGTACAGCTTGCCATGGGTGACACATTGATTTCGAGTGGGTTAACAAGCACTTTCCCTGAGGGAGTTCCTGTAGGCATTATCGAAGATTTTAAAATCAGACCAAGCGATGCCTACTTTAACATCAAGGTTAAACTGGCGGTAAATTTCCGGACACTTTCGCATGTAAAGGTCATTAATTATTTGAATTACAACGAACAAAAGGAAATAGAAAAAACAACAGAAGAATAAAACATATTTACTATTTATTCATTTACTATTTACTATTAACGAAGTAAATGTCTTATATATGATTAAATAGTAACTGAATTAAATGTAACTGAATTAAATGCTAATTGTACTTCAAAATATATTCCGCTTTGTGTTATTGGTGCTTTTTCAAGTGCTGGTGCTGAACAACATCCAATTTCTTGGTTACATTAACCCTTACATCTATATTTTATTTATACTTTCGCTTCCTTATCAAACTCCTCGCTGGTTTACTTTGATTCTGGCTTTTCTTATAGGACTCACCATTGACACTTTTTCCAATACTATGGGAATGCATGCATTTGCGTCAGTAATGGTTGCTTTTTTGAGAACTGGTATCATTAAACTTTTCACTGCCATTGAGGAGGGTAATAATCCTATCCCTTCATTTCATACATTTGGGGTGAGTGCATACATTAAATATGTGGTTGCAATGGTAGTTATTCATCACGCCACTCTATTTATTATGGAAGCGTTTTCGTTCTCCAATTTCTGGATTATGTCATTAAAAATCATTATGAGTTCCACACTCACTATTCTCCTGATTTTAGGCCTTCAATCGCTTAAAACGAAATAAAAAATGATCAACGACACACTCCAAAACAGAAAAACGGTGATTGCTATCATCATGACGGCTGTAATTATTGTGTACATTTTGCGCCTTTTTTCTATCCAAATTATTGAATCGAGATACAAAGAAGGAGCAGAGAGTAATGCTTTTTTAAAGAAAACAAGATTCCCACCGCGCGGGTTAATTTACGACCGTAACAATACATTATTGGCTTACAACAAGCCCGCTTACGATATTGCACTGATTATGCGCGAAATTCGTGGGTTGGATACACTCGCCTTTTGTAAGGCCATGAATATTGACAAAAGCTACTTCATTACTCGGATTGAAGAAATTAAAGACCGTAGAAAGAATCTAGGATATTCTTCTTATACTCCGCAGCTTTTCATGTCGCAACTAAGCAGTGGCGACATAGCCACTATACAGCAATCGATGTACAAATTTCCTGGTTTTTATATTCAAAATCGTACTTTGCGAGAATATGCTTATCCTATGGCAGCACATGTTTTTGGAAGCATTGGCGAAGTGTCGCCCGCTAAAATAGAAGCTGATCCATATTATAAACAAGGCGATTATGCTGGACGTGATGGTGTAGAAAAAACCTACGAGAAACAACTTCGGGGAGAAAAAGGAGTGGAAATTCTATTGCGCGATGCCAAAGGAAGAATCAAGGGAAAATACGAAGAGGGGCGTAAAGACATTGCCCCAAAAGCGGGTCAGAATTTGATGCTGTCACTCGATGCTCAATTGCAAATACTGGGAGAAAGACTTCTGAAAGGGAAAATGGGCAGCGTGGTGGCCATTGAACCTTCTACGGGTGAAATTTTGGCCATGGTGTCGAGCCCAGCCTACAATCCATCCATTTTGGTTGGTCGCCAGCGGTCGAAAAATTACGCCGAATTACTGAAAGACCCTCTCAAACCGCTTTACAACAGAGCCACTCAAGCGCAATACTCTCCAGGCTCGGCCTTTAAACCTCTTCAGGCTTTGGTATTACAGCAAATGAGCGGAATAAATGAAAGCACCATGTTCGGATGCAGTGGTCCTGGCTCCTCGCCCATTAAATGTACGCACCATCATGGTTCGCCAGTGAGTTTGTTAAGCGCCATTGAACAAAGTTGTAATCCTTATTTTTGGAATGCCTTTCGGGTTACCCTTGAAAAAGATGGATACGGTGAAAAGAATTTTCTTTTTAGAACAAATTACGATGATTGGGCAGATAGAATGAAAAGTTTTGGGCTTGGAGAGAAATACACAGATGGTGATATTTACGAACAATCGCGGGGTTATATTCCTACGCAAAAGCTTTACAATAGGGTATATAGATCCGAAACTGGGTGGCGCGCCGTTACGATAAGGTCGTTATCGATTGGGCAAGGGGAGGTATTGGTTACACCGCTACAGCTAGCCAATTCGATGGCTGCTATTGGAAATAACGGATTTTACATCACTCCACATATTAATCGGTCGGATTCTATGCGTAAGAAAATTCATTATACAAAAGTGAATAAAAATTACTTTCCAGTAGTAAAAGAGGGTATGTGGCGGGTATTTGAGTTTGGTACAGGTCGGCGATATAAAATTCCGGGAGTAAGTATGTGCGGAAAAACGGGAACAGTACAAAACAGCGGAGGAAAAGACCACTCGATATTTGTAGGATTTGCACCGCGCGACAATCCAAAAATTGCGATAGCTGTGGTAGTAGAAAATGCTGGATTTGGTGCTACCTGGGCTGCTCCAATAGCGAGTTTAATGATGGAACAATACCTTTTCAGGAAAGTTAAGCGAACAGAATTATTAGAAAGAATGTCATCTTCAGTTACCAACATCAATGTCCAAGAACGTTAGTATAAAATATGCATTAGACTGGACAACGATATTGTTATACGTTGCGCTAGTTTTTATGGGCTGGATTAGCATCTACGGCGCCAGCTACGAATTTGACCAGGCCAGCATTTTCGATTTTGATCAGCGTGCCGGCAAGCAGTTTGTATGGATTCTCACAGCCTTTGGCATTGGGGGTGTATTGCTGCTTATCGACTCCAAAATGTACAGTTTTTTTAGCTACGTAATTTACGGGGGAGCCATCCTTTTGCTTATACTCACCATTTTTGTGGCACCCGACATCAAAGGTTCGCGCTCATGGCTGGTCATTGGCCCAGTGAGCTTTCAGCCGGCCGAATTGGCTAAAGTGGCTACTGCCTTAGCGCTTTCCAAGTTTATGAGCTCTTATAATTACAAACTTAAAAACTGGAAAGACCTTATTCCTTTAGGAGTAATTATTTTTCTTCCTTTTGCCTGTATTATCTTGCAAAATGAAACAGGGTCGGCATTGGTTTTTGTTGCGTTTATGCTCATGCTTTATCGCGAAGGAATGAATGGCATTGTGCTTTTAATTGGCACTTTTGCTGTATTGCTTTTTATTGTAGTCATAAAATATAGTATCGTTCCGATGCAAATTGATCGTGGGAGTTTAGGAATTGTATTGTCGATGGGAATTATATTGCTTATGCAATTTGGGTACGCTTTTTTCTTTACAAAACATAGAAAAGAAGCAGCAATTTTAGTTATAGGCAGCATGGCAATTGCGGTTATATCATTCATTCTAAATATATGGTTTGTAATTAATTACGACTACGTTGCAATAATTGCAGTGGCAGCCTCTTGTATATTTTGGATTGTTATTGAAGTGCTAAATCATTACAAAAGATATTGGTTCGTAGTGCTTTTCTCCATCGGCTCAGCCATTTTTAGTTTTTCAGCCTATTATTTGTTCGAAGAAGTATTGGAGCCACACCAACAAATCCGTATCAAAGTATTGTTGAATATGGAAAGTGACCTTTCGGGAGCTGGCTACAATGTAAATCAATCAAAAATTGCCATTGGCTCGGGTGGTTTTTGGGGAAAAGGGTTTTTGAACGGTACACAAACGAAACTAAAATATGTGCCAGAACAGGATACCGACTTTATTTTTTGCACCGTGGGCGAAGAGCATGGCTTCTGGGGTTCCACTTTGGTGTTGTTTACCTATTGGCTTTTACTGATGCGTTTGCTACGAATTGCCGAACGACTGCGAGATGCTTTTAGTAGAATTTATGGCTATTGCGTAGCCAGTATTTTATTTTTCCACCTCACCATAAATATTGGTATGGTACTGGGAATCATGCCCGTAATTGGTATTCCATTGCCTTTTTTCAGCTATGGAGGCTCTTCGCTTTGGGGTTTCACTATTTTGCTATTTATTTTATTGCGTTTGGACGCTGCAAGATTGGAAAGAATGAGGTAAAATGACAAGAAATATACTGTAACCACATAGGCACAATAGAAAAGTAGAGGTAGAAGTAGAAAAAACAGCAGAGCGGTAATATAATTAACGAGATTTAAAAAGTCTAATTTCTATTGCTCCAAATGTAGTTTAATTCTTATTGTCTTTTCAAAAAAAGTTTAAGAGGTCTAAATATACTTGTAAACCATATAAACTGACACTCCGAGCAAAAAGAATGCATACACTTTTTTGAACATGGCGGCTGGGAGTTTGAGTGCCAGTTTAGTGCCAAAAAACACCCCAATGACTATTCCCAAGGCCATCAATGCTGCAAATAGCCAGTTGAGATAACCCGCATGTGCATATACAATTACGCTAGGCAAACCCACTGGCAACTGCAAAGCAGCCAATGAAGTAGCCGCAGCCGACTTGACATCGTACTTAAATAACTTGATGAGTACTGGCACAATAACCAATCCACCACCTTTGCCAAACAAACCAGCTATAACGCCCGCAAAAACACCTAACGCGATAAAAACCCAAAAGGAGTTGTTAACTTTCCCTTCTGTAGAAATCGAATCAGTTGTAGATGTGTTCCTTTTGCGAAAAAGACGTGGCACGTCCAAATATCCCACTGCAATGTAAAATAAATAAGCCGCATAAAGTTTCGAAAGCACTTTTGGATTTACAGAAACGGCCAGTTCCGCCCCAAAAAATGAACCGATTAGCAAACCTGCCGAAATCCAAATGGCATTACGCACATTGATATATCCAGCTTTGTAGTAAGTAATTACGCCAAACATACCCACAGGCAACAACATGGCTGCCAGTGAAGTAGCATTCGCATTGAGAATATCTAGCCCAAAAAGTGCGATAAGTGTGGGCACCATAATAATGCCACCCCCAATACCAAACAAACCAGACAGAATGCCTGCAAATATACCAAGTATTAAAATTCCTAACTCCATAACTTCGATATTAACAAAGGACAAAGGTAGGGAAAAACCACCAGTAAATTAAAATAAAAATGCATGAATCGATTTACATTAAAGAAACAGCGTACTATGTGCAAGTACTTTCAACGACGAAAATCGGTCAAATGTATATTTTATTGATTATCTTTGTCCAAAATTAAAATTTTATGGCAAGTTACCTACAAGTAGAAAATCTGACCAAAGCGTTTGGCGACAATCTACTTTTTGAAAATATCTCCTTCGGCATTGCCGACAACCAGCGAGTGGCTCTGATAGCCAAAAACGGAACTGGAAAAACTACTTTACTCAATATTATTGCGGGAATAGAAGACCACAATGGCGGAAACATTTCTTTCCGTCGTGATTTACGCATTGGTTATTTGAATCAAGACCCCGATTTTCCAAAAGAGCTTTCGGTGCTAGACGCTTGTCTGCAATCTGACAATGAAGCAGTTCGCACCATTGCCGCCTACGAACACTGCATGCTTTCGGACGACCATTCGGGCCTGGACGAAATACTTGCCAACATGGATTTGCACAAAGCGTGGGATTACGAAACGCGTATCAAGCAGATTCTGGGCAAACTAAAGATTACCGATTTTGAGCAACAAATAGGGAAACTCTCGGGCGGGCAACTAAAACGTGTGGCACTGGCCAACGTGCTGATTGGTGAACCCGATTTGTTGATACTGGATGAGCCAACCAATCATTTGGACTTGGAAATGATAGAATGGCTGGAAGATTTTCTGAAACGTTCCTCAATGGCTTTGTTGATGGTTACCCACGACCGTTACTTCCTCGACCGTGTTTGTACCAATATTTACGAAATTGACCATCAAGGTTTGTTTCAATACAATGGTAACTACTCTTATTATTTGGAAAAAAGACAAGAACGCATCGAAAACTGGAATTCGGAAAGCGAACGTACGGTCAATTTATATAAGAAGGAACTGGACTGGATGCGTCGCCAGCCACAAGCACGCACGCACAAATCGAAATCGCGCACCGAAAGTTTTTACGATATTGAAGAGCGAGCCAAACAACGTCGCAACAACAGTGCGGTACAATTGGACGTGAAAGCAAGCTACTTGGGCTCTAAGATTTTTGAAGCAAAATATGTTACTAAGGCGTATGGCGACCTCAAAATCCTCGATAATTTCTATTACAACTTTGCCCGATATGAAAAAATGGGTATTGTGGGTAAGAACGGAACAGGAAAATCGACTTTCCTGAAAATGTTACTCGGTGAGGTGAAACCCGACAGTGGCTCATTTGATGTGGGCGAAACCGTGGTGTTTGGCTATTACAGCCAGGATGGATTGGCGTTTGACGAGCAAATGAAAGTGCTGGACGTGGTGCAAGACATTGCCGAAGAAGTGGATTTGGGAAATGGCAAAAAGATGTCGGCTTCGCAGTTTCTACAGTACTTCCTGTTTACGCCCGAAACGCAACGCAATTTTGTGTATAAACTAAGTGGTGGCGAAAAACGACGACTGCATCTTTGCACAGTGCTAATGCGCAACCCCAATTTTTTGGTGCTGGATGAGCCTACCAACGATTTAGACATTGTGACCCTGAACGTGCTTGAAGAATACCTGCAATCGTTCAAGGGATGCGTTATTGTGGTAAGTCACGACCGCTATTTTATGGATAAAGTAGTGGATCACTTGATGGTTTTCAAGGGCGATGCCCAGCTAAAAGACTTCCCGGGCAACTATACCGACTTCCGCGAATGGAACGAACTGCTGGAAGAACAAGAAAAAGAGGACAAGAAAGCGGAAGCGAAACAAGCCAAAGCTGCCAGTGGGAAACCTGTAGTGGTGGAAACAAAAGTAGAGGTAACAGTAAAAACCAAGAAACTCACTTTCAATGAAAAAAAGGAGTTTGAAGCCTTGGAAAAAGACATCCCAAAACTAGAAGCAGAAAAAGTGAGCATTGAAGGCAAACTCGCCTCGGGGATTTTATCGAGCGACGAGATAGTGAAAGCGTCGCACCGTTTTGGAGAACTGGGCGAATTGATTGATGAGAAAACCATGCGTTGGTTGGAATTGAGTGAGTAGA
>JFJP01032837.1_pt1 | contig 13776 bp, 15 predicted proteins | sample 431651 | NCBI WGS metagenome assembly JFJP01 (sample SAMN02602958, study PRJNA72255) | Microbial mat metagenome, whole genome shotgun sequencing project. | biome: fresh water; feature: sink hole; material: water; isolation source: purple microbial (photo- and chemosynthetic) mats found in... | reverse complement strand
GATCGAGCGCGGTGTAACAATTGGCAACGCTTTGTGCTTCAACGCCTTGCGCGGCATCGACGACCAATAATGCGCCTTCGCACGCCGCTAACGATCGAGACACTTCATAAGAAAAATCAACGTGTCCGGGGGTATCAATCAGGTTTAAGTGATAGGTGATGCCGTCTTTGGCTTTGTAGCGTAAAGTGACGCTTTGAGCTTTGATGGTGATGCCGCGTTCACGTTCAATATCCATCGAATCAAGGACTTGCTCGGACATTTCGCGGTCGGTCAAGCCACCACAGAGTTGAATAAACCGATCAGCGAGTGTGGATTTGCCGTGATCGATGTGTGCGATGATGGAAAAATTGCGGATATGCTTCATGAAAACTCGGCGTTATGTGCAGGAAATTATCAAACATATTATTATAGCTCATTTTATCCGTTTCTAAAATAGTCATTTCAAACAAATATCAACGAGGGATTGCCAATCCTATGTTTTTGCATTTGTTACGGAGCATTTTTTTGTAAATACAACAGTTTCAAATATCGATAATAACACCCCTCAGCATTTGAAACCGCTAAAATAAATCCTTCTTTTCCATCTAAAAATCCGAGTTTAAAAAAATAACTTTTCACGAATGTTGACAAACCATGCACAATCGCTTTACTTAAACTACTTTGCTTACCTTTTTCAAATGCCATTTGCGCCCCAATTGTTGAATAGGCATTTATTTTTTGTAATACACTATTCAAATCATCGTATGCGTAGTGTAATAATGGTTTTTTTAAATAGCCCATTTGCCCATTTTTAATCACCACTTTCTCATGAATTAGATCATTGGTAAAATACGCCGTTTCTCTCTTCCACAAACGCAATACATAATCGGGATACCAACCGCCATGTTTCATCCATCTTCCACAATAATTTGATAAGCGTGGCATATAAAAAGCCGTATATTTTTCTTCACGAATGGCTTGTTGAATTTCTAAAGCAAGTTCTTTGGAAATTTCTTCATCCGCATCAATCGATAAAACCCACTCTCCTGTTGCTTTTTCTAAGGCACGATTCTTTTGAATCCCAAAGCCTTGCCAATCGGTTTCAAAAACCAAATCTGTAAAATGTCGACAAATCTCTTTTGTTCGATCAGTACTTCCCGAATCTAAAACAATAATTTCATTTGAAAAAGATAATGAATTCAAACAGTTATAAAGTGTTTTTTCGGCATTTTTAGCAATAATAATTACTGAGATCGTTGACTGCATAATAAACCCACTAACCAAGCAAAAAGATGTGCTTCGGTAAAATCTAGCAACGCGGAATTAAATAAACAAATGCTCGCCATTGTTAAGGCTAATCCTTGCGCTACATAACCTTCAAATAACGGCAAAGTCTTTGCCATATTCCATAAACTTACCAACATGCCAACAAATAAAATAACCCCAATTAAACCCCATTGAATTCCAATCATTAAATATTCATTGTGAGGATTTGATGTTGGACGCGGTGCAATATTAATATATTCTTTCTCAAAACTCCCCGTTCCTTTCCCAAAAAATGGGCTTTCTTTAAATAATTCCCAACTATATTTGTAATATTCTAAACGCATTCCTAATGATGTATTTTCGGGACGACCTTGCTCATATTTTTCTATGTCATTGAAACCCGTAATTAAACGATGTTGCAATGTAGGCGAGAAATGATACAAAGCTATTGCTACAATGATAGCTAAAATGCTTCCCCAAATTAAGCCGCGTAATTTAAATAATTGCCAAAGCAGCAATAACATTAAAATAAAGAACAAAATATAACCTGTTCTTCCAAATGATAGAAACAAGGTGTCAAATAAAGCAAAGATGGCGAGAAATAAGGCGGGATAACGATATTTTTGATTTAAAAAAGCGAATAAAATCAATACATAAGCCGCAAAAGTTATCATAATGCTTTGGGTAATGTAATTTTTAAACGCGGGGGCATTGGAAGTTGCTTTCCCAGAAATCGGAATTCCTAAGAAATAAAAGTAAGAAACGATTAGAGTAACTATCATAGAAACTAATAAAGCAATCCACGCATATTTTTTAGTTTCTAGTTGACTAAAAGAGATTAAGAAAAGGGCTAATAAAAATAATTCTTGATACTTAAAAAATAGCTCAGTAGTTTCTTTCCAACTAGCTGATGTATAAAGAAAACCTATTCCCATTAAAAAAAATAAACCCATCGCCCATAATGCAACAGGTTGTTGTTTTAAGATAAAAAACCGCAAATGTCCATTGAACAACCAAATTAAGAAAATTAGAAAGGTTAAACCATTTGTTGCGGCGGTAGAAATTGGAAGAACTAAGCCCAATAAAATGATTGCAAATGCGTTTATTTTTAATAAGTAAATGTTCATTTGTTGAAGAGGGGTTTTAGGATTTCAAAACGAATAATCTTTTCTACTATCGAGAAATTTATGGAATGTTTCTTAAAAAGATAAAGAATTAAGTGTCGCGCTTCTGAATAAAAATGTGCCCGATAATTCAAACCAATTAACATATCATAATAATGCTTTTCTAAGGTTGGATATTGAGAAAGAAATAGTTGATGTTTTTGAATGAAATAACGGGTATCTTTTAAACGACTTTCCCAATTGGGCGAACGGCTTAAACTGGGTAAAGAATGTTGATGAATTTTAATTAAAACTTCAGATAAAGAATCGCCTTTAAATTGATGTTGAACTAAACGAAAGAAAATATCTAGGTCTTCATTTGTTTTGAGATTTTTATCAAAATAACCTATTGAATTAAAACATTTTTTATTAATTACAACGCCAAATGAAAAACTTAATTGGGTGAGAAACGTTAAATTATTAAAAGATCGCCAGATATGAGGAAAAACTTTATTGTGTGGTGTAATGATTTTTTGATAACTTGTCCAGAGAAAATCTAAAGAAAGGTTGTTTTGAAAAGCACGATAAACCGTTTCTAAAAAGTGAGGAAAATACTCGTCATCATCATCTAAAAAAGCGAGATAAGTTCCTTTCGCGTGAGAAATCCCCACATTGCGAGAAAAAGAAACGCCGCTATTTGTTGCATTATGAAAACAATGGATGCGAGGATTTTTTTGATAAATTTCAAGGAGTTGCACCGAATAATCCGTTGAACAATCATTGATGATGAGCAATTCAAAATCTGAAAAAGTTTGCTGCAAAACGCTATCGATGGCGCGTTTGAGCAAGTGGGCGCGGTTATAAGTGGTTAATATAATTGAAAAAATCATGGGATATGTGGCGACCAAGCGGATTCACGGACTTCAGCGCCTGCATTGACGCTGATGCGTTGGCGCACCCGCCCGTCGCTGGAAACCACCACCAATGAGCGTTGCGAGGCGTACATAACCATATTTCCATTAGGGGAAAATGACGGCGACTTATCAATCGCAGTGTCGCTCAGAACGCGCATTTGCCCATTTTCAAAAATCGCAATGCGATAAGCCGCGCCGTCACCGTTGATGAGCACCAAACGTTGTCCTTTTGGGGAAAAACTCGCCCGAGCGTTATAAACGCCTTGAAAAGTTAATCTTTGTGCTGTACCACCTTTGCTAAGCATTTGATAAATTTGAGGTTTTCCGCCTCGATCCGAAGTGAAAATAATCATTTTTCCATCGGGCGACCACGCGGGTTCGGTGTCGATTGCTTGATCATGCGTTAAACGCTGCAAAGATTTTGTTTTTAAATCAAGTACATAGATTTCTGCATTGCCGTCCTTCGATAAGGTCATCGCCAATTTTGTGCCGTCGGGCGACCACGCGGGCGAGCTATTTAAACCTTGATGTGCCGACATCTGATCTCGAAAATTACTATAAATATCATGTACATAGATTGCCATGCGCTTATTTTCGAGCGACACATACGCCAACCGCCGCCCATCTGGCGACCACGCGGGCGATAAAATGGGTTCGTCACCCTGTACAATAATTTTAGCATTAAATCCATCAAAATCAGAGACTTGCAAGCGATATTGTTTGCCTTTTGGAGTTTTATGCGTGGTGATATATGCAATTTGCGAATTAAACACGCCCATTTCTCCCGTTAACGTTTGATAAATTAAGTCACTGATTTTATGGGCAGTTTTTCTCAAATTCGACCGCGCCGATGGCAAACTTTGCGACAACATTGTTTGTCCGTCCACCACATTAATCAAATGAAAAGTAACCGCATAATTATTTCCCGTTGCTTGAACAGTTCCTAACACTACATAACGGGTCAATTCTCTCCACATTGCAATGTTTAATTGTGCAGGATTATGAGGTTTTTCAGGGTGTTGCGTATTTTGTAATACCGAAAATCGTCCACTGCGTCCTAAATCATTTGAAATGATCATTGCAATGTCTTCTTGCACAGGCAATCCATTCACTTCCAATCCAAATGGTACAATTGCAATCGGTAATGCGCTTTCCATGACTTGTGTAATGTCGATATTTAATGCAGCAATTACGTTTTGAAACCCCCATAATGGCATTAAAAATAAAACAATTCTTATCATTTTGATAACCTCGCTTCATATTTCAAATTTATTTTATCAAAACTCCCATTCTGATAAACTTTAATATCCTTTGGTACAGGTAAAGGAGAAGAGTTTTTAATACCCGTTTCTACCAACCGATCAAACTCATCATTTCCACTACCTTCCTGTAACATCACATTGATAATATTACCATTTTCATCAGTGCTGATTTCAAATTTACTGACCAATTCTTTAGAAAATCCTCTCACTAATTTGCTTGTACTATTATAAATTTTGCTCCGAACGTGTCCAGTGTATAAATCAATCAATGATTTTTCTTGATTATTAGGGGCTGTTATTTGAGGAACATTTGCTTCTGCTTCCTGCATTTCTCTCAAACTATTTTTAGTCGGTGGTTCTTCAGTTATTTGAGGTTCAGAGATTTCTTCAATGGGCTTTTCTTTTTTCGGTAGCGTTTTTTTAGCTTCGAGAGATTTTCTTTTTTTCTCTTCTTCTTTTAAACGTTTTTCTTCAATTCTTTTAGCGCGTGCTTCAGCTTTGGCTTCCTCAATAATTCGTTTATTTTCTTCCTCACGTTGTTTTTGTTTTTCAGCGAGTTCTTCTTGATGTTTCTTCTTATCGAGTTCCTGTTTTTCTTTTTCTTTATGAGCAATTTCTGTTGCTTTTATTTGTTGTTGTTTTTCCTCGGCTTCTTTTTGGAGTTTTTCAATACGATGTTGTTCCTGTTGTTTTAATGCCTGAATTTGTTTAAGTTTTTCTTCTTCTTTCAAACGATTTTGTTCTGCTAATTCTAACTGTTTTTCTATTTCAAGCGCTTTCTTTTCATTTTCACGACGTTTTTCTTCCGCTTCGGTGGTGGCTTTATCTTGTTTTTCTTTTTCCAATTTTATTTGAGTTTCAAGTTCTTGTTTTTGAACAACTAAATTTAATGCTTTTTCATTAATTTCTTTTTCTTTTTGCACTAAAATTTCTTCGGATTCTTTACGTTTTAATTCAGCCTTTTCTAAGGCTTGTTGTTTAGCGTCTTCTTCCTGTTGTTTTTTAGCTAAAGTTTCTTGAATGATTTGCCGATCAAAAGGTTTAACTTTTACAGGTTGAGAAACCATCGTACAATCATTATTTAACGGTTTTTTTGTTCCCAAATTGAGTTGAGAATTAAACAACATCATCACCACAACACATAAATGTATTGCAATCGCTAAAATAATACTTGTTAAATAATGTTTTTTCATACTATTTTAATGAAAGATGAATGCCTTTTGATTGTAAAAAGATCATAAATTTTTCTAACTTTCCAAAGGTAATTTCTTCATTGGGTTCTAATGTTACCGTGTTATTTTTTGAGTTTTTTAATAACGCTATTATGATTTCTGCAATTTCATCTGCATTTTCTATTGTTTTATTAGTTTGATTATCTCCAATAGAAATATAACCTTTCAAATCTATTTTTAAAATCAAATCACTTGTTTCCTCTGTTGTATCCACTTGTTTTGATTCATTTGACATTAATGGCGATGTAACCATAAAAATCACCAATAACACTAACATGACATCAATATAAGGCACAACATTCATTTCTACAATATGGCGGCGATGTCGACTCATACTATTTTCTCTTTCTCAGCAGGTTTCTCTATTTTTTCATTTGCCAACATTTGATGTGCTAAACGTTGCAAAATAATGCTAAATTCCTCAATAAAATTCTCATATTGATTATTTAATTTGTCGACTTTTGTAATATAGTTATTATAAGCCATGACGGCGGGAATTGCCACAAACAAACCCATTGCAGTTGCAATCAGTGCTTCAGAAATACCTGGTGCAACCATTGCTAAAGTCACTTGCTTTACGGTCGACAAACCATGAAATGAGTTCATAATACCCCACACCGTTCCAAATAATCCAATATACGGACTTACCGATCCAAGCGTTGCTAAAACGGGGAGTTTTTCTTCTAATTTTTCTAATTCTTTTTGCATCGTTACTTTCATAGAACGTTGCGCACCCAGCACTAAATCCATTGCCAAAATATTGCTTTGTCGATGTAATTTTGCAAAGGTTTCATAACCCGCTATAAAAATATGATCAAGTGCGTCTTTTTTATAATGATAATCAGATACTTGCGAATAAAGATGATTAAAATCTTTTGTAAAACTAAATTGTTCAAGAAACTTAGTAGCTTGCCGACGAGCATTTGTCAATTCATCATGTTTTACAAAAATAATTGTCCAAGAATACATTGACATCGCAAATAGTATCAACATTACCGCTTGAACTAATAAACTTGCTTTAAGAATTAGCTCCAAAGTATCATTCATGCTTTAATACCTGTTAAAATCAATTTTGGGATACGTCGTGGTTTAAAAATATCGGGATAAACGGCGGCAATTTTTACGTCTGCTTTGCATAATATTTCATTGGTTTTTTGATTAAAAATGTTTTGTATTAAAAGGAAACTTGCAAACGCAGATTCTTTTAATTGTGTAGAAACAATAAGCAAATCATTAAAACGAGCGGGTTTCATAAAATCTATTTCTATTTTTTTCACCACAAAAATACATTGATGCTCTTCTTTTAAAATGTCTTGTTCAAATCCCAAATTTCTCAACCATTCTGTTCGTGCTCGTTCCATAAAGTTCAAATATTGGCTATGATAAACTACGCCACCACTATCCGTATTTTCGTAATACACTCGAATGGGAAAATTAAAATCTGCCATTAAACTATTTCCTCTATTTTAAATGAAAAGAATTTATCATATTTTGCACGAGTTTTCCTTGAACTTAATCGAAAAACATCTTTAATGTACAAACCTCAAAATTTGTTTCAAGTTGTTCAAAAAATACTAAGCAACGTATTAAATACTATCCTAATTTTCGCTTTTTTTCAACCGTTAGATCATTTAAAATCAAATAAAATAGGAAAGTAATTATATTTAGTGAGATGGCGTAACTATTTTATAAATAAGGGAATAAACTCCTGCAAAATGTTGAAGTTAGGGTTAATAAAATTATTAATTGCCAAAAATACAAGAGTTGTTCATAATATTTGTTTTTAGATAATAGCATTTTTGAGGTGATTCAAATGATTAATAAAGAAACTGTGCCACGTCCTTGGTATAAAGAATTTTATGTGTGGATGATTTTATTTTTTCCATTTTCTGCAATGGTGGTGGGTTTCACGATGTTGAGGATTTCGTGGGTAACTTTCGATGGTTTGGTGGTTGATGATTATTACAAAATGGGATTGGAAATTAATCGTAGTTTTGAACGAGATGAGCACGCGTTGAAATATAATTTAGAAGGTTATTTACAAATAAATTCTCAAAGTGGAGCGTTGCGTTTGTTCTTAAAAGGAAAAGAAAGTTATGTGTTTCCAGAACAGTTGAAAATAAATTTCTTACATCGCACTCGCAAAGGATTTGATCAAAGTGTAATGTTGAAACGCCAAGGTGATGTTTATATTGGAAATAGTGCGCCATTGATCAATGGTTTGTGGGGAATCATGCTTGAAGGACAAGATTGGCGTTTGAATTCAACGATCGATGGGCATTTGTCTGAAGTAAAATTCTCCGCAAATCATTAAAATCCAATCCAACGTTCTAAAATTAAGTGAGTTAGAAGAAGTAAAAAGTGTTATAGTCTAATCTCTCTAAAATAGTGAATATGAATATTTTATTAATAAATTTAAATAATTCATCTTCACACAAATCCACTTATTACACTACATTATTTTCTAGGAACTTCACTACACGACACTGACGGTATGAATTTAGTGAAACGCGGGGGTTTAAAACGTTCGTAATTTCTTTCAAACTTCTTCTCTTTATTTGAGAGGAAGTCTTTTGTAAATTTATGAAATAAAAGGTTAAATCAGTTTTGTAAAGGAGTAATGGTATTCCATTGTTTGCAGCTGGGGCATTGCCAATGAAGAGTTTTGCCGCTAAAACCGCATTCTTTACAACGATAAAAAGGATAAGTTTTGAGCAACTTTATAATGATTTCTTTGACTAAAGATAAAGGATATTGCTCGGTTTTTTGAGTTTGATTGAGGGTTAAATCAATAAAGTGCGCTAACCCTTTTAATGAGGGTGTATTTTGTAATTGTTGAATAATAAAAAGTGCGGCTTGTTGTTCATCTTTTTGTTCACGGATTCTTTGCGTTAAAGCTAACAAGGGTGCAATCCCTCCGTAATCTTTCAAAATATGCTGCAAATACGCGGTAAATTCATCGAGTTGATTAGAATGTCGATAGCATATTTCTAAAGGCTGAATGATTTCAGGAATAAAAAGTGGGTTTTGTTTCTCAACAGCTTGAAATACATCAATAATTTCTAAGAAATCTTCGGATTGTGACAACATCAAATGTCCTTTCATTAAACTTGCACGCACGCAATTGGGATCGATAGTTAAAGCGGTTTCTAGCATTTGACGAGTTTGCTCGATATTTTCTTTACGTTGAAAGGCTTCAGCTTGCTCACAATGATAATGCGCAATGATAGGTTTTAAATTATCCCCCGATTGTTTGCTTAAATCCCACGCGGTATGAATTGCTTTCTCCCAATCTTGCTCTTGTTGATAAATATCCAACAATTGCCGATACGCTAATCCTCGATACGAAGGAACTTGCACTAATTCTTGAAATAGATTTTCTGCTCGATCTAATAAACCAGCGCGTTGATAATCTAAGCCTAATTCTAAGGTTGCGAGGGCTTTTTGCTGTGGTTTTAAGCGGCTGATTTTAATCAGATTTTGATGAATGCGAATGGCACGATTAACTTCGCCGCGCCGCCGAAACAACGCCCCCAGCGCCAAATGGGTTTCAACAGTGTCGCTATCCACATCGATCAAACGAATGAAAACATCAATAGCTTTATCGGGTTGCTCGTTTAAGAGGTAATCCAAGCCGCGCAGATAATCCGGCGACAAACGACGGGCATGGTGTCCCGTTTGAGACGCAAAACTCCGTCGCGCCGCCAACCACCCCGACCACGCCGCCAGCGGCAATAAAAACCACAGCAATCCATAATCCATTATGTTTGTAATTTTATTGTGAAAAACCAGTGAAAATTATAGCGGGCTTTTAAGGATAAAAAGAAAAATTTTAGCAATACTATTCTCATTAAGCAATAATCTTTATGTTTCAATTAGTTAAATAAATAGTCATCGCCTTCGTAATTACCACCAATCCCTCATTTCTTACACATAACCTACTTTGGTAGTGGTGTAAAAGAGATGTTATAATGTCGATTCAGAGATAATAAAAGAGAAGAAAAAAATGGTATAGGGTGGCGGCTAATTTTATAAATTTTTCTTTAATTTTCATTTGATTAGATAAAAATTAACCTCTTTTTTTAGACCTCTACCATATTGCTATGTTAGGAGCGGCGATCATTCTAAATTTAGGAGTTCTTGAATTAAATCATGGACTAAAGAAGGAGTGGAGGAGAGTTTTGAAACGTCGAGTTTTGATAAATCTAATAGATCGGAATAATGAGGGATTGTGGCGAGGTTTTTGAAGCCCATTGACCATTGAGGAAAGTCGCGTTTTTCAACGGTTTCCCAGCTAATAATGCTAATTTCATGATGTCGTCGGTCTTCGCGGAGTTTTTGGAATAAAGGTTTAATGGTTTCACTGTCGCCTTCTAAAACTTGGAGAAACGTATTTCCTTTCACGACTAATAAGCCTGTAATGTTTTTTTCTATGTTATTGCGGCGACTTGCATTCAAAATTTTCTCTAAATCTTCTAATACTAAGTCTTTTGCAGAAAAGCTCATGTAAATTAATTGTTGTAACATTGTATTAATCCTCAAAAATTGGTTTTATGAAAAGAAAGTTGTTATACTCTCGGGATTTGGTGCGGCGGAGAAAGCATTATGTCACACGATAGAACGTGGGGAAAGACGCAAGGGCGACGAGTGGTCGGCTTTTTGGAAGACGTTGGCTTGGTGTTTATCCTGATAGCAGTGGTGGTGGCGATGGCGCAGGAAGTCCGCGATGTGATCGGGCGTGGCAATGTTATTTTAGCAGATTTATTGTTATTTTTCATATACTTAGAAGTTATTTCAATGGTGGGTGCGTTTTGGGAATCGGGGCAATTACCCGTTCGAATGCCGCTGTACATCGCAATGGTGGCGTTGGCACGCTATTTAACCTTAGATATGAAAGCCTTAAACTCATCACAAATGATCGGAATTGCGAGCGCGATCTTGCTATTAGCGCTGGCGGTGTTGGTCGTGCGGTTTGGACATGTCAAATTCCCCTATAAAGAAAGAAGAAATGATCCCCCCAAAACGACCATTCCTGAATGAATATTATTTTTCTATTCACAAAGCGCGTGGAAAACGGGTAAAATCATTGAGATAACTTTTTCAATACATCAGCAGGTATACATTATGAGTGACTTGGAGAGCAAAGTCTTAGGCATCTTAAAAGATTTCGGTGGGGAATCGTCCCTGTTTTTAATCACAAATCCGAGCAGCCCGTGGGGTGGTTTGGGCGATGCGGCAGCCTTAACCGCCGCCGTAAATTCCCTCGCCGCCCAGGGCGCAGTGAGCATCGATGCCGCCAACGACGTGGTAAAGGCTTCCTAATTCTAATCCACTTCCTCTCCCCCGCGAGAGGATTTTCCTTTAAAAACCTATCCACCATCATTATACTCTAATTAATCAATTATAAAAAATTTTATTCCCATAAAAAAATATAAAATCACCTTAAAATCATCACATTAAATCAAGTCCACAAGGAGGAAGTCATGTTAAAAATCTTAGACCATTTAGAAGAATGGTTAATCACTTTTCTAATGGGTGCAGCAACCTTAATTATTTTTGTTGCCGTAATGCACCGTTACATTTCTGGTTTATCCATTCCTGTTGTTCAAGATTATCTATTGCAACTCAATATGAGTTGGGCGCAAGAACTGTGCATTATTATGTTTGTATGGATGGCGAAATTTGGCGCAGCGTATGGGGTAAGAACGGGCATTCATGTTGGGGTAGATGTTTTAGTGAATCGTTTATCCGATAACAACCGTTTTAGAATCATTACTTTTGGTTTGTTAGCGGGCGTGGTTTTCACTGCAATTGTGGGAACATTAGGGGCACAATTGGTATGGGAGAACGGCATGCACTATTCTGTCTTTAAAATGATAGGAAAAGATGTTTCTAGTATTCCCGAAGGACCCGTTACTCCAGACTTAGAATTGTCGACGTGGATCGTGTATTTAGCCGTGCCATTGGGTTCATTTTTAATGTGTTTTCGGTTTCTTCAAGTAACATTTCATTTTGTAAAAACAGGTGAATTACCCGTCCACGATCATTCTCATGTTGAAGGGGTAGAAAAAGAGGAAGAAAAAGAACGCCCAGAAGATTTGAATTGGTTTGAAATGGACGATAATCTGCATCCTCAAGATATTAAACACCATCAGCATAACAAAGGAGAACAAAAATCATGAGCACTGCAATTATTTTTGGATTGTTATTGGCGTTAATGTTGACGGGAATGCCGATTTCAATTTCTTTAGGTTTGACGGTTTTAACTTTTCTGTTCACAATGACCCAAGTTCCTATCGAATCAGTGGCATTAAAACTATTCACGGGAATTGAGAAATTTGAAATCATGGCGATTCCTTTTTTCATTTTGGCGGGGAATTTCTTAACGCACGGCGGCGTTGCCAAAAGAATGATTAATTTTGCAACCTCGATGGTCGGGCATTTTCACGGTGGATTGGGCTTAGCTGGCGTGCTGGCGTGCGCATTGTTCGCGGCGGTTTCTGGATCAAGCCCCGCAACCGTTGTCGCCATTGGCGCGATTTTGTTGCCCGCAATGCTCAAGCAAGGATTTCCCGCTCGATTTGGAGCTGGCGTGATTACAACGTCGGGTGCATTAGGCATTTTAATTCCTCCCTCAATTGTAATGGTGATGTATTCAGTTTCTACTAATACATCGGTAGGACAATTGTTTATGGCGGGGGTTGTACCTGGGATTATGTTAGCGACCATGTTGGGCATTACAACTTGGTATCGTGCAAAGAAATTTGATTATCCGCGTTTAGAGAAAGCGACTTGGTTAGAACGTTGGAAAACCTTCAGAGCAAGTATTTGGGGTTTATTTCTAATTTTTGTGGTAATCGGGGGGATTTATTCGGGAATGTTCACCCCCACCGAAGCCGCCGCCATGAGTGCAGTATATGCGTTTATTGTCGCGGTTTTTGTTTATAAAGATATGAAATTAAAAGACGTTCCAAAAGTGTTACTTTCCTCTGCGAACATGAGCGCTATGTTGTTGTATATTATCACAAATGCGGTGCTGTTCTCATTTCTAATGACCCATGAAAATATTCCTCAACAAATGGCAAGTTGGATGATAGATACGGGATTAGGTGTGGTTGCATTTTTATTAGTAGTGAACGTTTTATTATTGCTTGCTGGAAATGTAATGGAGCCGTCGTCGATTGTTTTAATTATGGCACCGTTATTATTTCCCGTTGCAGTAAAACTTGGTATTGATCCCGTGCATTTTGGAATCATTATGGTGGTGAACATGGAGGTAGGAATGTGTCACCCGCCGGTGGGTTTGAACTTATATGTTGCAAGTGGCATTACAAAGATGGGAATAACTGAATTAACCATCGCGGTTTGGCCCTGGTTATTAACGATGTTAGTTTTCTTAATTATGGTCACTTACATTCCGTTTATTTCTTTAGCTTTTCCAAGATTTCTCGGTATGATGCCTTGAAATAAAAAGAACCCCATTAATGCTAACATTTTAGTGGGGTTGACTATTATATAACTAATTATTATTCTTGAAGTTTTTTAATCGTCGCCACAAAGAAACTCGATCAATTCCCATCGTTTGAGCCGCTAAACTTTGATTGCCATTGGTTTCTTTTAACACCCATTTGATATACTCTAATGTTTGTTTCACGCAATTCATCTGAAAGTTGCGCCATTCCAATCGTATTTGTGGTAGTAATTGCAACCCCGCGTTCAATAATATTTTCTAATTCTCGAACATTGCCAGGAAAATCATAATTCTTCAAAAATTCCAAAGCCTCTTCACTAATATCATTCACGGTTTTATTCATTAAAATCGCGTGCTTTTGCAAGAAATAAAACGCTAATAGTGAAATATCACTTCGACGTTGCGCTAAAGGAGGAATGTGTAGATTAACCACATTTAAACGAAAATATAAGTCTTGACGAAACGTACCTTCTTGAATTAATTGACGAATATCACGATTGGTTGCCGCAATAAAACGCACATCTGTTTTTAAAGGTTGGGTGCTTCCTA
>JFJP01039320.1_pt1 | contig 13777 bp, 14 predicted proteins | sample 431651 | NCBI WGS metagenome assembly JFJP01 (sample SAMN02602958, study PRJNA72255) | Microbial mat metagenome, whole genome shotgun sequencing project. | biome: fresh water; feature: sink hole; material: water; isolation source: purple microbial (photo- and chemosynthetic) mats found in... | reverse complement strand
GAATTGATCATAGCACGGGCAGGACATTGTCCAATTCTGTATATCTCGGATTCCAATCAGGAATATTTAAAACCGGATGGTTTGGGACTTGGATTGAAGACCGGAAAGATCTTTGAAGAAAATATCAAAGAGAAAAAAATCATGATGAAAAGTGGTGACGTCTGCGTATTTTATACAGACGGTGTCACGGAATCGCGTTCACCGGAAGGTGAAGAGTTTGGTTACGAGCGGTTAATGGATGTTGTGAGTCAGAATAAAATGAAAACTTCTGAAGAGATCAAAGAAGCGATCATCCAAACCGTATGGAATTATACCGATGCGAAAGGATATCATGATGATCTCACAATATTTGTTGTGAAGTGGCTGCAATGATTGATATTGCGGATGAAGTATTAAAATTTTCAAAGAGATGGAACTAAGTTGATTATAAACCGTTTATCCTTTTAGGAGCACGTATGAGTGATTTTAAAGTACATATTCGAGAACGAGCCAACAATATCCATGTGTTGGAGTTGAAAGGGTATCTAGATGCCCATACGACACCGACGCTCGAAGAAGCATTCCAAAAAATGTTGAACGAGAAGAAATATCGACTCATTGTCAATTGTAAAGAGATGTCATATATCTCCAGCGCAGGACTTGGCGTATTCATGGCGTTCATTGAGGATATACGGGCGGAGAATGGTGACATAAAACTTTCCGATATGTCGCCAAAAGTGTTCAATATTTTCGATCTGCTCGGTTTTCCGATGTTATACGATATTGTGAAATTAGAAGATGATGCTGCAAAAAAATTTGACGTTTAATAAAACGATTTATTGATTCGTACTTCAATGGCAAATCAACAAACATATAAATCCACGCTGACGATTCCGAGCCAAACGGAACGGCTGAATGATGTGCGGGAATTCGTATCCGAATTAGCACGTACGCATGGATTTATTGAAGATGATATCAATAAGATCACCATTGCCGTCGATGAAGCATGTACGAATATTATTAAACACGGATACGCCTACGCACCTGATAAAAATATCACTATTGATATTGTCCGAAAAGGAAACGACTTTGAGATCATCATCTCCGACAACGGAAAACAATTCGATGCGAATGCAATTCAATCTCCCGATATGAAAGACTATTTTGCGCATTACCGTCGCGGCGGACTTGGTGTGTATTTAATGAAACGCATTATGGACAAAGTTGAATTCAATCTCCATAGCGATAAAAATGTGCTCCGAATGATCAAGACTCTTCACTAACATTGTGAAAAACAAATCCAGAGAATCCCGTTCCGAAAATGAACTTGTCGCACTCTTTGAGTTCAGTCAAGTCGTTAATTCTTCGCTTGATCTTTCCTTCATCCTCGATACAATGCTCCTTACATTGATGGGAAAGCTATTGACCACCAAGGGAATCGTATTACTGCGCAAAGAACATAAAACATTCTTTGTTGCCAACGGAAAAGGGATCCTTAAAAATTTATTGAACAAAGAACTTGAACTGCCGAAAGTCAGGAAAAAGATCATTCACGTTGACAAAGAGTTCTCAGAAATATTGTTTTCGATCGGAATCAATGTATTGTTTCCGATCATTTCACAAGAACACGTCATCGGTTATTTCGGCGTAGCAGAGCACCCGCAGCGGAAGATCACAAAAGAGCAGAATACATTCGTTGAAACGTTGATCAGTTTATCTGCAACAGCTATTGAAAAAGGATTGTCGTTCGGTGAAGTAAAGAAGATCAACCGTTCGCTTGATGAAAAAATCCAGCAGCTTAAAACATTGTTTGAACTTGCAAAAGAATTCGGCGGAATTCAAAACCCGGAAATTGTTGTAAAGCTTTTTTCGCTCACGTTGATGGGACAAGTGGGTACAAGCAGATTTGCGATCTGTTTGAAGGAAGGGAAAAGTCTCTATTCAAAAATCTCCGGTGAATATCTTGAGACAGATAAACAGACGTTGTTCAAACTTGTATCAGCTCCGTTATTAATTTCCGAATTACCCGATACGAAACGATACAACATTCTTCATGATCATTTACTAAAAGAAAAGATCTCCGCATTAATACCGTTGCAAATGCAAAACGAAGTGAAAGGTGTTCTGTGTCTTGGTGACAAACTTCGAGGGGGCGGATATACCCAGAGCGATCTTGAATTCATTTTCTCCTTGTCGAATCTTGCGTTCGTTTCTCTTGAAAATGCGAGACTATTCAATGAAGAGCTTGAAAAGAAAAAGATGGAAAGTGAATTGCTGATTGCCCGTGAGATTCAACAGGGATTATTACCTCGAACATTGCCAACGATCGATGGATTTGAAATAGCAGCTGAGAACATTTCATCCAAACAAGTGGGCGGTGATTATTATGATGCAATTCCGACTGACAATAATAAATTCATCATTACGATTGCCGATGTTTCCGGAAAAGGAACACCTGCATCATTATTAATGGCAAATGTTCAAGCGACAGTACATGCGCTGGTTCCTTTTCAATTGGCACTCTCCATTGCAACAGCACGGATCAATGATCTGATCTATCGGAACACAAGTTCTGACAAATTTATTACGTTCTTTTGGGGTTCATTGGATGCAAAGTCAAAAAAATTCCAGTATGTCAACGCAGGTCACAATCCACCGTTTGTCATGAGACGTGATGGAACAATTGAGCGATTGAGCGATGGTGGATTGATTCTCGGAATAATGAAAACGATTGTACCGTATCAAGAGGGAAGTGTCGCGCTCAATTCCGGTGACAGTGTAATACTCTTCACGGATGGAGTCAGCGAAGCGATGGATATCAACGGTGTTGATTATACCGAGGAACGGCTTGAATCCTTTGTCAAAGGATTGAACGGAAAATCAGCTTCTGCAATGTTGTCGGATATAATAAATGAAATTCAACGATATTGCACCGGTGCTGCGCAGTACGATGATATTACGCTGATCGTCTTCAAAGCAACATAATTCTCTTCTCGTATTCATCATTTTTGATTTCTGCTCACTCTTTTCGTATTTTCTACAATGCAAAATCATATCGAATTTTTTTTCTTCCGTATTCTTTATTTATTCGTCCGATTGATCAGTTTCCGGAATGTGCAGCGATTTGGCAGCGGATTTGGTGCATTTGTTTTTTCAGTGATCGGTCTAAGAAAAAAGTTAATCTTTGACAATCTTCGCAAAGCATTTCCCGAAAAAAGTGAAGAAGAGATCACAAAAATTGCAATTGGTTCATTTCGAAATCTTTTCACTGCATATTTTGAAATTCTTTATTTGGACAAACTCACCGCAGATCAAATTAGACAGTATATTTCTTTCCCTGAAATAGAAAAGTTCAAAGCGTATTTACATTCAGGGAAAGGATTGATAATTCTAACGGGACATTACGCTAACTGGGAGTTATGTGCATTTTCGATTCCCGTTCTTGTTCCTGAAAAATATACGATCGTAGTTCAAAAACAACGTAATCCATTTATCAATGATTTTATGACTTCAATGCGATCCCGTTTTGGAACCAAATTAGTCGTTATGGAGCGGGCGTTACGAGAATCTCTTCGGGCACTTTCTAATAATGAAACCGTTGCTTTAATTGCAGACCAGAGTGGTCCCGAGAGCGGTATTTATGCTAATTTCTTTGGACGACCAGCATCAACACATCAAGGTCCGGTAGTTTTTCAGCTGCGCAGCGGAGCACCGATGATCATGTTAATTTTAATCCGTGAAGGGCTTGAAAAATTCAGGATTGAAATGGAAGAGGTTGATACAACACATCTTACCGGAACAGACGAAGAAAAGATGAAAGAACTGACGCAGCGTCATGTGAGCATGTTGGAGAAATTCATTCGGCGGCATCCCGAACAATGGCTCTGGATGCATAAGCGATGGAAACATACGGAAACGTATCTGAAACGGAAAGAGGAAGGCTCTGTTTCATGAAAACTCCTAACCACATCCTTGTTTTTCAAACAGCATTTCTCGGTGACGTAATTCTCACGTTGCCGATGATTCAAGTCCTTCACAAAAGATTTCCGCTTGCATCAATTGATGTAGTCACAACTCCCATTGCATCAGAACTACTTGCTCATCATCCTGCAATTTCAAACGTCATTCGGTATGATAAACGGAAGACTCAAAAAGGAATTTCAGGTATGCTTTCGCTCGCAAGCCAACTTCGAAAAAGACATTACGATCTTGCAGTTGTTCCACATCGTTCGTTCCGAACGTCACTGATTGTAGGATTGAGTGGCATCAACAATCGAATAGGTTTCTCTACAGCTTCCGGAAGTTTTTTCTATACCCATATCGTCAAATATGAAAAATCAAAACATGAAATTGAACGCAATCTTTCATTGATATTTCCATTAGATATTTTTGTTGAACACAAAGAGCTTCCGTCATTATATCCTTCGTCTTCAGAGCGCACGGCGATCGATCAATTTCTATTTGAAAGAGAAATTCTTAACTACCATATGATGATCGCGATTGCTCCCGGATCAGTGTGGAAAACAAAACGGTGGCTGATCGAACGATTTTCAGAGCTTTCAAAAATACTTGCAGACGCTGGATTTGAAATTATCATTATTGGTGGGAAAGAGGACGCAGAACTGGGGAAGTCGATCATTGAGACTGCAAAACATAAAAATATCCATGATGCCACCGGAAAAATGACTCTTTTGCAGTCAGCAGAATTGATCCGCCGTTGTAAAACACTGGTAACGAATGACAGCGCGCCGCTGCATATCAGTGTTGCAATGAGAACACCAGTTGTTGCGATTTTTGGCGCTACTGTTCCCGAATTTGGATTTGCGCCGTATGGTAAGGATGATGTTGTTGTGGAAACAAAAAATTTATCGTGCCGTCCTTGCGCAATTCATGGCGGGAATGAATGTCCGATTGGAACATTTGTTTGTATGAAAAATATTGAAGCAGTTGCCGTTGCAGCGAAAGTAAAGAGTCTCATCATAAAGTGAAGAGACTCCAAAAATTAAAATTCCGATGAATTGCCCGTATCCAAAGAATCGGAACTAACATGGACATCACAGCGTGCAGGGAGATATTTTGAGTTAAAAATCTCTGTGATCTTTACCGGGCAAAATTCTGTTGCAAGTTTCTTCGTTTCGGCACAGATCGAATCTCGTTCAACACCGTTGGGTACTCTAAAATACGCCTGTGTCACAGGGATAGTTTTATCTTCGTAGACGTATTTCATAAATCGACCGAACAACGGTGCAGCGGCTCTTCCACCTTGTCCGTCCGCAGAGTTAAAATTAACCGATTGATCATCAAAACCTACCCAAACGCCAGCTGCAAGCTGCGGTGTAAATCCAACGAACCAAGCATCCGCATAATCTTGTGTTGTTCCTGTCTTTCCAGCGGCGGGATAATGGAAGAAATTTCTAATTCTCATTCCAGAACCCAAGTTGACAACATCCTGCATCATATCGGTCATAATGTATGAAGTTTCTTTGCTCAACACTTCTTTCTTCTCTGGAATATTATCTTCAACGACATTTCCATCTTTATCTTCGATCTTTAAAATAGAATTAGGTTCAACATGAACACCTTCGTTTGCAAACACACCAAAAGCAGAAGTCATTTCAAGAGGAGTAACTTGCGCTGTTCCAAGTGCAATTGAATAATAGGGCGGGATAGGAGATTTTATTCCCAATCGTTTTGCATACTCCACCACTTGTTCTCGTGTCACAACATCCATAATAACACGAACAGTCACTAAGTTGAGAGAATTCGTCAGTGCATTTCGCAGCGTTGATTTCCCGCCGACATCTCCTTCAAAGTTTCCCGGACGCCATTCTGTTCCATCTTCCATCATTACCGTAATCGGTTGATTGAGCAATTCATACGATGGGGGATATCCATTATCGATGGCAACGGTATAGACAAATGGCTTGAAACATGAACCTGGTTGTCTGCGGATCTGAGTTACATGATTCAACCCGTAACGAAATGAGCGAAAATTCCTTCCTCCGACCATTGCGCGAATTCCGCCGGTCTTTGGATCGATGGCAACAAACCCAACTTCAATCGACTGAAATACCCTCTTTATCGAATCGATGAATGCAGGATCATTTTTTAAAGATGTTACAACACTATCTTTGTTCTCACTTTTGCGGTATTGATCCGTTTGTCTTGCCGTTCGATCTAATATTTTTTCCAACAGAACCGGTTTCTTATTCCAATTCCAAATAAGGTCGAACTGCTGCTGCTTTTCTGCAAGATGTTCTTCAACTGCACGATTTGCATATTTTTGCATTCTACTGTCAAGAGTAGTATAGACTGACAAACCGTCTTTATAAATATTGAATCCGTACTTATCAGCTTTCTCACGCATCTGCTGACGAATATATTCTACAAAATGCGATGCAATTCCAAGCGGTCCTTCAACTTCGTTCGTTGAGAACGACAATGGCTCCGCTTTTATTTTATCCGCCTGAATTTGAGAAAGGCGTCCTTCATTCACCATGAGTGCCAAGACAAGATCGCGACGCGAACGGGCACGTTCAGGATGCCGTATCGGATCATAATAATTCGGTCCGTTCAATATTGCGATAAGCATTGCGCTTTCGCCAACAGTCAGTTCTTCAACTTTTTTATCATAGAATACTGCCGACGCTGCCGAAATTCCATATGCGCCGCGTCCAAAAAAGATCGTATTGAGATACATCTCAAGAATTTCCTTTTTGGTAAAATTCTTTTCGATCTGAACCGACGTTATGAATTCTCTTAATTTACGAGTCGCTTTGTCAAACGCACTTTCATTTGCATTTTGCAACCCGTAAAGATTGCGTGCAAGTTGTTGTGTAATAGTGCTTGCGCCTTCTTTCAAACGAAGGTAGAAAAGATTCTTGAACATTGCGCGGATGAATCTCCACGGTGTAACTCCCCAGTGTTCATAGAAATTTTTATCTTCAGTGGAAATGAGAGCATCAATCACACTTTGTGGAATTTGATTATATCCAACATACGAGCGATTTTTTGTGAGGAAGAATGTTCCTAGCACTTCACCGTCAATGGAGTACACTTTTGTTGCAAGTTCAGGTCTCGGATTTTCTAGTTCTTCGAGTGAGGGAAGTCCGGAAACGATATAATTGGTGTAGACAACCATGAGCAGAAGGAATAGGACAAATGCTCCTAAGAAATAAAAACGGAACTTATGGAAAAAACCTTTTCCTTTTTTCAATAACTCTTCACGATAGCTCGGGTCGTTGAAGTATTTTTTCATTTGTTCTGAACTGTATTTTGGTTTTTTCTTTTCTGCCATAACGTTAGAGAGAGAACTCTCAGTTTAATTCTGTCTAATTATTATTTCAAATGACTGCAGGTCTATATCCAGGTTTTCAGTTCCAGTTTTGTGCCGTCGAATTCAGCATATGTATTATACGTTATCCAGTCTCCAAGATTAAGATAGAGAGATTTACCAACGATATGTTCAAGCGGTTTGTGCCGATGACCCATTACAACAAAATCAATTCCCTCGTGAAATTTTTCTTCAGCAAATTTGATCATTCCGTCGGTCTCGCCGAAATCCTTGTTTCCGGTATATGCCCGGCTGGTTTTCGAAGAACCTTTTGCAATTGGTGCTGTCCAATCTGGATGAAAGAGCGAATATAAAAAGATACTGATCGGACTGCGAAGAATTTTCTTGAGAATCAAATATCCGGTGTCATTCAGCGCTAAACCGTCGCCGTGATGCAGAAAGAATTTCTTTCCACGAAGTTCAATTTGAAAAGGATCTTTATAGACAGGAATTCCAAGGTCATTCGGGAAAAAATCTTTCAGCCAAAAATCATGGTTTCCGGCGATGTAATGAACTTTTACACCATGCTCAACAAGCGATGATAATTTTGAAAGGATATTATGATATCCTCTAGGGATCACATTCTTGTATTCAAACCAATAATCGAACAGATCGCCCATGATAAAGAGTTGTTCGCCATGTTCATCTACATGTGTTAGAAACGAAAGAACGCGGCGTTCTTTTTCTTTCTCACGCAGTGCATCGTGCAGTCCAAAATGTACGTCGGAAAAAAAGAAGATGTTTTTCATGGAATAACGTTAATTGTTATGTCGATCGTTTGGGAAAAACGATTGCACCAGCCCTCTTTATCCGAGCAGTAAAAATAATTCAATTTTCCTTTAAGTTTCTGTTCTCCAGCTTTGGTTCCCTTTTTTGGTTTAATAGAAAATTCGAGTGGTTTCTTGTGGTCGAGATATTCTTTTTCATTCTTTTGGAACCGAGCTTTCCCGACAACTTCAAACGGTGAATTTTTCTCTAATTTCAATTCGAACAAAGGATTCGTATTAATATGGATCCCGATCACCGGTTCGAAGAAAAATACAATTTCACCGGAACTTGTCAGTGAGATTTTTTCAGGTTGGAGTAGTTCCAACCTAATATGCTCGTTATCATTCAGTATTTTTTTTTCGCTCAATGGAAAAAAAAGGGTTGTCAAAATTAGTGCTAAAATAGTTTTCATTGGTTCACCTGAAATTATCGTGCATATTCTTTGTCGTTCACCCGTTCTAACAAAACTAATCCGACAATAAAAAATATTCCGATTGTCAGAACAGAAATGCGCTGGTCACCTGTAATATACGAAATCAGTCCGAACAAAAAAGTACCGACAACGGCGGACGCTTTCCCGCACAAACCGTCGTAAAATCCAAAGAACTCTGCTTCTCGTTCTACCGGCGTCAATTGTGCCATTAAACTTCTGCTTGCAGCTTGTGAAGCACCCATTGAACTCCCGGCAATAGCGCCGATAACGTAAAACATTTCTTTTGTCTCAACAAAGTAGGCACCGGCAACGATTCCAATCCATAGAACAAGATTAATTGCAATTGTTCGTTTCGCACCGATCTTGTCTGTTATAATGCCAAAAAATAGTGATCCTATAATTCCCGATGCTTGAACGACAGCAAAAAGAACGATCACTTCCTGCAAAGAAAAATGAAGTGTCTGTGTCGCAAAGATTGATGCGAATGAAATAACTGTGAGAATTCCATCGTTATAGATAAAAAATGCAAGAAGAAACCTGGATACATTCGTATAATTTTTGAGGTGATGGATCGTATCCTGAACGCGTTGGATCCCGGCTCTTATATATGATACTTTATACTCGAACTTTGTTTTATGATCCCGAAGGAATATAAAGAGCGGTGCAGAGAACAATAAAAAAATGCCGGCAGCAATAAGAAAACTTAACTTCACATTAGAAAGATTTTCAACTTCAAATCCATTTGCATATAACGGCATCGCAATGAACAATGTAACAAGCGATCCAACATATCCCATCGCAAAACCGTATCCGGAAACTCTTCCATAACTTCGTTCAGTCGTTAAACCGGGGAGGAATGAGTCATAAAAAACGAGACCTCCTTCAAATCCGATATTGGCGAGAATAAACAGAACCATTCCAATCGCGATCATTCCCGAATCAACAACGTAGAGAAGAGCGGTGGAGATGATGCTGACAAGTGTGAATCCAAACAGGAAACGTTTTCTGCGTGAAGAAAAATCCGCTGCGGCACCGAGCACTGGTGCGATGATAGCGGTGAGCAGCATTGAGATACTGACGGCAATTCCCCATAAGAAATCTCCGCGTCCGCTGCCACCGGCAACGATTTCTTTAAAGTACAGGGAATATCCTACCGCAACGATCATTACGGAGAATGATGTGTTGGCAAAATCAAACAACGTCCAAACAAAAATTTGAGATCGATTTTGTTTCGGAGAATTTGGTGTCATTACCAGTTTACGAGTGAGATTTTTTGGTTTGTGTATCGACCAATCCACGGCCGGTTTTTTTCATGATGCCTTCTTTTTTCAGATCGGTAAGAATGGCATCCATGATTCCGTTGACGAATGTTCCGCTGTTTTCTGTGCTGTAATCTTTTGCTATTTCAATTGCTTCATTAATGGTCACTTTTGGAGGAATATCAGGGAAGAAGAGAAGTTCGCACAAACACATTCGAAGAATAATTTTATCGATCAATGCAATTCGATGGAATTCCCAATGTTCTGTCTTTGATTTTAATCGTTTATCGATCTCTGCCTGATGTGATATTGCTTTGATAAAGAGCGACTGTGCAAAATCAAAATCAGCCGGATCTTCTTTCAATCCACTTAAAATAGTGTCAACAACATGTTGAGGGGGATCTTTTGAAATTTCGATGGCATACAACGCCTGCATAACACATTCGCGGATATGTCTACGTTTTGGAATGTTCTGTTCTTTTTCTTCTATCATAAAGTAAAGATACGGAAAAAGTGAACGTCTTGCCACAGATTAAATTGTTTTAAGCTCACGAAGAGATGAGAATACCTGAATTCTTCATCGAAATTTTGTACTTTCAGAGAGTATGTTAACAAAATTTCTCCCAACACCGACCGATTATCCCAAAGAGAAAATAACTTCTCTTCGACAGAATCTTCAATCACATTTATTTGATGGTGCCACCTATGTTTTAGGAATGAGTTTAGTTTCCGTCCAGACAATTCTTCCGGTGTTCATTAAGGAATTAGGCGGAAGTCCGCTTTCGATCAGTTCTGTACAAGTATTATGGACTCTTGGTGCGAACATTCCATCCGCATTTGTTGCGTTCTATTTGCAGCGTCAAGTTTTTTTTAGACCTGCAATGGTTGGTTGGGGATTTGTTCATCGTGCCATGCTGCTCGTTATCGGTGTTGCGGTTTTTTTCATTGTTGGAAAAGTTTCTTCAACAATCGCAGTTCCATTCTTTCTTTTAATGATATTTCTGTTGGCTGTGTTTGGCGGTTTTTCCGGTCTGCCGTGGTTTCAGGTGTATACGAAAACAGTTCCGATAAAACTGCGGGGGCGATTAATGGGAATGCGTCAATTGATCGGATCGGCAGCGGGAATCATCGGTGGATCGATCGTAAGTGTGATATTAGCTACAATATATTTCCCGATGAATTTTTCTCTTCTTTTTGCGGGAGCATTTGGAATTACAATGGTGTCGTTCTATTTCTTAATTCAAATATCTGAACAACCATCGAGTATTAACCATGAACTTGAAAAACCGGTCAGTTTTTTATTAGATGCAAAACGAATCATAAACAGCAATACTAATTTTCGATATTTTCTTCTTGCAGATGCATTGGCAATCATGTCCATTTCAGTGGCATCCTTCTATTCAGTATACGCAATTGAGAAATTTGATCTGCCGGCGTCCTATGCCGGAACATTTACTGCAATCGTTATGATCACAAATGTTATTGCAAATATTGGTTTTGGAGTTGTTGCCGATACGTACGGACATAAGATTAATTTATTGATCTTTGTATTTTGTTCCGGCGCGGCGGCATTGTTGGCCGTCCTTTCTTCCAATATTTTAATGTATGGATTTGTTTTTTTCTTTTTGGCTTGTTCTTTGCAAGTGCAGGTGATTTCACGTTTACCGTTTATCGCAGAAATGTGCAAAGAAAATGAACGTCCTTTGTTTGTTGGAATCACCAATACACTCACTGCGCCGACCATGCTTATTGGATTGCTCTTTGGATGGTTTGTTCCGAAGGTCGGATATGCTTCGGTGTTCATGATGACGGCAATTCTTGCTGTAAGTTCTTTTTTTATTTTACTTAAATTTGTGGAAGAACCGCGTCGGAGAACAAATTAGGTGAAATATTTTCACACTGTTTGGATTTTATTTCACTTTTCGTACATTCACGGGCGCAATATTAAAAAGCAAGATTGGAATGGGACTAATATTATGAGACCAATAGCAATTAAACAAACGGACAACGAAACGATCACATTTATTTGGGATGATGGTCTTACGACTCCGCTAAAGATTCAACTGCTCCGCGATGAATGTCCGTGTGCTGAATGCAAAGGAGAAACCATTTTGATGCACCAAATTCTTCCGGTACTAAAGCCGAAACTTCCCGGTCATTATGATGTGAAAGCGATCGTTCCGGTTGGGAGTTATGCAATCCAGATCACTTGGGGAGATGGTCACGCAACGGGGTTGTATTCGTGGGAGTATTTGCGTAATCTTCATTTCAGAAATTGATAGGAGATGAGTAATGAATAAAAAACTTCGTGATGAATTGGTACATCATGCAATTGCTGCAAAAGAACATTCCTACTCGCCATATTCGAAATTCAGAGTCGGTGCGGCTGTGCTGACGGATGATCAGGTGATCTTTTCCGGCAGTAATGTAGAAAATGCGTCTTACGGACTTGCTATTTGCGCAGAACGCAATGCAATTTTTCAAGCTGCTCATGCGGGGAAGAGAAAAATTGTTGCCGTTGCAGTCTCATCGGATGAAAAAGGATTTATTACTCCGTGCGGTGCGTGCAGACAAGTGATTTCGGAATTTGCGGACGGGAAAACAGAAATTATTCTTGTCAGTGCCGATGGAAAAACAAAATCTGTTCCATTCGAAAAATTATTTCCGACACCGCCAAAACTTGAAAAATTAAAAAAATAGTTTCATACCGTTTTACGAAGACCACCATTCCATGATCATAATCATCGCAAGCACGCGAGTTCCTAAGATCAACGGCGTAAAAAGAGCAGTTGAAAAAATATCCTCACACTTCGGCATCGATCGAACATCAATATCGTATACATCAGTCGAAGCTCATAGCGGTGTTTCCGATACTCCAAAATCCATTGATGAACTGATGCGCGGAGCACAACAACGTGCACAATTTGTTTTTCGAGAAAATGGTACTGAAAAAGTTTTAAGCATTGGGGTGGAAGGGGGGTTGTTCAAAAGTGGAGAAAAAATATTTCTGCAAAGCTGGGCTTGTGTCTTTAACGGAGTTCAATTCTTCTTTGGAAGTTCCGGTAGTATTGAATTGCCAGCTGAACTTGGCAACACTGTGATGAACGACGGAATTGATCTTGGAGTCGCAATCGATAAGTTCGCAGAGGAAGTTGATGTGCGGAGCAAACAAGGAACATTTGGCATTCTTACTCGCGATCTTATTACGCGGGAAGATTCATTTGAAACTGCTGTTATCTTTGCATTAACGCCGGTGTTCAATGATACTATCTATTAAATGATTATCATTGCTCAGTCATTCGATGAGTTCGTTTGGTTTGTGGATGAAGTTTGAAAAGTCGGTCATTTAAAAAGTATTTCACTAAATGTCTCCAATTCTAATTGCATAACAATAAATTAACATACGCTTAACATTCTGTGCATTGAACACCGTGACAATCTTCTCTATATTGACCTTGCATTGAAAGGAAAACATGAAACAAAAAATACTTATTGCCGACGACGAACGTGATATTATCGATTTTCTGAAATACAACCTCGAAAAAGAAGGTTTTGATGTCCTTACTGCCAAGAATGGAACTGAAGCTGTTGCTCAAGCCAAAAAAAATCCAAGTCTTATACTTCTGGATGTGATGATGCCGGAAATGGATGGTTTGGATGTTGTCCGTACGCTCAAGAAAAATTCTGCAACGGCAAAAATTCCGGTGATCTTCCTTACGGCGCGCGGTTCCGAAGTGGATGAATTTGTCGGTTTGGAACTTGGGGCTGATGACTATATTATAAAGCCGATCAGCATTCCTAAATTAATGGCGCGGATAAAACTTACATTGCGAAAGAAATCTTCTTCGAAAGAAGAGAACGGAACTGATACCGAAATTCTTCGTCATGGAATCATTGAGATCAACCGCTCGCATTATAAGGTATATATCAATAAAAAAGAGACATTCTTTCCCAAAAAGGAATTTGAAGTGCTTACATTTCTTGTGCGAAATGCAGGGAAGGTTG
>JFJP01002145.1_pt1 | contig 13777 bp, 15 predicted proteins | sample 431651 | NCBI WGS metagenome assembly JFJP01 (sample SAMN02602958, study PRJNA72255) | Microbial mat metagenome, whole genome shotgun sequencing project. | biome: fresh water; feature: sink hole; material: water; isolation source: purple microbial (photo- and chemosynthetic) mats found in... | reverse complement strand
CGATCTATACGTCAAATATCATTGAGTCTCTCAACAGTGTGATTCGCTGCGCAGTGGTGCACCGAAAGCTGTTTCTCAGTGACGAATTGGTTATGAAGGTTATTTATCTGACCATCTCGCAAGCCGCGAAGAAATACTTCTGTGTAAATTCTACGGCATTATCAATGATCATACTTTTGAATACGTACTTCGAATTGGATCATAAAGCGATTTAAGGCTATGCGCCAATTTTGGATCGGCATGGTCCGTTTACAGGGTCTCACGCGGGGCCAGGTAGTGCAACGTCCATCCAGTGGCCCGAGTGATGCGCTCTTGCTAGTGCGGACACTGATCATCCTGATCCAACCAAAACTGTAACAATTGCCGTCGTCCCTGTAGGTTGCCCTGCATATTCACGACGATGCGTTCTTCGAAGTAGGGTTCCCATAAGGGGTCGAAGGGATTTGCGGCAGCCCTAATCTTGCAGAAGCGACGTATCGGAGTATCGGAAACATATAGCAGTTCCACACGTTTCGGTCGTCTATCTAACCACTGCTTGTCTGTATCTGCCGCAGAAATCCAATTCCGTGTTCCTAGTGTATGGAAGTACCATCGTTTAATCCAACGTCGGTCTTTGGCCTGGTGGCGGCTGGTAGCCCATTGCCATAATGTCTACCGGATTTCAGTATCGGCCCGATGAAAGACTGCTTTGGCGACTACATGCCGATGATAGTTGGCCCAGCCTCGGAGAACAGGATTAAGCTGACGAATCAGATTCGATTTGTTTCGCTTGTTTGTTGTCTTGCACGATTGTTCGGACTCTGCTCAAGAATATTGAGACATTCCTTGCGCGACGTCTTGATCAACAACTTCTCGCCGAATTTGCGGATGTTTTGTCGTGGAAAATCGAATCTATCCTGAACGGGCGCGATCGACAACGTGGTATCGGCCACTGCGGTTATAATATTTATAAAGATCGTCATTGAAAATAAAAGTACAACTGATATGATGGAATAAGAGAGCTGGAGTCATAGCTGCAAGGATCATCTGTTTATTGCTGCGGTCGGGACATGCCGTTATTTATATTTAGAGTTGGCTTTTTTCGCAAACTCATTGGTATAAGTTTGCGACAGCTCGATGTTCTTCGAGACAAAGTCCGGATCGAGATTGAAGATCACATCGATCGAACCGGAGCGCGGTACCGACAAAGGCGCCTGATGGGGCGCAGACACCGATGTACGACACATCGGTCGGCTTCAAGCCCGCCTTGGCCAAGACAGAATTGGACATCATGCTGGCCGACGAATCCGGCGCAGTGACGCCAATCTTCTTGCCCTTCATAAATGGGTAATCGATTTGTAATCGGGCATGGTCTTAGTACCCCCCCATCACGATTTTCGGCGCCCGCTCCTGCAGTACGAACGCCACGATGTGCTGGTTCTTGGCCTGCATGCTGATGGTGTGCTCAAACGCTCCAATACGGACGACAGCGTCAATGCTGCCGCCGATCAGTGCCTGCAACGCACCTTGACGACGCTGGAAAAACTGGAAATCTTGACATCCAGTCCTTCATCCGTGACCTAAAATAGCCGAGTTGCTCAGCAATGGTTAACGGTAGGTAATATAACAGGTTCTTGCCATCGACCGCCATCGATACTTTGATTTTTTACGGCTTCTGTGCAAACAACTTACCATTGAAATTAAAGTACCCCGTCAGGAACAAGCAAAGAGCGATTCCGAAATGCTTCAAATTGAATTTCATTTTGGTTGCCTTCCAAAATATTAATCGATATTCCAATGCTACGGCGCGGAGTTGCTTGCAACACCGTCATGTCATTTTTATACAGCCATCTTGCCTGGCTTATGAACACTGTATGTATTGTTGAGTTGTATGATAGTATCGCTTTTGAAAATTAAAGGCATCCTGGGGCAGCTATATTTCTGGGTGCAATCATCGCCAAGCTTGAAGAAATCAAAACTTAGGTAGCCCGGCGATCCAGAATGGCGCGAGCAATCGTGCCGGCATCGACGTATTCAAGTTCGCCGCCAACCGGCACACCACGTGCCAGGCGACTTACCTGCAGGCCGCGGGCCTTCATGGTTTCGCTGATATAGTGTGCCGTTGCCTCGCCCTCGTTGGTGAAATTGGTAGCTAGAACCACTTCGCTCACCACACCATCGGTGGCGCGTACCACCAACTTTTTCAGCTGAATGTCTTTGGGACCGATGCCGTCCAACGGCGACAAACGCCCCATCAGCACGAAATATAACCCCTTGAAGGTGAGAGTTTGTTCGATCATCAATTGATCGGTTGGGGTTTCGACCACGCACAGCAAGTTCGGATCTCGCTCTGGATCGAGGCAGGTTTCGCACACTTTGTTCTCGGTAAAGGTATTGCACAAAGCACAATGACGAATTTGCTCGACCGCCTTCATAAGCGCGCGCCCCAGCAAGGCAGCGCCATCACGGTCGTGCTGCAACAGGTGATAGGCCATGCGCTGCGCCGATTTTGGGCCGATCCCAGGCAGATGACGCAGGGCTTCAGTCAGCAAAGTAAGGCTGGAGGGGATTTTCACATCGAACCTTCCGTTCAAAAAACCAATTCGTAGTGTGGCACCGCTGGAAACGGATCGCAAAAATGATGCAACATGATGCAACGGTTCGAATGCGCAATGCCAACTTGAAATTCACGCGGCTGGCCGCCAGTCATCGAAGCGATGATCGCCAACACCTTTGCCAAGCCAGCCGCGAATATCGACTCCTGAGCAGCTATCACGCCCAGCGACACAACGTCAAGAATCCATCTTTCATCCGTAGCGGAATCAGAACGGCATCTTGAAACCGACTGGCATGCCAGCGGTCAAGTCCGACATTTTTTTCGCCGACAATGCCTCTGCATTGCGTACCGCATCGTTGAAAGCAGCGGCAATCAGATCTTCCAGCATGTCCTTATCATCAGCCAGCAGCGACTCATCGATCGCCACGCGCTTAACGGTGTTCTTGCAAGTCATCACGACTTTCACCAAGCCCATGCCCGACTCGCCTTCGACTTCAATCAAGGCCAGTTGATCTTGCATCTTCTTCATGTTGCCCTGCATTGCCTGGGCTTGTTTCATCAGCCCTGCCAATTGGCTCTTCATCATGGCGCTTCTCTCATCATGGTGTTTCTCTTAAATAAAAAAATGCGGGATAAAGCTACCCGGGTAGTCCCTAAAGGCCACTCTAGCGTGATGTTTTAATGTCCGCGTGGGGCCCATATCCTCCCAACTGAACAAATAAAAACGTCTACATCGCAAATCACATAACCAGAACGCGTCAACCCAACGGCCGAATCGATCCCGGCACAATCGATGCGCCAAATTCACGCACCAGGCCCTGTATGAACGGATCCTTCTGCACAGTCTGCTCCGCCAAACGCTGGCGTTCGCCCCGTGCCGCCATCGCCTGTGCCTGAGCCGTATGGCTCACCGTACCTAGTTCAGTTTCAATCTTCACCGTACGGCCGAAATGTTCGCCGAGTGCCACCGCCAATTTATCAACGCTGCCGGTGGCCGAGTGCAAAGTAGCAAATGGGATCCGCAAATTGAACTGCACCGCGGCGGCACTACTGTCGCATTTGACCAGTTCACTCTGCAGCGCCAGCTGCTGAGCCACGCCGCGGACCGCCAGGTTGGCAGCCAGCAGCGGCCAGTCGCCATCCCAATTCAGACTGGGAACTGGTTGCAGAACCAATGGCGGCTCCGGCACAACCACAGACTGCTGCACTGGTTCGGCCTGCAACTGCGGGCGCGTTTGATGCGCCGCGACACAAGCCGAAGCACGCGCCGACGGCATCGATTGCGAATACGTTTCAGTTTTTTTTTCAGTCACCGAACTGGGAAAATAGGTATCTGGCAAATCCATCGGCAGAGGAATCCCTTCTTCCCAAGGCGGCACGAAAGAGTTTTGCGGCACGTATTCAGGTACGGCTGGTTGGGGAGCAATCGGAGCCCAACGAGCCACCACTGCTGGAACGGAAGCCGGTTCTGGCAACGATGCCGCTGACTGCGTTGACCATCGTGCTGCACCGACCTTGCGCGACGACGCGGCACGCGCCGCTTCCAACGCTGCCCGGGCCGGACTCATGCCGCTGGTATCTGCACACACTACCGGCGCGCTGCTGTTGGCGATTGGAGGCGCACTGCTCAAACGCGCTGCGACAGGCGTAACAGATGCTGTTTGTGGCGAGCACGAAGCAGGAGCTGCTACCGGCGGAGCAGCAGACACAGTGCTGCCATCAGCCTGCGGACGAAACGCCAGCATACGCAACAAGGTCATCGAGAAACCGGCATATTCGTCCGGTGCCAAACCCAGCTCGTTACGGCCATGCACGACGATCTGGTAAAATAATTGCACTTCTTCAGCGTCGAACAATCCGGCCAAGCGAATAATTTCTTCGCGCTCAGGAAAATCGTCGGCCAATGCCGCTGGCACGCTTTGCGCCAGCGCGATCCGATGCAACAAGCTGCCGAGATCCCCCAGCGCGGCGCTATACGACAGGCTGCGTGTCGCCATGTCATCGGCCACTGCCAACAGGCCGGCACCATTCTTGACTGCCAGTGCATCAAGTAAGTGGATCAGGTAAGACTGGTCAAGTGCGCCCAGCATGCACTGCACTGCTTCCAGCGTGACCTTGCCGGCGGCATAGGCAATCGCCTGATCGGTCAGCGACAACGCATCGCGCATCGAGCCGTGCGCGCCCTGCGTCAGCAGCCGCAAGGCCGGGATTTCGAATTCAATTTGTTCCTGCCCGAGGATATTGTTTAGGTAGCTGATGATATGACCGGGCGGCATCTGCTTCAGGTTGAATTGCAGGCAGCGCGATAGCACGGTCACCGGAATTTTCTGTGGGTCGGTAGTGGCAAGAATGAACTTGACATGCTCAGGCGGCTCCTCCAGAGTCTTCAGCATCGAATTGAACGCATGATTGGTCAGCATGTGCACTTCATCGATCATGTAGACCTTGAAACGCGCGTTCGACGGTGCATACACCGCCTGCTCCAGCAGTTGCGCCATTTCGTCGACACCGCGATTGGACGCGGCATCCATCTCGATGTAGTCGACGAATCGTCCAGCATCAATGGCCACGCAAGCTTCGCACACGCCGCAGGGTTCGGCGGTAATGCCGCCATTGCCGTCGACGCCGATGCAATTCAGCGATTTCGCCAAGATCCGCGACAAGGTGGTCTTGCCGACCCCGCGCGTACCGGTGAACAGGTAGGCATGATGCAAGCGCCGTTGCTCCAATGCATGGGTCAGAGCCCGTACAACGTGCTCCTGGCCGACCAGCGTATCGAAGCTTCTGGGGCGATATTTACGTGCGAGAACTTGGTAAGACATATGGTTTCGAAGGAGCGAGTATGCGCTGTTGGTTGTGAAATATTGATTAGCACCGAGACACACTACCGTCATTTTACCTGAGAGACACGGACAACATGGTTTTTAAACTTGCCTTGCCCCGCCATTTTTTGCCGATAACATATTCAGCCACCGCCCACGCAGACTTGGCCCGAGAAAACGCTCGATTCGGCATTGCTCCGGATCAGAAAAACTATCATAAGATAGAGAATCAAACCACGAAATCAAAAGTTCATTCAGCTGATAAAGGTAGCAGGATATCAATCATGCCAGGGGAAATCCCAGAAATGAATAATCAGGTTGATGAGCTCTACCGCAACAACCTGTTCCTTGATGATCCGGTGCCGCAGGCATCTTTGAAACGCCTACACTGGCAATGACACGGCGCCGAACTTGGCAGCCGTGAAACCCCTGTCAGCTGGCCGAACTAGCGAACCACCATCAGCCCAAACCGAGCACTTTCGACCGCGTAGGCAACCGCATCGACGTTGTCACATTCCATGCCATCCTGGCATGCATTACTGGGCTTGCTGCGACGCTAATGGCTGCACGCCGCCCCGCCATGAATAAAGCCGCACAGCGACAGCCACGTGGCACGCCCGCCGGCTATTTCCCGCACGCTCATCTCGAGGCAGGCTCACCCTGCTCGACCACCATGACCCTCGCATCAATCCCGGTCCTGCAACAGGCACGTGCACTGTTTGCAGTATTGCAATAAAGTAATTATTGTACCAACATTATCCGCGCAGCCTAGTACTTTAGCACAAGACTTCGATCCTGATGGGCATGACGGAAAAGCAAGGCGGCTCCGATGTGCGCAGCAACACCACGAGCGCGACGCCATTGGCAGGCGGCAGCGGGCGTTGCGCTGACTACCTGCCGAACGGTCACAAGTAGTTTTGCTCGGCGCCGATGTGCGATGCGTAGCACATAGTGCTGGCGCGCACCGAGATAGGCTTGAGTTGTCTCTTCGTACTGCGCTGGCAGCTAGACGGCAATAAAAATTCGATCCTCATCCAGCGCCTCAAAGACAAACTCGACAACCACTACAATTTCAACAGCAAAGTTGAGTTCAAGGACGCTTTCGGCATCATGGTCGGCGCTGAAAGACGAGGCATCCCGACCATCATCGAAATAGCCAACCAGCCCCGCCTCGATTGCATCATCGGCCCTGCCGACGTGATGCGCCAGGAGCTGCAGCATGAGCGCCATCGCATTGGGTTCTGGCGCCATCTAGCCAAACAACCGCTGATGCAAAACGTGCTGTCAGACCTGGCGCTTGAAAGTGCGTCCGCACGCTGCTGACGCCCCAACTAGCAAGCACATTGAACATCCGGACGATCCGCTGTAACGCACCTGACGCCGTATCGTCACGACTGAAGCCAAATTCTGGATTTGCAAGTGGGCGCTGGAGTTTATCAGCGAATTCATGGAAGTATGGGGCGGTAACGGATACGTCGAAACTGACCCGATGGCACGCTTCTATCGGGAAGCGCCGGGCATGTGATGTTCCTAGACGTGCTACGGGCGATTGAACGCGAACCGGCCTACTGCTGGCACAACTGGCCGAGGTGGCCGCAAGCCACTCAGACCTGTGCACCATGCTGGATAAATTGCTCAAGGACTTAACGACACCGCCGCAACAACGAGAAATGCTAGCGCACCGCTTTGTACAAAAACTGGTGCTAACAATCCAGAGCGCACTGATGTTACAGCACACGCCGACTGCAACCGCCGACGCATTCATCGCCAGCCTCAATGAAGCAACCGACTGCCGCGTCTACGGCGCATTCGCGGCAACCCATCTGCAATGGTAGATTTTGCAGCATGCGTGATTGCAATAGAAAACCTATCACTCAACCGATGCAATTGGCAAATTCAATGTCCGCCAAATAACTTGAGAATATCCTGCTTCTCATCCTCTTGGTTTGTGGTCTCCCCCGCCGTGGTTGGCGATGGCGCCACAGGTACGCTGTCAGGGCTAATCTCGACCGCAGCAGCGCTATCTTCTTCCAAACCGAGCGAGGCGATGAAGCCGTTGCCTGGTGTGAAATTATCGAAGTAAAACTCGTTGTTGATGGTGGTGATCCCTTCAGGCATCGGCATCTGATATTCAGGAACACCACGCAGCGCTCGGCCCATGTATTCGGTCCAGATCGGCAATGCCAACTGCGCACCGAACTCACGGCTGCCGAGGGTCTTCGGCTGGTCGTATCCCACCCAAGCGACCGCCGCCAAGCCGTTCTGATAACCGGCGAACCAGCCATCGAATGCATCGTTGGTGGTGCCGGTCTTGCCGGCCAGGTCAGTGCGGCGCAGCACATTGGTACCGGCGCCGGTACCACGCTGCGCTACCGATTGCAGCAGGCTGGTCATAATGTAGCTGTTGCGGGCATCCAGTACGCGTGGTGCATTCTGGCCGGCTATCTGAGGCTCAACCTTGGACAGTTCGACGCCACGCGCATCGGTGACCTGCGCAATCAGATAAGGATTGACGCGGTAGCCGCCATTCGCCAATACCGCGTAGGCCCTAACCAGTTGCAGCGGCGTGACCTGCCCCGCGCCCAATGCCAACGGCAAGTATGGTGGGGTCTTATCGATATCGAAACCGAAGTGGCTGGTCACGAATTCCTGTGCATATTTGACGCCGATGGCGTCCAGTATACGAATCGACACCAGATTCTTGGAGCGCTGTAAACCGGTGCGCATCGGCATCGGCCCATCGGGCTGGCCGCCATCCTTAGGTTCCCAGGGCCCCTTGCCTGGCGCGCCCGGATAGGATGCCGGCGCATCATTGATAATCGATGCCGGACCAAAGCCTTTTTCCAATGCCGCCGAATAAATGAACGGTTTGAAGGTTGAACCCGGCTGGCGCCATGCCTGCGTAACGTGATTAAATTTGTTCTGATTGAAATCGAAGCCGCCGACCAGCACCCGGATCGCGCCGGTTTGCGGCACCAACGAAACCAAGGTCGCTTCGACCTGCGGCAATTGCGTGATCTGCCATCCCTTGGCGGTATTGGTGACGCGAATCACAGAGCCTGGCTGGATGCGTAAACTCTTACCGGCCTTTAGCCCCAACGCCGACGCCGCGAATCGCAACCCTTCGCCGCTTATAGTCACCGCATTATCGCCGCGCAGCATCACTTGCACTTTCTTGGCATCGTGACTCAACACGACTGCGGGCACGATGTCGTCATTGTCGGGACGATCCTGCAATGCATCCTCGATTGCCCGGTCGCGATCATCGCCGGCGGGCGGCAATTCGATTCTTGCTTCCGGGCCGCGATATCCATGCCGACGATCGTAATCCATCACACCTTTACGTACTGCATCATACGCCGCCTTCTGGTCGGCAGAATTAAGCGTCGTAATCACGGTCAGGCCGCGCGTGTAGGTATCCTCCTTGTATTGGGCGTACAACATCTGGCGCACCATTTCAGTTGCGTATTCAGCATGCACGCTATAGTTTCTGCCTTTGGTCTTGACCTGAATATCTTCAGCCACAGCCTGTTTGTATTGATCCGGGCTGATGAATTTCAGTTCCAGCATGCGCTTCAGGATGTATTTCTGGCGGATTCTGGCGCGCTTCGGATTGACCACCGGATTGTAAGCCGACGGCGCTTTAGGCAAACCGGCCAGCATCGCTGCCTGTGCAAGTGTAATGTCCTTCAGCTCCGCGCCGAAATAGGTACGTGCTGCCGCAGAAAAACCGAACGAGCGCTGCCCCAGGTAGATCTGATTCATGTAGACCTCAAGGATCTGATCCTTACTCAACGCGGTTTCGATCTTGTAGGCCAGCAGTATTTCGTAGATTTTGCGCGAATAGGTTTTTTCGCTGGACAGGAAGAAGTTACGCGCCACCTGCATCGTGATGGTGCTGGCGCCCTGTGTCGCGCCACCATGCATGACGTCGATCAGAGCAGCGCGCAGGATGCCGATCACATCGACCCCGCCGTGCTGGTAGAAGCGGGCATCTTCGATTGCCAGCACCGCATTCTTCATGTTGGCAGGAATGTCGTCCAGGTTGACTAGGTTGCGTCGCTCTTCGCCAAATTCACCGATCAGAACATGATCGGCGGTATAGATACGTAGCGGCACCTTGGGCCGATAATCGGTAATCGCGTCAAGATCCGGCAATTGCGGCATCATAACCACCAGAGCGTAGGTCATCAACAATCCGCCGATGACCGCTCCTGCCAGCACTAAGCCGCCGATACTCGATAGAAGTGCGCGTGTCAAGCTGCGGCTTTGCTTGAACTTATTTACATTTTTCTCGGTTTTATTTGTTGATAACATGGAAATATTTGATAGAAATAGCCCTGTATCGTACAACATGCCTGGATAAGGGGCGTCGAATTGAACTGATCAGTTAACTGTCTGCGCTATACGTCGCCAGTAACATTTCAATCATTTGCCGTGTCATTGCCGGAGGACAGTTCCGGCGCTTCCATAGGAAACAGGTGGTCGCCAGTAATTTGGCTAAAAAACTTCCCGACCAAACGCTTGGTAGCCCCCCCCTGGCCTGCCTGTCGGCGCTCGACCGAATCAATCCCGCCGACAAAACCGATCGGCATCGAGAAGCGAGACTTCAGTGCTCGCCCTCATATCATGAGGGAAGGTCCGATAGACAGCAGTTTCGATATCGCGCCGGAAGCTCGGAACCAGATTGTCTTGTTCGCCTTCCAGGCCGTAATTAATGTAATCGCGTAGCACATGCGGCGCCCAGTTGGCTAACACCTGCTTGCCGGCGAAATACTGATAGGCTGCCTCCGCGCTAGGCCAGAGTTTGTGGCGCTTGGCCCAACATCGCGCCTGCGAGACCCGATTATTCAGACCCAAAGCCCTGGCCCCGGTCGTAGCAAACCGGCGCGCCAATCCGCCACGATCGAGGTATCAAGCATAGCTACACAACGCGCCAGATCCGGACGCTGCTGCGCCCCCAGCAACACCAGTGCGGTAACCCACACTTCTCCGGCGGCAGGCCGGTTGCCGTTATCCAGCAACAATCGCAACCAGCCTAATAGCGCGAGCTAGCTCAACGGCCAGCCGCGTGACGTCAGAATCAACAGAGTGGCTAGCAATGCGACGGCAATCGCCCACGGACTATGTGCCGCCACTTACCACACCGCAAACGGCAGAGCGCTGAGCCATCCCAGGAATCGCGCCAGTTGGTCCACCAGCGCGATAGCGGTGCCGGCAGGACGCTCCCTGTCAGCGCCAACGGCATGACCGCCAGTCCGATCATCGGGACAGCCAGAGCGTTAGCAAACGGCCCGATCAACGAAATACGTCCAAACAGCAATACCTTCAGCAGCAACAAGCTGATGGTGACCGCGTATTGCGTCAACCTCGCTGCCATCAAGCCATGCCATCAGCTGTCTTGGCGTTGTGGAGCGGCCGTCTCGTCAGTGTTTCTCATTTGCTTTGTATGGCCAGGGCTCTAGTGTTTCTGATCGATCTCAGGGCAATGTTATGGCCGAGGTTCTGGCTGTCATTTTTCGCCGTCGGCGGCATCCTTTATACAGGACTTTGGCGCATGCAGGGCGGTACCGCCCTGCAGCCATCGATGGTCGCCAACTACCAGCAGCATGTATAGCGTGCGTTGAGCCGGCACTCCGAATCCAGCCAGCAAGACGTACGCAATCGCTGCCAGCGCTCCGCTCAATGCGGCAACATTCTGCGCAGGCAACGGCAAGCCGCATCAGGTAAAAGATGAACGATGTCACAATGCCTCTATCCAGCGGGCAAACAGCGCTGCAATCAGTGTGATGTGCAGTCCAGATATCGAGATCAGATGACTCACTCCGGTGCAATTGAATACCTCCCAGTAGGACTGCTTTAACCGCCAATAACCAGCGTCATTAGCACACCGGCGTAGCGGTGCTCCGGCAACACATGCAGAATGCGATCGCGCAAACGACCGCGTATAGCCTCAATCAGATTTCCAGCACTAAGCACAAACGGTGTCAGCATTTGATTCTTCGAGCGTTACTTTCAATCCGAGCGGACGTAGCCGGTAGCACGCAGATTGCGTTCCAACAACCAGATTTCGCAGTCAAGAAAATGGGGATTGGCATTACCATGTGAGTGCTTCAAACGTACTGGCACCTGCCAGCGTAAACCCACCTCGATCAGCGGCAGATTGGCTGTCGCCATTTCTTCTGGCCTAAATGGTGCATAGGCCGTCGGGCGATACCAGGTAAATGACAAGCATTCGGAAACCACCGGTATTTCGCTATCTTGCACCAGCACGCACTCCACCGCAAAGGTAAAACCTACGCCGTACTCGAAATGCGACGGTAACTCCTGCTGCAAGTAACATTGGGCGAACAAGCCGGGTCAAGCAAAACCGAATATCGCAACCCGACAGGAATTCTGCAGGAAGAGCAACATACTAAGGCCTGAATTTAGCGATGACAATATACAGGCCGAGCGATTGCACAAGCAGGCAATAGAGTACCCGGCTGGCGAGCAATGTCGATTGAGTTTTTAAAAATACAACGTCAAGCGTGAATCTGATAATATCGCTGAACATCCCAGCCCGACTTAGCCGAGCGCCGCCAGTCGCTGCAATGCAGCGTGGACGTTGGCGCGCCGATCCTCGGAATCTCGCGGGAACTATTTTTTCTGATCCAGCCAGGACGGTGATATATCCGGTGTATCGGTTTCCAGCACCAGCAATGCAATCAGCAACTCGGCAGCCAATCGGAGAATCTGTAAAGTGCAGGTGAACGTCACCGTCCCGCCGAATCCAGGCAGCAGGCCGAGCCGGATAAGCGACTCGGCCTGCTGCTGAAAGCTACTGTTGAATACATGGGCAATATCGCCCTGCACCTTGATGCGGCGTAAATATTTGAGCAGGATGTCTTGCAAGCGCCGCACATGCAGCCGTACCGGAAGATCAAATTCACGCGCCTGGAAATCGAATGCGGCCTTGGCGAGGTGCTGCTGCTGGCCAATTGTGCCACACGCATTCGGCTCAAGATCGCCTATCGCCATGATGGCGGCGACCACATCATCATGGTCAGTGAAGTGCCGAATTTTGAACACCAGAACATACCGCCGCTGGTCTACCAGCGAGGCAATTACGCCATCGCTACCAACAAGGAACTGGCCGACGAGGTCGAGGCGCTAATCAACGCGAGCGCCTTATCGAACCGCGGCAACGCGAGTTCGTTGAGTCATATGCTCGGCACAGCTTACTTCCAGATGTACCCAGAGTTTCGCGCATTCGGCGCCGAACACGGCTTAAACGATACCGAATTCTTCGTCTTGAATGCGTTGGCTGGGCACCAGCGATACCATCGCAATACGCACGCTACCGCGCCGCGTCATTAACCTACCAGACTAAGAAAAGCTCGAAGAGTGATGCCAGCAACGAGCAAGCCCCCCTTTTTTTTATCCAGTGATCGACCACCAGATTGGCGACTTGCATCACCTCGCCGCTGACGGCGTTCAGGACAAACGTGACGATGCCGAAATGATCTGCCCGAATATCGGAAATGATGCTCTACCCAGCGCGTTTTTTTTCCTGGATCTGGGAAACGCTGTTTCTCAGCGCGAACGGCCCGAGCCAGCGTCGCACCAAAGAGTCGTAATGTAAGGTCACCACGCCATTCTCGACCACTGAAACGTTCGACACCAATTTGATTTCATACAGGGCGACATAAGCGTTGTGGCGGTTCCTTGAATCCTGGCGTAATTTGACGTTAGATTTCAGATCGAATGTGCGTGCTGTAGTCAATTCCAATTTGACCGCGATATCCGCCGGTGAAGGTTGTGCGTCGATATTGTTGATGGTGCCGTCGAACTCATTGCCGAAATCTCCAGTGCCTCAACTTTCTGCCGCCGACGGAGATTTCTGGCGTGTACACCACTCGCCTGTTGGTGAGGTCGGCGAGTTCTCGCTGTCTTGTAGTGAAGCGAGGATCGTTAACGCGGTCTTTCCAGCCGAGTTTATCCCAGTAATCGACATGCAGGACGAGCGGCACAGTGCTGTTGGCATTGGCTTACGCGCCGATCTTGGATAGCCATTATTCGGCGGGCGGACAACTGTTGCAGCCTTCGCTGGAATACAGCTCAATCAGAGCAACCAGGTTAAACGGGACTTTGCGCGGCGTAATCGGCGGCTTGTAAGACGTCGAGAATGTTGACAGCCAATGCCACCAGCATTAGACTTTTGGTGATATTGACAAGAATGTGCACTTTGACCTCCGGGCTGATGAGTATGCGGACTAGTCATGCTGCCGTCAGCTTCCTGAGAGCTTGCCACAAATCTTTTGAAAATATGTTCGATATTTCGTAGACTTGACGGATGAATAGAAAAACCTACTGCAGCGATGTAAGTCGAGAGCATTTTGAGCTGATTTTACTGCTGTTGGTCCGTTAGAGAGTGCGA
>JFJP01036279.1_pt1 | contig 13780 bp, 9 predicted proteins | sample 431651 | NCBI WGS metagenome assembly JFJP01 (sample SAMN02602958, study PRJNA72255) | Microbial mat metagenome, whole genome shotgun sequencing project. | biome: fresh water; feature: sink hole; material: water; isolation source: purple microbial (photo- and chemosynthetic) mats found in... | reverse complement strand
CCAGGTTTTCCGAAAAGGCGATGAATCGCTGCCATTCGGTGTCGTTGATGTATTCTTCTCTCTTCACGTAAGGTTTGCACCTCCTTAAAAATTAAAAATGATTTTTGCAATATAGATAAGTGTACCGGTTGTGTCAATCGACTAAAATGCCGATAATGCCCTTTATGCCGGTATTATTGCAAATTAGCGCGTTATTCATTTTGATGGCTGTCGGTTTCGCCACGGGTAAACAGAAAATGGTCGATGCTTCCGCGATTCGGGGAATGTCGACCCTGATCGTAAAGGCCACCCTTCCCGCCCTCATCGTCATATCGCTCCAGAAACCCTTTTCCCGCAGTCTTCTGGACGATGCCCTCGAGACGCTCCTCGTCGCTACCTTTTTTTACGCGGGCATGATCGTCCTCTCGCTCGTCACGACGCGCCTCCTCGGCACCCCGAATAAACAGGCCGGCGTGATGGCCTTCGCGCTCGTCTTCTCGAACGCGGCCTTCATCGGCTTTCCGGTCGTGGTGTCGATCCTCGGTCCGGACGCGCTCTTCCTGACGTCGATCCACAACATCCTCTTCAATGTGCTTGCATTTTCGGTCGGCATCGTCATCGTCGCCACCGGGGCCACGTTCCGCACGGAAAGTGTCGATGGAAGGCCGGGTTTTCCGCTGAAAAGGCTCCTCAACATCAACGTAATCGCTGCGATCGTCGGCTTTGCGTTTTTCCTCGGTTCGGTCGCCCTGCCCCGCTTCGTTTACCTACCGCTCGACATGCTCGGCGGTCTTACCACCCCGCTCGCAATGATCGTCACCGGCGCCATGCTCAGCCGCACCGACATCGCGTCCGTTCTGGGCGATTGGCGCATCTATGCGGCAACCGTCCTCCGCCTCGTCCTGTGGCCGCTCCTGACCGCCCTGGCGCTGCGTCTGGCGGGCATCGACGGGGACCTCTTCTACATCACGGTGATAATCGCCGGAATGCCCGCAGCCTCGAACACCAGCCTCATCGCCGAAGTATACGGCGGGGACACGGATACAGCCTCCTCGCTCGTGTTCATGACGACCCTCTTGTCGGTCGTCAGCATCCCGGTGCTGGCTCTCTTGATCGGGTGACCGCCCCGTTCCAATCCGTTTTCGCCTGCTCCAGCCCAGTCCATAGAAACGCCTGGATGCCCGCTTTTCGGGCGCCTTCAACATTGACTTCCAGATCGTCGAAAAAAACGATTTCTTCCGGTTTGCGACCGAGCCTGGCGATAAGCGTCCCGTAAATGTCGCGTTCGGGCTTGATCTGCCCTACATCGCACGAAAAAACCGCCGTATTGGCCTCGCGGAACATTCTTATTTTATCCCCGTACAGTTCGAGAAAATCAAAGGGCATGTTGGAAAGGATTCCTAAAGTATAACCGCAGGCCTGTATCGAAAGGCCCCAGTCGGTGACGCTTTCGGATACAGCGGCCCAGGACCCGAGATCCTCGACAACCAGTTTATTCGCCATTTCGGCCAGAGCCGCATCGCTTCCGCTTATGCCCGCATCGGCAAGCACCCGCAGGTACATTTCCTCCCCGCGGATCGTTCCCCGGTCGTATTCGCTCCGGTATTTCCAGAAAAAATGCAGCAGCTCGTCCTCGGACAACCCGGTAAGCGCGGACATACGCGCGTAACAGGTCCTGTCCTGCGGCTGTGAAATGACATTGCCGTAATCGAAAACTATCGCCTTAATCATGTTTGCTCCCTTTTTGGGGTGGGTTTGGGCGCGTTTTTAAAAATCCGGACTGTGCTCACGCCGGGTACGGCTGGAACCGCACAGTCCGGATTTTTAAAACCGGCCCGTCTCACCCCACATTGCTACCTGTTACATACCGTTTCGCTTCGCGGTTTTCACGCCGTGCGTGCCTCAACCGGCGGCCAGCTGGTCGAGTTTTTCGCGGATGAATTCGCTCTTTTCCTTGAGTCCGATCTTGCCGGTTTCGAGGATGAGAATGTTCGCATGATGCGGGTCGAGCTTGACGCGGCCCGCCGATTCCTTCATGAGGCGCAATAGACGCTCGATCGAAACCTTCGATACCCGCGAGAATTCGACGTGCACCCTGCCCGCCCGTTCTTTGAGGCTCGCGATGGAAAGACGACGGCAGATGATGCGGATCTCGGCAAGCGCGAGGAGGCTCCGCACTTCGTCCGGGATCGGGCCGAACCGGTCGAGCAGCTCCGAGTAGACGCGGTCGAGCTCGTCCTGGGTCGAGATTGAGGCGACCTTCTTGTACACTTCCATCTTGGTGGTCGCGAGCTCGATGTAGCCGTCGGGAATGTAACCCGTATATTCGAGCTCGAGCCAGACATCGGCCTCCGCGACGAAATCGCTGTTCTGCAGCTTCTGTACGGCTTCCTCGAGCATCTTGAGATAGAGGTCGAAACCGACCGAATAAATGTCGCCCGACTGTTCCTTGCCGAGAAGGTTACCCGCGCCGCGGATTTCCATGTCCTTCATGGCAATCTTGAAGCCCGAGCCGAGTTCGGTAAAATCAGAAATGACCTGGAGACGCTTCATCGCGATCTCCGAAATCGCCTTGCCTTCGGGATAAAAAAGATAGGCATACGCCTTGCGGTCCGACCGGCCGACGCGCCCGCGGAGCTGGTAGAGCTGCGACACGCCGTACATGTTGGCCCGGTCGATGATGATGGTGTTCACGTTCGGTATGTCGATGCCGTTTTCTATGATGGTGGTCGAAATCAGGATATGAAAACCGCCGAGCTTGAAACGGCGGAATATCTCCTCGAGCTCGTTCGAATTCATCTGTCCGTGCGCGGTGTCGACGAGCATCTCGGGAACGAGCTTTTCGAGCATGAGCCGGGTTTCCTCGAGGCTCTCGACGCGGTTATGGAGGTAGAACACCTGTCCGCCGCGCTCGACCTCTCGCCTGATGGCGGCCGCGACGCGGTCGCCGTTGAACTCCGCTATCATCGTCTCGATGGGATGCCGGTTCTGGGGCGGCGTGGTCAACAGGCTCATGTCGCGAATTTTCAAAAGCGACATGTGGAGCGTACGGGGAATCGGCGTCGCGCTCAGGGCGAGGGCGTCGATGTTCGCGCGCAGTTCCTTCAGGCGCTCCTTGTCCTTGACGCCGAAACGCTGTTCCTCGTCGACGATCAAAAGGCCGAGATCCTTGAATTTGACGTCCTTCTGGATGATGCGGTGCGTGCCGACGAGAATGTCGACCTCGCCCTTCGCGAGGCGTTCAAGCGTCTTTTTCTGGTCCGCGGGCGTCACGAAACGGGACATTTGCGCGATGCGTATCGGGAATTTCTCGAAGCGTTCGGTGAGCGTGTCGAAGTGCTGCTCGGCGAGGATCGTCGTCGGCGCGAGAAAGGCCACCTGCTTGCCGCCCATGACCGCCTTGAAGGCTGCGCGCATGGCGACCTCGGTCTTGCCGTAGCCGACGTCGCCGCACACGAGGCGGTCCATCGGCACCGGCTTTTCCATGTCGGCCTTGATCTCGGCGATGACGGTCAATTGGTCTTCCGTCTCCTCGTAGGGGAAGGCTGCTTCGAAGCCGGTCTGCCACTCCCCGTCCTTCGCGAAGGCGAAGCCCTGCGCGGCCTTGCGCCGGGAATAGAGGTCGATGAGCCGCTGCGCTATGTCCTCGACGGATTTCTTTACCTTGTTTTTGCGGTTTTCCCAGGACTTCGAGCCGAGCCGGTCGAGCCGCGGATTTTCGCCTTCGTTGCCGATATAGCGCTGGATCAGGTTCACCTGCTCGATGGGGATGAACACCGTCTCTTCCTCGGCGTACTCGAGCTTGATGTAGTCCCGCTCGTTTCCGAGGGCGCGCACCCGTTCTATTCCCTTGAACTGCCCGATGCCGTAATTGACGTGCACGACGTAATCGCCGGGATTGAGCTCGACGAATGTGTCGATGACGCTGCTCTTGGCATGCTTGACCGAGCGCGGAATATGACGGCGGCGGCCGAAAATCTCGTTTTCCTGGATGACCAGGATCTTGAGCGACGGCAAGCCGAAACCCGACGAAAGGTTGAGCGGAATGATGTCGACCGGAATATCCTTGAGAATCTCTCCCACGCGGAGCGCCTGGTTCGCGCTTTCGGCGAACACGCATATTCTCCAGTTGTTCTGGATGAGGTTGGCGAGTTCTTCCTTGAGGTAGACTATGTTGCCGAAAAAGCTCCGCGGCGGATCGCAGGACAGCTTCAGCCTCGTCGCGGCGAGGGCGTCATCCCCATGTATGGTGCGGAAATGGAGCCGCCGTCCGAACGAGCGGCTGAGATCCCTGAAGGACAGCAGCTCCCGAACCGGTTCCGGCACCTCTGCCAGAAGAGGATTCCTGCCTGCTTCGCCGCCGCTTTCCCGGTCGGACGAACCCCGGAGCTTGCGATAGAGGCCGAGGTATTCGCGCTCGAGGCTTTCCTGGGCGTTTTCCTGCCGGTCGAAATCGAGAAAAAACACGGTAGCGGTCGACGCGTCGAGGTAATCGAGCACCGAGGCGCTCTTCTCGAAGGCCACCGGAAAAAAGAGCTCCTCACCCTCGACGGTGCCATGAAGCCCGAGATGCTCGAGCAGTTTTTTCCCGCCGTCGGTGAATTCCGGAAGGGATGCGAGTTTCTTTCCGAGGGCGGCGATCCGCTCCGGATCCCAAATGACTTCCTTCGCCGGATATATGACGAGTTCGTCATAATTTTCGACCGAGGTCTGGTCTCCCGGATTGAAGGACTTGATCTGCTCTACCTTGTCGAATTCGAAGACTATGCGGTGCGCCTCGGTTTCGCCGGGCATGTAGATGTCGAGAACCTCGCCCCGAAGGGCGAATTCGCCCCGAACGGTGACGCGCGGCACACGGTTATATCCATAGGAGGAGAGAGTTTCGGCAAGGGAGGCGGAATCGAAGCTCGCACCCTTCGTAATGGTACGGAGCAAGGAGGAAAAATAGGCAAGAGGCGGCACGGGGGTCAGGAAGGCCCGTTGGGTCATGACGAGGATGCGATGGGCGGTGGTTTTCGGCGAATTGCTATACCTACCGGTAGGTATACACAATTTGGAAAGTTGCGCCGCCCGCTCCCCGAAGACGACCGCTCCCTGCGGGACCGGGCGATAGGCCATGGTACCCCACCAGGGAAGGGTATCGAAATCGAGGCCGGTCAAATCGAGATCGGCGGCAAGGGATTCGATATCCTTTTCGGTCGGAACGACGAGCACGAGCTCGCCGGGGAAGGAGTCGAGGTACTCGGCGAGGAAAAAGCCGTGAAGCCCTCCCTGTATTCCTTCGATTTCATACGGCCATGTCTGCTCTTTTAAACGTGACAGGACACCGGTCATCTCGGGCCACCGGTGTATCGCATCCTGGAGGATTTTGCTGCTCATACTGCATGCATATTACCACTAATGCAGGATCGTAAAAAGACCGATATAATGGAAAAGGGAGTTTTACAGGTGAAAAAACTGTTTGCAATATGTCTTTGCCTCTTCATGCTTGCCGGTACCTTGTGCGCCGCCGATATCTCCATCAGGTTTTTCGACCGCATGGTTTATTACCCGGGCAACTCGCCGTCCGAACCGGTTCTGGTGCAGATTACCATCACCAACGACGAGACAGGCACGCTTCGTTTCAAGCTCGCGGACCAGCATTTTTTCAGTCTCGATTTCACCGCGGTAAACACCCGGAACAAGAATCTCGAGCATACCGGGGAATGGGCAAGAAAACGGAACGGCAGCCAACAGATTTTTTTCCGCGAAATAAGTCTCGAACCGGGAGAATCCTATTCCTTCACCGAAAACGTGAAGGAGTATCTTTCCATCGACGCCCCCGGCATGTACATCCTCGATTGCGCGTTTTATCCCGAACTCAAACGGCTTTCGGGCGACAGCGAGCCTTCCATCAAATCGAACCGGCTGACACTTGAGATCAAGCCTTCGCCCGGCGCTGCAGCCGTCAAGATGCTGCCCGTCTCCCCTAAAACCGCCGAAGTCCTGCAAGCACAGCCGATTCCGCCGGACCAGGTCATAACCTATATGCTCACCGCCCGGCAGAAATCGCTTTGGGACCAGTTTTTCCTGTATCTGGATATCGACAAAATGCTTTCGAGGGATCCTTCAAGAAGCCGGCGTTTCAAGGCCGAATCCGAAACCGGCAGGGCCCTGATCCGGGAAAACTATAAAAACGAACTTTCACAAACCAGAATCGATACGGACATATCGTCCATACCCGTCGAATTCAGGATCGAACGGACCTCCTACACCGAGAACGAAGGAATCGTCACCGTCCTGGAATGGTTCAATTACAAGGATTTCAGCGAAAAAAAACGATTTACCTACCTGCTGTCCGCACGGGACGGCATCTGGCGTGTATATGACTACACCGTAGACAATCTCGGCACCGAGGAAAGGAAACTGCCCAGATGAAAGCAATGCTCATAGCGGATTCGGATGCCTCGGTGAATACCCTGTCGCGATGCATCAAACCGTACGGTTTCGATACGATACGTTACCGGTCCGCTCTCAAGGCCCTGGAAAACATCGAGGAAATAGCGCCCGATGCCGTATTCATCAGCACCGGAGACTTTCCCCGTCACTGGAAAACGATAGTGCAGTATATCCGCTCGGATACCGACAAGGAATCGACGGTAATCATTCTCCTCATCAACGGCCGGTTCACCGCCGAGGATGCGGACAAGGCGGTGCACATAGGAGTGCAGGCCATCCTCACCGAAACGCTCGAAGCGTCGAATGACGAACAAAAACTGAAACAGGTCTTCGCGAGATACCGGCACCTCGGGGAGGACGGTATCGCCTACGGCATGGACCGCATCGAGGAACACGCCGTATTCCTTTTTACCAATCCGGTGAACGATACCATCATCACCGGAAAGGTAGACAGCCTGAGCATGACGGAAATACGGTTCAAACCCGATGCGCCTTCATCGACATGCGATCTCGCTCCCGGCGAGCTGCTCGACCAGTGCTCCCTGAAAATCGATGGTACGATACTTTCGCCGGTCTGCATGATAAAGAAAAACACCAATGCAATGATACTGGAATTCGTCGCGCTGGACAAAAAAATCGCGAAGGTTCTCTCGGAATTTATTTCCGGAGAACGATCAGCAGTATGAACGCGAACAGCAGCAGAAGGGAAGCCGCGTAGATCCACCAGGGCAGAGGGTCGGTCGCATCGTCTGCCGGCTTTTTTTTGGCCCGGAAATTGCCGCTTCCCTTTCGCTGTCCCGGAAATGCATATCCGCAAGCGGGGCAGCCGTCCCTGAATATCCGTGAATCGCCCGAAAATCCGCAGGCCGGACACTTGACCGAGGCGAAAAATTTTCCGCAGTGCGAACAAACCTTGTCATGCTGTCCTACTTCGGTCCCGCAAAACTCGCAAAAAAATTTCGGTTTGACGCTCAATCGGGTTACTTCGCTCCGGAGCCGGCAGGCGCCGCCGCGGGTGCCGCCGCGGGGGCGGGTTTTTTCTCGGCCGTGTTTGCTTTTGGTGCGGATGTTCCGGATGCGCCGGAATCGGTCACATAAAAACCGGATCCCTTGAAACTGATACCGATCCCCCCGGACAATACCCGTCGGACTTTCTTTCCGCAAGCGGGACATTTTTCAATCGGAGCATCCTGCATTTTCTGTACGATCTCGAATCCGTTCAAGCAAGCGTCGCAGACATATTCGTAGGTAGGCATCGTTCTGACCTCTTTATTCTTTTCTTTTCAATAAAAATACAATTTTCCCGCCCATTCGGCAAGTTTTTCGACGGGAACAGGGAATGAATCGATGTATACGGATTCGCCTTCAAGACGTACGACGGATCCGGTCGTCACGCGCAACAGGGCGGACATCGCTCGGGCTGTCCTGACATCCTGCAATACGACGCGTGCTGACAGGAGATACGGCAAGTTTGTTCCGGAAGCCCCGACGGCGGGAGCCGTCGCGTATATTTCCGCGTACCGTACCGGCACGGAAATATCGGAACCCAAAATCGAAGAGGCAAGAAATTCCGTATGGGCCAGATACACGCCGATTCGTCCGTCGGCTTCGGCATCGGATGCATAGGCGTCGAAAGAAGGCGGAAAGGCTGCCGGAACGGGAGACTTCAAGCTGCCGAGAAAAGCATCCATGCCTCCGGGTGAAGACAAAAGAACCATGCCGCTTATCGGTACGGCGGCATCCATGGATGTCGAAGCGTACCAACTGCCGGCTTCCCGGGCGCCGGTTTTTTTCCAACCCTTGGAGGCGGGAAAATAAAGGGAGGCACCGCTTCGCGGAAAGCCGCCGGTCACGAGCATGCGCAGGGAACCGTTCCCGGAGACCGAACCGTACAAAAGGTCCGTACGGTCGAAGGCGCGAAGAAGCGCTTCGCCGTCCCGCAGCCTGCCCGCAAACAGATCGAGCAGCTGCCGGTGGGATTTGACGGGAATGACCATATACATCGAAGCATCGGTTCCCAGCACCGAAAAGGGATCGGAAGGCGGGGAGGCAGGCTTCGTGACGCATCCTGAAAGCATCAGCGACAGTATGGCAAACCCGAAAAGAGAAACATGCGGGCAGCGATTCCCGGCGCCCGATCCCCCTTTTCGAAATAGTGCCTTATTCGCGGACAAGGTCCGCCGCCCAGTTCATGTCGCCCGCTTCTATCGCAACGGGTGTGGAGGCAGGACCGAACGAAGCCGCCCATTCCGCGGAAACGGAAAGGGTTTCGCTCATCAGGTATTCGCGGAAATGCTCGAAGGCCTTTTTGAGGGTCGCCGCGGCATCGTCCGTCGAACCGGCCGCCGCCGAAACGGAAAGGGCGATACGGTCGGTGACATCGAGGCCGCGTTCCTTGCGGAGATTCTGCACGCCGCGTACGAGGTCGCGGATGCAGCCTTCAAGCTGCAGTTCCTCGGTCACCTCGGTATCGAGACCGACGGTCAGTGTTCCTTCGTTGACGACTTTCAGGTTCGCTTTTTCGATGCGGTTGACGATGATCTTTTCGGCTGTCAGTTCTACAGGGACTCCCTCGACTTCGATGCTGAGCGTCGAACCTTCGAGTATGGACTGGATCTCGCCCGTTCCGAGTTTTTCGATCCGGGCGGCCGCGATTTTCATCGAAGCTCCGAGTTCCTTGCCGAGAACGCGGAAGTTCGCCTTCGCCGAGTATTCGACGAGGTCTTCCTCCTTGTCGTGGAAAATGACTTCCTTGACGTTGAGTTCTTCGCGGATGCTTTCTTCCATCTCGAGGAGAACCGTTTTTTCTTCGGGTTTGCGGGTGACGAGCTCCACGGCTTTCAGGGGCTGGCGTGTCTTGAGGTTGTACTGGTAACGGAGGCTGCGTCCCATGGAAACGGCTTTTTGCACGGTTGTCATCTTGAACTCGAGTTCGAGGTCCCGCAGGCTTTCGTCGTAGACCGGATAATCGGCGAGATGCACCGATTCGGCATCCTCCGGCGAACGGAGATTGAGCCAGATCGAGTCGGTGACGAAGGGCACGACAGGAGCGGCGACGAGGGCGAATTTCTTGAGGGCGCGATAGAGGGTGTCGTAGGCCTGCGCCTTGTCACCGTCGTTCTCGCTCTTCCAGAAACGTCGCCTCGAGCGGCGGATGTACCAGTTGTTGAGCTGGTCGATAAAGCCGACGATCGGGTCGATGGCGCGCGAAAGATCGTACGCCTCGAGCGCCTCGCCCACTTCCGCCACCATCTTCTCGGTTATCGAGAGTATCCAGCGGTCGAGGGAATTCGAACTTTCGGCGAATCTTGTCGGCCGTTCGATTTTGTCGATGTTGGCGTAGGTGACGTAGAAGCTGTAACTGTTCCACAAGGGTATCAGGATGCCCTTGAGGATGTCGCGTACGCCCTCGTCGGAATACTTGAGGTCGTCGGCTTTTACGACCGCGGAATGCATCAGGAAGAGGCGCAGCGCATCCGCGCCGAATTCATTTACGACCTTGTTCGGGTCGGTGTAGTTCCGCAGCGACTTGGACATCTTCTTGCCGTCGGTCGCGAGCACGAGACCGTTGACGATGCAGTTCTCGAAGGCCGGACGGTCGAAAAGCGCGGCCGCAAGTACGGTGAGCGTATAGAACCAGCCGCGGGTCTGGTCGAGTCCCTCGGAGATGAAGTTGGCGGGAAAATGGCTTTCGAAATATTCCTTGTTCTCGAAGGGATAATGGCTCTGGGCATAGGGCATCGCGCCCGACTCGAACCAGCAGTCGAGGACTTCGGGGATGCGCTTCATGGTCGAGCCGCATCCGCAGGGTATGGTAATTTCGTCCACGAAGTGCTTGTGGAGATCCTCGGGATACACGCCGGATAGGGTTTTAAGCTCGTCGCGGCTGCCGACGCAGATCGTCTTGCCGCAGTCGGGACATTTCCAGATCGGAAGCGGATTTCCCCAGAAACGGTTTCGGCTGATGGCCCAATCGCGGGCGCCCTCGAGCCATTTTCCGAAACGGCCTTCCTTGATGTGCTCGGGCTGCCAGGTGATCTTGAAATTCGCATTCAGCATGCTCTGCTTGATTTTCTCGACGCTGACGAACCAGCTGCCGATCGCGCGGTAGATGAGCGGGCTCGAGCAGCGCCAGCAGTGCGGGTACGAGTGGAGTATCTGTTCTTTTTTGACGAGCTTGCCTTCGGCCTTGAGCCGTTCCATGATCGCCTTGTCGGCGTCCTTGACGAACTGCCCCCGATACTCGGGAACCTCGTCGGTGAAGCGGCATTCGGCGTCGATCGGGCAGATCGAGGGCACGCCGGTTCCCTTGAACACCTTGTTGTCCTCCTCGCCGAATCCGGGCGCGGTGTGCACGATGCCGGTACCGTCCTCCGTGGTGACGAAGCTGCCGAGGAAGGTGCGGAACGCGCCGGGAGTGCCGTCTTCGTTTTTGACAAGGGACGCGAAATAGGGAAAAAGCGGCTCGTAGGAAACACCCTCGAGATCGGCGCCTTTTTTCCTCCAGATGACGTTGAGGTTGGCGGTATCCTTGTAATAGGCGCCGAGGCGCGATTCTGCGAGGATGTAGCGCTCGTCCCCGTCCTCGACCATCACGTAGTCGACATCGGGGCCGAGGGTAAGACCGAGGTTGCTCGGAAGCGTCCAGGGCGTGGTAGTCCAGGCAAGCATGAATATCGGTTTTCCCGAAAGAGGCAGGTCGCCCGCGACCTTCGCCGCGGGTTTTCCGGATACGGTGCCGTTTACCCGGAATTTGACGGTGATGGCCGGATCGTGCACATCCTTGTAGCCGCCGAGATTGAGCTCATGGTTCGAAAGGACGGTCGAGCACCGGGGACAGTACGGGAGGATGTAGGCACCTTCATAAAGAAGACCCTTTTCCCAGAGGCTTTTCATGACCCACCATATTGATTCCATGTAATCGGGATCCATGGTCTTGTAGTCATTGTCGAAATCGACCCAGCGTCCGAGCCGGGTAATGGTCTGCCGCCATTCGTTGACATACCGGAGCACGCTCGACCGGCAGGCTTCGTTGAATTTCGCAATGCCGAAATTTTCGATGTCGGTCTTTGAATTGAGGCCCAATTCCTTCTCTATGAGGTTTTCGACCGGAAGTCCGTGGCAGTCCCAGCCGAAACGCCGTTCGACCTTGCGGCCCTTCATGGTCTGGTAGCGGGGAATGATGTCTTTGATGGTGCTCGGTACGAAATGTCCGAAATGGGGCAACCCGGTGGCGAAAGGAGGGCCGTCATAGAATACGTAGTCGCTCGCACCTTCCCGGTTCGAGATCGATTTCTTGAATATGGCGTTTTTTTCCCAGAAAGCCAATACTTTTTCTTCCTGTTCGGGAAAGTTCACTTTCGGATCTACCGGTTCGTACATATCAGTAAAACTCCTGTATTGATGGTCGGAATCGATGGGTAGTATACCGGAAACGGTAAATTGTTTCCATAGGATTTTCGGAAGGGACTGAAAGGATATTGACTTTCCATGTCAAGAGGTTTATCGTTAAAAAAACCCCGATACTCAAGGATTTTTCATGGTCAAACAAAAGATATCCGCAGTACCTTCGATTCGCCGCCTGCCCTCCTACCTCAATATCATCCGGCAGGCCAAGAACGAAGGTGCCGAATATATTTCAGGTACGGTCATCGCGCAGGAACTGAGGCTCGAGCCCATCCAGGTCCGCAAGGATCTCGCCATCACCGGTATTGTCGGCAAGCCCAAAAAAGGCTACCCTGTCGTCGCGCTGATGGCTGCAATCGAACATTTCCTCGGCTGGGACGAAATCCAGCAGGTCATCCTCGTCGGCGCGGGCAACCTCGGCACCGCGCTTTCCGGTTACCCCGAATTCCAGTATCACGGGCTCCATATCTGCGCGGCCTTCGACCAGGATCCCGCCAAGATCGGCAAGACCATCCACGGAGTACCGATACTGGCTCTCGAAACAATGCCCATCCAAATCGTCAGCCTGAATGCGAAAGTCGCCATCCTGACCGTTCCGTCGACGAGCGCCCAGGAAATAACCGACCGGCTTGTCGCAGCGGGCATCACGGCTATCTGGAATTTCACCAATGTCAAACTGAAGGTGCCGGAAAACGTTCTTGTCCAGCGGGAAGACCTCACTTCCGGCTATGCAACTGAAACTGACGGCTATCAGGCCGAATCTCCCGAAAAAATCGCATCACAGGCGGCCATGTTCGCCAACCGGCTCGAAAAGCAGTACAAGCACCTGCGGAAATGGGCCCGCCGAACCGGTGTGTCCTGTTTCCGTCTCTATGACAAGGATATTCCCGAAGTTCCCCTCGCCGTCGACCTCTACCAGAAAGCAGGCACTGAGGATAAATACCTTCACATCGCCCTCTACGAACGGCCCTACGACAAACCCGAGGACGCCGAAATCGCCTGGATGGACTCGATGAAGGTCGCGGCGGCGGCAATGCTCGCAATTCCGGTCGAAAATGTACATACCAAGATCCGCCGGCGACAACGGGGCGAGGATTCCCAGTATGAGCGCTTCGATACGGCCGGAAACCGCATCGTTATCGACGAGGGCGGTTCGAAATTCCTCGTCAATCTGTCGGACTATCTCGATACGGGCATATTCCTCGACCACCGCCCGGCCCGCCTCATGGTGCGTTCCGAAGCAGCAGGCAAGCGGGTACTCAACCTCTTTTGCTATACCGGCGCTTTTTCGGTCCATGCAGCCGCAGGCGGAGCGGCTAGCGTCACTTCAGTGGATCTTTCAAAGACCTACCTCGCCTGGGCGGCGGAAAACCTCAAACTGAACGGATTCGCGACCAATTCGCCAACCGCGGGTCATTCCATCACCGGCAGGGAGTTGGCGGCCGTCAACGCCCGCTATCCATGCATCCACTCCGACGTCAAGGCCTTCCTCGCTTCGGCGAAACGTACGGAAGACAAATGGGATCTCATCGTCTGCGACCCGCCCACCTTCTCGAACTCGAAACGGGCCGCCGAAAACCTCGACCTCAACCGGGACTGGGCGGAACTCTGCCGCACCTGCCTCGCCCTCCTCTCCCCGGAAGGAATCCTCTATTTTTCTACGAACAGCCGCGGACTCAAATTCGATCCCGAAATGATCGGCGGAGCCGCCACCCGCGAAGGAACGGTCATAGCGGACCTTTCGGAATCCTCCATCCCGGAAGACTTCCGGAACCGGAACATCCACCGGCTCTGGAAAATAACCATAGCGTAAAATAAAAAAAGACTGCCCGAAGGCAGTCTTTTTCGTTATACAATACCAAAACTGTTTGACGACTGGTCGTCTCAGCTTTCCTTGATGTTGTAGCGTTTCTTGAAACGGTCGATGCGTCCTGCGGTGTCGACAAGTTTCTGCTTG
>JFJP01039658.1_pt1 | contig 13781 bp, 8 predicted proteins | sample 431651 | NCBI WGS metagenome assembly JFJP01 (sample SAMN02602958, study PRJNA72255) | Microbial mat metagenome, whole genome shotgun sequencing project. | biome: fresh water; feature: sink hole; material: water; isolation source: purple microbial (photo- and chemosynthetic) mats found in... | reverse complement strand
CAATCCTTAGAAATTAAAAGTAATCGGAAAGTTAATAATTTAGATTCATATTATAATTTTAAAAGAAATTGTATTTTAAATTCAAATACGTTTGAATATAATGAAATTATGTATGAACTTAATTTCTTATATCCAAATTATTCTTTTGATAAAAGAGCAATAGAAGACATTATTGATATTAAAAAACGTGGTAATGAATATCATAGATTACATGAATTGCTTTTTGATATTGCGGTTAATCCTTTTACAGGTGGGATTGGTAAAACTGAATCGCTTAAAAATAAACAAGGGGCTTCAAAAAGATTAACTGACGGAGATAGAATTGTTTATATAATAAAAAGAGATTGTATAAATATTTTACAATGTCTTGGTCATTATGATGATAATTAAATTCTTAGATGCACAAAATCTCAGAAACCTACCTTGGAAATCTTGCCATTAAGTATAGTAGCTGAAAAATTAAATTAAAGTTTTAAAAAAGGAACAACCCTTTAATTGTAGCAGTAGTCGTCAATTTGGACTTATAATAAGCATAGACATGCAGATTCATTTTAATCCTATGGATAGGCATTGAAAATGTATGGAGTGAAGGTGCTGAATATCAATGAATTTAAAATTGCAGAAGGTCATTTGGATTTTTTGCAGAAAAGTATTAACTTTGTAATGGAAAATAGATAAAATTTTTCACAAAAGAATTTGGCGGTAATTCAGCCTCGGATTGCATATCCAAGTGTGATGGTTACCGCCTTTCTTTTTGTTATTTTGTAACATTGCCTCTTATTTTATCTACAATCGAATAAAATATACAAACTCCAGTTTTCATTTCCCGAATCACAATATTAGATTACTTTTTATGTATAACTATCTCAGAATAAGACATAAACAATAATTAATTTTCAAATATTAAACATTGGAACTAAGCAAAATACTTCAAAAACAAGAATTTACAAAAGAAGATATTGTATATCTTTTATCGCTTAAAAATGAAGATGAACTGGCTCTGCTTGCCAAACGTGCTACTGAAGTGAAAGAGCAGTCGGTGGGCAATGTGGTGTATTACAGAGGCTTAGTAGAGTTTTCGAATATTTGCGATAAAAATTGCCTCTATTGCGGCATTCGCAGCGGCAATAAGCAAGTAAAACCTTATACTACGAACAAAACCGAAATTTTGGAAGCGGCACACTACGCCCTCGAAAACAGATTTGGCTCTATGGTGCTGCAATCGGGAGAGCTTGATAATGAGGAATTTATTTCGTTTGTAGAAGATATTTTGAACGAAATTAAAATCCTTTCTGAAGGGAAATTGGGCATTACTCTTTCGTGTGGCGAACAAACGGAGCAAACCTACCAACGCTGGTACAATGCCGGCGGACATCGCTATTTGCTTCGTATTGAAACTACCAACACCGAACTATACTACAAAATTCACCCCCGAAACGAAAAACATAGTTTCGAAAATCGTTTAAAAGCCTTGCATCTGCTCAAAAAATGCGGCTATCAGGTGGGTACTGGGGTGATGATTGGTTTACCCTTCCAAACACTCGACGATCTTGCCAACGACCTGCTATGGATGAAGCAGTTTGATGTGGACATGGTGGGCATGGGACCTTACATTGAACATCAACAAACGCCCTTGTTTGAGTATCAACATTTGCTCATGTCGCGCAAAGAGCGTTTTTTGCTTGCGCTCAAAATGATTGCTATTCTGCGAATTATGATGCCCTACATCAACATAGCTGCTGCCACTGCCCTGCAAGCCATTGACCCCATAGGGCGCGAAAAGGCGATAAAATTGGGGGCAAACGTAATTATGCCCAATCTTACTCCGGTAAAATACCGCGAGGGATACCAACTCTACAACGACAAACCCTGCCTCGACGAGGAAGCCGATGATTGCAAAAACTGCCTCGAAGCACGTATTCACCTTGCTGGCAACAAAATAGGGTACGATGAATGGGGCGATTCGATTCATTTCAGAAAAAAGGAAATTTCTCACCATCAATAAAAAAAACATGAAAAACGAAATAGACTTTGCCGTTGAATTGCTCAAAAATGCCAAACACATCGTTGCTTTTACCGGAGCAGGAATTTCGGTAGAAAGCGGCATTCCGCCTTTTAGAGGAGAAAACGGTTTGTGGAACAAGTACGACCCCGATTGCCTGCTACTTGACCGCTATTTGACCAAGCCCGCAGAATCGTGGAAAGTGATAAAAGAAATTTTTTTCAATTATTTTGGCGTAGCGCAGCCCAACAAAGCCCACCAAGTGTTGGCACGAATGGAAAGCGAAGGTAATCTGAAGGCGATTATCACCATGAATATTGACAATTTGCATCAGGAAGCAGGGAGCAAAAAAGTGATTGAATATCACGGCAATACAAAACACATGGTGTGCACTCATTGCCATTCGCGCTTTAGTGTGTTGGAAGTAAACATGAACGAAAAATACCCCCAATGCCCAAAGTGCAACCATTTGCTCAAACCCGATTTTATTTTCTTTGGAGAAGCCATACCCACCGATGCCTATCAACATTCGTTTGAGGAGGCTCAATTGGCTGATGTACTGATAATTGTAGGGACTACAGGTGAGGTAATGCCAGCCTCTCAAATTCCAAACATTGCCAAACGGAGTGGAGCAAAAATTATTGAAATCAACACCGCGCACACTCCTTACTCCGACCACATAAGCGATATTTTTTTGAAAGGAAAAGCAGGCAAAATATTTGAAAATTTGGAATCAAAATTATTTTGATGTTCAAACAGAAGTTCAACTTTTATAAAAAAAGATGAACTTCTGTCGAAATTTTTATTCAAAAGTATCTACTTTACTACTGTAATTAGGCGATTCTTTTGTGATGGCAATATCGTGCGGATGGCTTTCGCGGTATCCTGCACCCGTCATTTTTATGAATTTGGTTTTCAGACGTAGCTCATCAATATCTTTCGAACCACAATAGCCCATTCCAGCTCGCAAACCTCCAATCAACTGATACACAGTATCTGCCAAAGGTCCTTTGAAAGTAACTCTACCTTCCACACCTTCGGGCACAAGTTTGCGGTTTTCTTCCTGAAAATAGCGGTCGCTGCTGCCCTGCTTCATGGCACTAATTGAGCCCATGCCGCGATACAGCTTATATCTGCGTCCCTGCAACAAAATCAACTCACCCGGACTTTCTTCTGTTCCGGCAAGCAAACTGCCCAACATCACCACATTCGCTCCGGCTGCTATTGCTTTTACAATATCTCCCGAATATTTTATGCCTCCATCGGCAATAATCGGAATATTGTGTTTTTTTGCTGCTTCGGCACAGTCGTATATGGCAGTTATTTGGGGCACTCCCACACCCGCTATAACGCGAGTAGTGCATATAGAACCGGGTCCTATTCCAACTTTCACCGCATCAACTCCGGCACCAATAAGGTCTTCGGTAGCTTCGGCAGTGGCTACGTTTCCGGCTATCAATTGTAAATCGGGATACTTTTCTTTAATCTTTCGTACGGTTTCAATCACGCCCTTTGAGTGTCCGTGCGCCGTGTCAACCACTATTACATCGGCTTCGGCATCTTTGAGCATTCGCACTCGGTCGAGCACATCGGCTGTAACTCCCACAGCAGCACCCACCAACAGTCTGCCGTTTTTGTCTTTGGCGGCATTGGGGTATTGAATTGATTTTTCAATGTCTTTTATGGTGATAAGACCAATCAGCACATTGTTATCGTCAACCAGAGGAAGTTTTTCAATTTTGAATTTTTTGAGAATTGCTTGCGCCTCCTGCATCGAAACTCCTTGCTTGGCTGTTACCAAGTTGAGCGATGTCATGGCTGTAGCAATTTTTTTCGTAATATCGGTTTCAAACCTCACATCGCGGTTGGTGATAATGCCCACCAACTTCATTTTTTCATCGGTAATGGGGACACCCGAAATGTGGTATTTTTCCATCAAATCAATGGCATCTTGTACAGTATGCTCTGCCGAAAGGAAAAATGGGTCGGTAATTACGCCATGCTCAGAGCGTTTCACTTTGTTTACCTCTGCAATTTGCTTTTCGAGAGGCATATTTTTGTGGATAATTCCTACACCCCCTTCACGAGCAATTGCTATCGCCATTTTTGCCTCTGTTACGGTGTCCATACTTGCGCTCATGATTGGAATATTGAGCTTAATTTTGTTTGTCAGTCGGGTTTCGAGCCTTACATCTTTGGGTAAAACTTCCGACTTTGCAGGCACAAGCAAAACATCGTCGAACGACAATCCAGTATCAATAAATTTACTCATTTTTGATTGATTTTTCTGTCTTTTTCTTCCACTTGCTTTTCCATATTTTTTCTAAACTCGCGCATCTTATCTTTCAATTCAGGATATTTGAGCGACATGATTTGAATGGCAAGTAGCGCGGCATTTTCAGCCCCGTTGATGGCAACCGTTGCCACAGGAATACCAGCTGGCATTTGAACAATGGAAAGCAGTGAGTCTAAACCGTCTAAGGTTGACGATTTTATGGGCACACCAATGACCGGTAAAATGGTAACCGCCGCCAATACACCGGGCAAATGAGCGGCTTTGCCTGCTGCGGCAATAATGACATCGAAACCGTTTTCTTCGGCTTTTGCAGCAAAATCGAGCGCTTTGTGCGGTGTGCGATGCGCCGACATTACGCGAACTTCGCGTTCTACTCCAAATTTTTCGAATGTGCTGATAGCTTGTTCTACAACCGGAAGGTCGGAATCGCTACCCATGACAATAGCAACTTTCATACGTTTGATTTTTTAGATATTAGTATTAGTTTTCGTTTATTCGCTGCAAAGTTATATGTTTTTGTTCGATAAAAAAAAGAGGCTATTCTGCCCCTTTACGTGAAAATGAATATGGAAATGCCTTTTCGGAAGTACCGCGCTGTACATTGGGTTGGGAGTTCATTTCAAACCTCAGTTCACCTCCTTGTAGCAATTCTGTGTGCAAAATATAATTTCTATCCATGTCTTTTTTATTGAGAATCAATTTATTGACATATATATTTTCAGGCGAATTGGCGGGTGCTGCAATGCTCAATTCCTTACCGTTGGGGAGCGAAAGCCGAATATTGCTAAACAAAGGCGCACCAAAAACATACTGGTTGCTCGCCGGACATACAGGATAGAAGCCCATTGCGCTAAATACATACCATGCCGAAGTTTGCCCATTGTCCTCGTCTCCGCAGTATCCATCGGGATTGGGGGTGTATAGTTTTGTAAGTACTTCGCGCACAAGTTGTTGTGCTCGCCAAGGTGCTCCGGCATAATTGTACAAATAAATTAAATGTTGAATGGGCTGATTGCCATGTGCATAGTTGCCAAAACCAGCAATTTGCATCTCTCTGATTTCGTGAATCGGAAATCCGTAGTACGAACAATCGAAGGTGGGGGGCATTGCAAACACGGTGTCTAAGGTGGCAATGAATTTTTGCTTTCCGCCCATCAAATTTATAAGTCCCTGAATATCATGAAAAACCGACCATGTATAGTGCAAACTATTTCCTTCGGTAAAGGCATCGCCCCATTTTAACGGGTTGAATGGCGATTGGAAAGTTCCATCGGCATTTTTGCCGCGCATGAATCCACTTTCTTTGTCGAAAACATTTTCATAATTTTTCAATCGCTTCGCAAAAAGGTCAATTTCGGCTTGTGGACGTTTCAACTCTTTGGCTAACTGCCATATACAAAAATCGGCATAGGCATATTCCAAGGTTCTGGCGGTGTTTTCTCTGATATTTACATCGTAAGGCACATAGCCCAAGCGGTTGTAATATTCGGCTCCATACCTGCCCACCGAAGGAACTTCTTTATTGTAACTGCCTGTATTTTTGATAATTGCACTGTACAGTGTATCTATATTAAATCCACGTATGCCTTTCAAATACGCATCGGCTATGAGGGAGGCAGAGTTGGAACCAATCATGCAATCTCTATGACCCGGACTCGCCCATTCGGGCAACCAACCGCTTTCGAGGTAGGTATTTTCCAAACCTTGCATTATTTGACTGTTTTTTTCGGGATACATCAGTGTAAAAAAGGGGAAAACAGCCCGAAACGTATCCCAAAAACCATTGTCGGTAAACATATAGCCCGACAAAACCTGCCCATTGTAGGGGCTGTAGTGCTGCACTTGATTGCTGCTGTTGATTTCGTAAAACGCTCGCGGAAAGAGAAGTACACGATACAAACACGAATAAAATGTTCGCAACTGCTCGTTTGTGCCGCCTTCTACTTTAATACGACTCAATTCTTTTTCCCACGTGGCTGCGCCTTGTGCACAAATGTCATCAAAATTTTTGTTGCCAATTTCGCGCAACAAATTTAGCTCTGCCTGCTCCAAACTAATGAATGAGGAGGCAACTTTTATATGCACTTTTTCGCCTTTTTTTGTTTTGAAACCAATAATAGCTCCCACGTGTTCTCCCTCATTTTCAGTTGAATTGCTATCGAGTCGGTTGTTTTTCCATGTATGCACAAGTTCAAAATCTTTGTCGAATGTTGCCACAAAATAGTGGTGAAAATTTGCGGGTACACCTCCGCTATTGTTGCGGCAATAGCCCACAATTTTTCGTTCTTTTGGAAAAATTTTCACCATCGAACCTTTAAAAAAAGCATCAAGCAAAATGTAGGAATTTTCGTTTTCGGGAAAAGTGAAGCGAAACATGGCTGCTCGTTCGGTGGGCGAAACTTCGGCAGTTACATCGTAATCAGCCAGATACACTTTGTAATAATGAGGTTTTGCCACTTCTGTTTTGTGCGAAAACCATGAGGCACGTTCATCTTCTTTAAATTTCAACTCACCTGTAACAGCCATAAACGCAAAAGCGGCATAGTCGTTTATCCACGGGCTGGGTTGGTGGGTTTGTTTTATGCCGCGAATTTTATAGGCATCGTACGAATATGTCCAGCCGTCGCCCATTTTTCCGGTTTGGGGAGTCCAAAAATTCATTCCCCACGGCAAGGCAATGGCGGGGTAAGTGTTTCCGTTCGATAAGGCATATTCGGAATCTGTGCCCATGAGGGTGCTCACCAAGTCGGTATAGGGCGTAGCACTTTTGTTGGTTTGTGCCACAACCGTAAGCGAAAATGCCATACAAAAAACAAGGAGTAAAATTTTTATTTTCATGTTTTTAAGATTTAAAATCACAAATTTCACGAATATTCATATCAATTTAAAAAAGCCAATATTTTTGTTTGCGAAAATATTTTTTGTACGAGCGTTTTAAGTACACATAGCCTTTGTTGTGCTCAGTATATTGATACACCCAATCGTTTGCTCTCGATTTTGGATTTTTTTCGTAATCGCTATACGCCAATTTCATTCCCAAATATTCTTGTATTGCCTTGGTATTGAGCTTTGTTTCTTTTTGGGGATTCAGGGCTTTGAGAATTTTCAACGCAAAGTCGAATTGCGGAATATCGGCATAATACTGAATGCAAAACTGCATATACGTTTCGTTGTTTGTACCGATAATAAAATCGTCAACCGATTCGTGCACCAGCCTAAACTGTTTGATATTGTTATCGTTGTAGTGTTGGGTGGCAGTGGTATATACATTTATGCTTCGAAGGTAATTTCCGTTGGATATTTCCTTATAGGTTTCGTTCATAAGTTGCTGATATGCAACTGCTTCTTTAATACTATCGCGCTTATTTTCCATGCTTGCGGTCGAAATACTGCATTCCAATTTTTTTAGTGGAATTTTTATCGCCTTATCCAGTTCTTTTGAAGCCTCAATGTACTTCTTGTCGTTAATCAGTTGTTCGGCAATGCTGCACTGATTTCGGTATTCGATGGTCAGATTCTTACATTCACGGTTAAAAATATCCTGATTAAGTCCATCAATTTGATTTTTACATTCAGTATCATCACTCAAATTGTATTTTCGGGCAGTTTCAACGGCAGTATTCAAATACTGTTTGGCAGAAGGCACATTGTTTTTGTCCACTTCGAGCGTACCGGCTATCGCCATCAAATTTATTTTTCCCTTGGCAGCCAAGCGAATACGGTTGGGAAGGCTGTAATCTTTTGCAAACGAATATTTTTGCTCCAGTTGCACGGCAAGGTCGTAAAAATTGAGTGCTTCGGAGAAATTGTTGTCATCAGCATTTTGTTGCCCTTTGTTTATAAAATCAAGATAATAAGCATATTTCACACTGTTTCGCAAGGGGGTAAAACGGCTACTTTCGCTCAAATTGTGGGATTTGCTGTACGCCTCAGCCTTATCGAGCCAATTGTCGGCTTGCTGCAAATTCAGTGCGCGGTAGTCGTTTTCAGCTTTGTCTATATAGTCAATGTATAAGTTGTTGCGAGCCAGTAACATATTCTGCACCAACTGCGTAGTACATTCAATTTTTGGTTCGGCATTGCAAAAACGTTGCGCATTTTCGTACTGCACAATTGCTTTTTCAAAATCACCCGAAAGTCTATAGGCTTCTCCAAAATCGAAATAGCCTTTAAATATTTTTTCCAGATAAGGCAGCAAAATATGTTCGCGTGGAACATACTGACTGTAACGGCTTTGCAACATTCGGGCATTCTGAACTTCGGTTTCGGCTTGCTTAAAATTTTTCGACTCCAATGCTTTGTTTAGTTTTTCAATTTGCTGTTCGTACAAACCGTTTGCAGCCTCAAAATACGCCAATGTCAAACGCTCGTCTTCGCGCATAAACTCCAACGAACGGCACAAATCGTAAGTGGTTTCTGCCATAGAAATTGCATCGGCATATTGGGCATCGCCCAAATGCTGGTTTACAGTTCCAATATACTGATTATAAATATTTTCGGATATTTTTTCGGCTTTGTCTGATGTACTTTGGTCTATTTCGTCGGTGTTTGCCTGCAAATCTTTCAAAATATCCACCGCTTTGCGGGTATCGCGTCTATTGTAGTAAATTTCAGCAAGTTCGGAGTAAGGCGGGGCATAACTTTGTTTCTTTTCGATTGATTTTATAAAATTATTTTCAGCATCGGAGGTGTTGCCTTTTTCCAAAAACTTAATTCCCTCATTATAATACAGTTCGTGCCAAATTCGGATATAACTTTCCACCGTATTGAGCTGATTTTTACACACTTGTTCAAATTTGTTATTGGTATTCAAAAAACCAGAGGGGTCGTTGCTCGATGATATGTTGAGAACTTTCATAAAATCTTCATCTTCAACACTATTCGAATAATCAATATTTTTTTTCAACCAACGCTGAAAATCGCCCAATTTGTCTAACTGACTAAAATCCAGATTTTCGGCTTCCTTCATTCTGTTATTGATTTCCTGTGAGCTACGGTAGTAATTATCAATATTTTGTGTAAGTCGGCTAAACGAATTTTTGTTGTTTCCTCCGTAAGTGAAACGTATGTCGGTGAAGCTGATAGTAAATTTGCTATCCGTAGTATCAATATACGTAGTGGTAAAAATGGGTTGTTTAAAGTTGATAATTGTTCGCGGAATTTCGTAGGTTTTTACATTTGTCGAACCTTTGTACAATTTCAGATTTCCGCTTACTTGATACGGAAAAACCGTGTTTGAAATGTCGAAATTTCGGTAACGGGTATCGCCCGAAAGGTTTAAATCTTTGAGAAAAACCAACAGATTGAGAGTGTGCCCATTCTTTTCAATTTTAACTTGATAGGAATATTTCATGTGAAACTCAATATCGGATTTGCTTTGTCGGTTTCCTTCCGCCATTTTTTCTATGATGTCGTTCAAATCGCGGTCATAAAAAGTTTTTGAATTATCGGCAATGTATGTATCCTGCAAATCTTTGCTGTACATTACCACCGTTTCTTGCGCAGTAGAACGAGGTATAAATGAAAAAAAGCATACAAACAACACCATGTAGCTCAAAAAGTTAGCACGTTTGGGGAGAGAATAGGCGTAAATCATAATCGTTGGTTTTTTTTTGCAAAAGTAAACAAATTATCGCTGTTTTCAATAAAAAAAAGAACGCAAAGCATTAATTTGTAATAAATTAACACTTTGCGTTGAAACTCCTATCAACAAAAAGTTGATTTATTTTTTTGCCTTCACATCAGCCATATTCATTATAATCAGCTTACTATCAAAGTTTTCGATATTTTCGGAACTTGTAAAACTAATTTCAACGCTTTGGTTGGGAAGTATATCGAAATAATTATCGCTAAAAAATCCTTTCACTTCTGGAATGGTAAGATAGACATACTTTGCCAACACATTGGATTTGAGGGTAATTTTGAATCCCTCAGCCGTTTTTTCAACCGTTTTTTCGATGGTAGGAGCTGGCAATGCCAAGTCGCGCACCGGAATTAAATGAGCAATGTTTGATGCAATCACTTTGTCAGCCACTTTCACCTGCATAAGCAGCAATACTTTTTTGGTATCTTTTAGAGTGGCTAATTCTTTCACTTTCAGTTTTGTATATACTTTAGATGTGTTGCCGGTGATGGTAGTATCCATGGCTTTTGTCCACAGTTCTTTGCCCTCAAAATCAATGAGTTTGAGTTCAATTTGTGCTTTAGTATTTTCAGTAAGGTCGGAAACCACAAATACGCCAAGGCTATCGGTTCCCCAAAATGCGGGCGAAATAATTACGTTTTCAAACGATTTTTTGGCGTAATAATGCAATGCCTTCCAACGTCCAAAGTAATCAATGCCCGACCACGAAGCCACAGGCCAGCAGTCGTTTATCTGCCAATACAAAGTTCCCATGCAGTAGGGCATATCGCGGCGGTGTGCCTCAATTGCCGATTTAATGCCTTCGGCTTGCAATATTTGCCCAACATACAGAAATTGCTGAAAATCAGTAGGAACATCGAAATACCAACTCATATATTCTTTTATGCGCAAATTGCCAATTCCGCTGCGTTGATGCGCCGCCATAACTTCCGATTCTATGTCCCACTCCTCTGGCAAGGCGTATTTTTTAACGGTTTCCAAGTCGGGAAACGACTGAAAACCATACTCGCTCATAAAACGTGCGCGAACTTCCTGAAAACGACTAAAAGGCTCTTTTCCGTGCCAAACTCCCCAGTAGTGCATATCGCCCGCTGTGGCATCGTAGCTGGAATGCGTATTTTCGTCCGACATTGGCGACGAATGCCAATATGCACGGCTACCATCATATTTTTCGACCACCGAAGGCAAAATTTTCTTAAAAATTTCTTCATACGCCTTCCAAATTCGGGCTTTTTGTTCCTCATTGTACTGTTGTTTCCACCCCCACCCACCATCGGGATTGTTTTGCTGCCAAGCCACATCTATTTCGTTGTTGCCGCACCACAAAGCAATGGAAGGGTGATTGCGCAAACGTTTTACATTGTCAATTGCTTCATATTCAATACTTTTCAAAAAATCCTCTCCATCGGGGTACATACTGCACGCAAACATAAAATCTTGCCAAATCAAAATTCCTTTTTCATCGCACAAGTTGTAGAAGTTGTCGTCTTCGTAAATACCACCACCCCAAACTCTTAGCATATTCATATTGGCATTTGCGGCATCGTTTATTTCGCGCTCATACACTTCTTTGGTAACACGATTGAGAAAATTATCGTTCGGAATGTGGTTTGCTCCCTTCATAAACACCGGACGACCATTGAGTTCGAAGTAAAAACTGGTGCCCGTGCCAACGGCATCTTTTTGGCGAACCAATTTGAGAGTGCGCAATCCGGTGCGCTCGCTTATACTGGCTTTGCTGCCGTTAATGTCAATTTCGGCTTTTAAGGTATAAAGATTTTGTTCGCCCAAACCGTTTGTCCACCAGAGTTTTGGATTTTCGATACTAAAATCGAGCACCACCTCGTTGCTTCCGGCTTTGAGTTCTACTTTTTTTTCTGATAAGACTTTATTATCCGCTTCGTTGTAAATTCTGAATGTAGCAGTTTCATCTTCAACCGATTGCACATTGACTTTTGCCAGCAGCGAAGCACTTGCTTCAGTAATTTCGTTTTGAACAATTTGCATATCTTGCAATTTGGCATTGTTCCAAGCCAGCAATTCAATGGGTTTCCAAATACCAGAAGTTACAAATCGAGGTCCCCAATCCCAGCCGTAGTGGTAGGGCGCTTTGCGCGTAAAAATACTCACTTGCTTGTCGCCCATTTCGCCGTTTTGTGATTGGTCGTTGGATGCTGGGAGTGCAAAACCGAATTTTTCTAACTCAGCCAAACCACGTTTGGTAGGCGAATGAAACAAAATTTCGATTTCGTTTTCCCCCTCTTTCAGCACTTTTTTGCCATCTACCACCCACTCACGAAACATATTATCGGCAGTAAGAATTTGAGTTCCATTTACTTTTACATCGGCATAGGTGTCGAGTCCGTAAAATTTGAGTTCAACATTTTGCATATCAAGCATTTGTGCCGAAACCGTAAAAGTGGTTTTATACACCCAATCTTCTTTATCAATCCACTGCAACTTTTTTTCGTTGGTACGATAAAACGGGTCTTCAATCTTTCCGTTATTCAATAAATCGGTGTGAACACATCCGGGTACGGTAGCGGCAATCCATTCTGAATCACCCACTTTCGACATTTTCCACCCCTCCTTAATTTCCATACTCTGTAGCATAATTGAATTTTTTTGACGGTTACAACTTGCTGCCAACAAGACAACAAGTGCGAACAATGGTAAAATTTTTCTCATACGTAAAACAATTTGATTAATTTGAAAATAGTAAACATTTTTTTTGAACAAACTTCACATTGGGTTATATAAGCGCACTAACACCTTCCAATTTATGTTTTATCCTTTTAAAAATTCATATTCATATACTTTTGGTTCAATTTTTTGAGCCAAAACCATCAACTTATCTCTCAAATTTGAAATAAGTTTCATATAGGTTTGGTCATGGCTTTTATTATTCATTTTGCCTTTGGGGTTTCTGCACGAATATCGTATAATGAGGCATTTACATTGCAATTGGGTTGGGCATGGTAATACTTCCACAATTCACGACCTGCATCAAAAACGTCTTTAGCTGTGGGCGAAAATTCCAATTTTTGGTTCGTTTTTGTTATTTTTCCGTTGTACAAGTCAGCACCTTCTTCAATTTTAAGTTTGCCGTTTATGAATTTGCTCATAAAATTGCTTTCAAACTTTTCGCGAGCATTTACTTCGCTTTCTGTAAACGGAATCCAGTGGTTTACACCTTCTTTTGAGGATATTTTATTTTGACTATGGAAAAGAGCAAAAGCCAAACAATTGTGTTGAAATTCTTTATCATTTTCCCAATTATCATTCGGGCTTAGAAATATATCCTTGTTATTTTCCCAAGAGGTTTCTATTGAATGCCTAATAGCAAGATATATAGACATTTCATAAATATTACCCAATTCAATATTAGCAACCATCCCCTTTTTGATATAACTTTCTGCAGCTTTATTGGTTATGAATGTATTATTATTGCTTTGCATACTCGGTCCAACAATAATCATATAAGCAATTGGATTTTTACCAAATAAATAAAAAGCCGACCGCCAATCTCGAATTGAATTGTTAAACGAAGTGTAAAAATTTTTCACACCAATTTGAAGTGGATTTTTAAAATCAGAATTAATATCGTAAATAGTAGTTTTTATATTGTCTATATTCTCTTTAATCGCTAAATCCCATAACAAAAAACAAATAGGAAATTTACCTTTCACATTATCAAATGTATCAGACCTGCAAATGAAACCTTTAAGGTATTTTGATTTGAAATTATTTCTAAATTTAATGAATTTTTCAGATGTGATAAATTTTGGTGTACTAAAAGCAGTTAGTTTACAATTCGAAATCTCATTATAAATTCGAGT
>JFJP01039567.1_pt1 | contig 13782 bp, 9 predicted proteins | sample 431651 | NCBI WGS metagenome assembly JFJP01 (sample SAMN02602958, study PRJNA72255) | Microbial mat metagenome, whole genome shotgun sequencing project. | biome: fresh water; feature: sink hole; material: water; isolation source: purple microbial (photo- and chemosynthetic) mats found in... | reverse complement strand
GAAGTCGAACTCTCCGCCGCCATTCAGCAACGTGAGGTTGCCCGTTCCAGTCTGGCCACTGCCCGGGCCCGGATGGCACACTGGCTGGCCCTTCCCACTCCCGACGAGCTTGTTCTTGACGGTTCCATGGAAAAGGATGGAGAGATCAGTTTCCCGCCGCTCTCTGAATGTCTGGAGGTTGCCCGCCGGCAACGTCCAGATCTGAAGATGGCCGACCTCAGTATCGGCATGGCCGAGCAGGAGAAGATTCAAGTCGCGGCCCAGAGTTTGCCCAAGGCCAGCCTGGTAGGCAGTTGGACTGATTATTCCAATGACTATGAGAATAGTCGCTATCCCGACGAGCAGCGCGACTATTACAGCGTTACCCTGCAGGTTTCCATGCAGCCCTTTCAAGGTGGAAAAAATATAGCCGCCTGGCGCCGCCAGGGCTTGACGGTTGAAAAAATGCGCCAGCAGCAACTCGATACAGACAAAACCATTGAGACCGAAGTGCGCACTGCTTATTCCCAGTGGCAGAACAGCGAAGCCCGGATAACCGCTGCACAGGATACTGTGCTTCAGGCGCGGGAGGCCTGGCAGTTTGCCAGCCAGGCCCTGACCCGGGCTGAAATTACCTGGCTGGATGCCCTCCAGTACCGGCAGCAAACCAGAACTGACCTTGCCTATGCCATCGGATCTCATCCTTCAGTTCTGTGATTATCGTTGATTCTTCAGCTTTTTTCTTTTTGAGAGTTTCCCAAAACTGATCAGTGCCAGTCGTTTCTGGTTGCGTTGGTCGTAGGGCTCTATGTGCCATTGAAGTAAAATCAAAAAATAATAGAGCCTCTTGCAAAAGTATGAGTTGTGGTTCGACAGGCTCACCACGAACGGGAAAGGTTGTTCTACAGGCTCAACATGAATGGAATAATCACGATACCGTTCACCCTGAGCTTGTCGAAGGGTGTTTTTGGAGTTTTGCAAGAGGCTCCTCTGTAAAAAATTAACAACGAAGGGGTTAAACGGCCATTTTGAAGGCCAAACTTCAAGAGTTCAGCTCATTGTTCTTCTCAAACTGAACATTTTGCAAGAGGCTCAATAGTGTCTTTTATTTTTTATGAGATGCCATGAGGATTGTGATAAATATTTTAAGTGGTTTACAGATTGTTTTTTTACAAGAAAATAATCTGCGAAAGGCACTTATCTAGTTCATCGGGGTTAGTGTCATTTATGCGGTTTATTTTTTGGACTATCGATAAATTGCCGTATACCTCTGTTCCTCGACTTTATTTGCATGAGAAACTAAAAAAGACGATGTTTTTGATTTTGGACTTTCATGTTCATAGTTCTGCCTATTAGTTATTGGGTACTGTAGAGGCAAAGTAAAATGCGAGATAATTGCATGTCTGTACTGTTTCCGAGGGTTGCCATACTACTCTGCACCATGAATGGTCAGCGATTTCTTGAGGCGCAACTCGATTCGATAAAAAAACAGACCTATCCATACTGGAAGTTATGGGTATCGGATGATGGCTCTCAGGATGATACACTTGCAATTCTTCGGCGGTTTCAGGCAGTGTGTGGCAGGGAAAAAGTCTTCATTGTTCCCGGCCCAAGAAAAGGATTTGCAGCGAATTTTTCTAATCTAGCTTGTAAGTCTGAAATTGAGGGCGATTATTTTGCCTATGCCGATCAAGATGACATCTGGTATCCAGAAAAGCTTGTTCGGGCTCTAAATCGGCTTACTTCCATTCCGTCCAGCGTGCCTGCCCTGTATTGCGGACGAACCTGTCTTATTGATGAGGCCGGGTGTAAAATCGGGCTTTCTCCGCTTTTCGTCAGGCCTCCTTCTTTCGCCAATGCCCTTGTGCAGAGTATTGCTGGAGGAAACACCATGATGTTCAGTAGCTCCGCTCGTTCATTGTTGCTGGAAGCTGGGCCTCACCTTGATATCGTGAGCCATGACTGGTGGTTGTATATTTTGGTGACAGGCTGTGGCGGGATGGTTTTTTTTGATCCGCAGCCCACTTTGTACTACCGTCAGCATGGTAGTAATCTTGTCGGTGACAACAGGAGTTTGTCTGCTCGACTGGCTAGGCTGCGCATGATTCTTGGCGGAGGATTCAGGGTGTGGAATAGTAGAAACCTTAAAGCATTGAAAGATATGGCCTCGCGTTTGACCAGTGAGAATCGGCGGATTTATGAACAGTTTATGATATCCCGTGAACAGCCATTGTGTTCTCGGCTCTTCATGTTCAGACGTTCGGGGGTTTGTCGCCAAAGTATGGCAGGAAACTTGGCTCTGTTTGCTGCTGCCTTATTTAAAAAACTGTAACCGTCCAGTTTGCTTGGCTGCCATTCCGGTTAAAGTTTTATGAAAGACTTAGCTGGGAGGTAACTACCGTCCAGGGTTGTGTAGCGGGAAAAAAGGTTAAGCGATTACTTAAAGTTTATGTGCCATTAGCTGGTTGGAGGGTTTTCGGTCGGCCATTATATCGCCATTGCTCTTCTGCTCGGGGCAGATTCTTGCAAAGATCACGGAATTCTAAAGTCCGGTGTTGATACTTCATGAAAATACGATTCAACCTTGAAGGGCTTTTTTTCGAATCCCATATTCTGACAATTTCCGGATGGTGTTTTTCGCCTAACTCGAAGACACCTCTTCGCCTACAATTGCAGGACGGGGAACAATCTATCGGTTCATTTCTTTGCAACCAGCCCCGGACTGACGTACACGTCTTTTTTAGTCGAAAAAAAGTTTTCAACTCTTCTCTACCCCTCTGCGGATTTGAGCAAAAAATCGAAATCCCCCACACGACAACCAGTATTAACCTGGTGGAGATATCAAGTGGGAAAATTATCAAAAAAATTGCCCTTTATCGATTCAAACCCGAAAAATCTGTTTGGATGGTTTCCGGAGACACGTCAGGCGGACATTTAAGGGCCTTGCAGCAAATTTATGGCAAGGCCAGACGGGTTGTGAGGTGGTCGAATGTCTTGTCCCCTCGTAGTTGGAAGATTTGGATGATCTACGCCCGGGAAGAGTTTCGACTGCGAGGCTTGCAAGGAAACTCCACGGCCTTCGCTCCACCTTCAGCCATCCTGCCTGGGGCGGCCTTTGTCGAAAAAAACAAGATACATCCTCATGTCCGATCTCTATTAGAAAGTTCACTCCCAGTATTCAGCTACCGACCAACAATTAGCCTGCTTATGCCGGTCTATAACGTCGCACCTCAACTGTTGCACGAAGCGATTGCCTCGGTCAAAGAACAAATCTATCCCCATTGGGAGCTGTGCATTGCCGACGATGCTTCAACTCGTGCAGACACTCTAGAGGCTCTGTGCCGCTATGAAGGGGAGGAGAGAATTAGGATCGTCAGACGGTCGGAGAATGGGCATATTTGCCAGGCTACCAACAATGCTGCGGATATGGCAAATGGTGAATTTATCGCCCTGCTTGACAATGATGATCTGCTGGCGCCCCATGCTCTTTTTGAAATTGTCCGGCTGTTGCAGAGGCATCCAGAGGCCGACCTGATTTACACCGACGAGGACAAGGTGGATATGGAGGGGCGGCACTATGACCTTCATTTCAAGCCGAAGTGGTCGCCTGTATTGCTCCTCGGCTATAATTACATCAACCACCTGACCTGCATACGACGTGCACTTTTCGAGGATGTTGGTCGCTTCCGTCCGGGTTACGAGGGCGCTCAGGACTACGACCTGCTCATGCGAATTACGGAGCGGACGAATCGAGTTTTCCATATCCCCAAAATTCTATATCACTGGCGGGCGGTTCCCGGTTCGACGGCCTTTCATGCGACGGAGAAGTCTATCGTTTCGACCTCGGCGGAGACTATTCTCAGCGAGGCATTGGAACGCCGGCAGCTCCCCGCCACCGCATACCGACCGGAGTTTGCCCAGGTGCTTAAGGTGCCCGTGCAACAGCTCAACTGGCCCGACGAAGGGGCGTCAGTGGAGATCATCATCCCGACGTACAATCAGGCCAAAGTTCTCAAAGTTTGCCTTGATTCGATTCGACGGTTGACCACCTATCGCAACTACCGGATTATGGTAGTAGACAACGGCTCGGACAACCAAGAGGCTATCAGCTACCTGTCAAGGTTACAAACGGAGAGTGGAGTGCGGGTTGAGCGAATTCCAAATGACAGCAAGGGGTTTTCCTTTAGCCGAATCAACAACTTGGCGGTCGAGCGGTCCGAGGCCGAACTCCTTCTTTTCTTGAACAATGATACGGAGGTTATCGAGCCTAGGTGGCTGAGCCGTATGGTTGGTTATCTCTCACTCCCCGGCGTTGGTGCTGTCGGGGCACGCCTTCTTTACCCTAATGGAACAGTTCAGCATGCTGGTGTCGTTCTTGGTATGGGGGGAGGTTTTATTCCCGGCCACGCATTCTGCCGCCTGCCCAAAGAAATGCCTGGCTACTTTTTTCTGCCCGGCACGGCCCATGAGGTTTCGGCTGTAACCGGTGCGTGCTTGCTCACCCGCCGATGGGATTTCCTCCGGGTTGGCGGTTTTGACCAAAATGATTTCAGTATTTCTTTGAATGATGTCGACCTCTGCCTGAAGCTTTCCGGGGAGGAATTGCGCACCCTTTATGTCCCCGGGGCCGAATTGATTCACCACGAGTCCCTGAGCCGTATCCCAGACGACGATCCGGCAGAGCTTGCGACCTTCCGTCACAAGCATAAGAGAGTCAGTGATCCATTCTACGGCCCCAATTTAAGCAGGGAAAACAGTTATACGATCCGTCCGGAGTGTAGCCTCGATTATGGCGATTTCTTGCAGCGCCCACTAAAAGTGGTATTTTTCTCCCACAATCTGAACATGGAGGGTGCCCCAAATATCCTCATGTCAGTAGCCCGCGGGGTTAAGGCCCTTGGACGGATCGAGCCGGTTATCGTCGCCCCCTGTGATGGTCCGGCCAGAAAAGTCCTTGAAGCGGAGAATATTACTGTAAGAATTATCAAGCTTCGCGATGAGGAGAACATACTTCGGGCGTGGCTGGATCTCAAGGAACTTAAAAAAGCCGTGGATGTATGTGTGGACTTTTTGGTGACGGAGCAACCCGATGTTGTCGTGACCAATGTGTTAAACACCTTCTTTATGGTAGAGGCAGCCCACCGCTTGGCACTCCCAACCATTTGGTGGCTTCACGAAAGCTATGATCATGCTTTGATGCTACAAAACTTGTACTACACCGCTATGCCTATGTGTGAAGGAGCATTTGCCAAGGCGACGCGGGTGCTTTTTGTTTCCAAGGATACGGCTGGCATGTACAGCCGTTATAATTCCAAATTGAATTTTTTGGTGATCCACAACAGCCTCGACGCGGAATCGAACAATGTCGCTACCGATGACAATGCCCGGAAAGGAGCCAGAAAGAAACTTGGCGTCAAAGAGAACCAAAACGTCCTCATCAGTGTCGGAACGATTTGCGACCGCAAAGACCAGGGTACGATTGTCGAAGCTGTTCGCCTGCTGGCTCAGGAAAGGGATGATTTTATCTGTTACCTGGTCGGTTACCGGGACAGCCTCGCCTACGCTACTGACCTAGCCCATCGAATTGAAAAATTTAATCTGGGACAAAAAGTCATCCTGGTACCAGAAACCAAGGATGTTGCCAGCTATTATCTGGCTGCAGACATCTTCCTGTTCTCCTCCCTGAATGAATCCTATTCCCTTACCATCCTTGAAGCAATGGCCTTTGGACTTCCGATCATCACCACCAAGTGCTACGGTATCTCAGAACAGGTCCGTTTTGGTAAGAATGCCCTGCGCTTTAACTTCCGCGATGCCAGAGGACTTGCAGCCAATATCAGAACCATGATGGATGACGTCCCGATGAGGAAACAGTTTGGACGTAATTCAAGAGAAGTTCTATCCTACCAGCAGAGCTATGCCGAAATGCTCGAAAGGCACGAGGAACTGATCCTCGGAGCGTATATGTATGGAGGAATTGGGAGTGTGGTCAAGCCCCCTGAGGCAAAGCCTATGCAAAAAGATTGATTTCTGTCTGGGGGTTGCTTATTTAGTGCTTGGACTGGAAGTCATTATCTACAAACAATCAGTCAGTTCGCGAGATTTTCAAAACCGAAGATTCTGGGTTTTGTTGCATTTATCGCGGGACATTAAAATGTGTGCATGGTATTAGATTAGTGAAAATATAAAGTTTTTTGGTGCATTTACGTGGGAGTTTTTAGACGCATATCTTCTTGTTCCCAAAATCTTCATTTTCGATCGTAACATGAGACAAGGCTGCGTAGACGTAAAAAAATATACAGAGTTTTTAAGCCAAGGAATAAGTCTGTCTCAGAAGGCGCTTGGAAAGATTTTCGGTCAGGCACAACTCAATATAGTTTTCTTCCGTATGGTCACGCTCACCATGGAACATATTGTCCCCATCTACTTCCCAAAGCAACGATGAACAAGATCGCCATCTCCACGACGGCACTGACAAAAAAATACAACTGCTACGATTCGCCCATCGATCGTCTTAAGGAGGCGCTTCACCCTTTCCGGAAAAAATTTCATCGAGATTTCTACGCCCTGCGTGATGTTTCGATGATGATTACTCGAGGGGAGACCATTGGGGTGATTGGCAAGAATGGCTCGGGAAAATCCACCCTACTGAAGATTATCACAGGTGTCCTGGCTCCTACCTCTGGCTCGGTCTCTGTCCATGGTAAAATACTGGCTTTACTGGAATTGGGGGCAGGGTTCAACCCTGAGCTGACCGGCATTGAGAACATCTTTTTTAGCGCCATAATTATGGGCTACGAAAAAAAAGAGATCGAGGCCAAGCTCGATGCGATACTCGCCTTCGCCGATATTGGCGACTTCGTTGACCAGCCAGTCAAGAATTACTCAAGCGGCATGTATGTGCGGCTGGCCTTTGCAGTCATCGCCAATATGGAGGCTGAGATCCTTATTGTCGACGAAGCTCTTGCTGTTGGCGATGCCCTGTTCACCCAAAAATGCATGCGTTTCCTCCGACATTTTCGTGAAAAAGGTACCATTTTTTTTGTCAGCCACGATATCGGCGCTGTGGTCAACCTCTGCCATCGGGCCATCTGGTTGGAAGACGGCCAGGTGAGGAAGCAGGGCCCGGCGAAGGAGGTCTGTGAGGCCTACCTGGCCATCCTTTTCGACTCTGATCCGGAAGCTAAGAAACCGGAAGCTTCTTTACCCACTACGGCAGAAACGTCCATCGCTCCCGTCTATGTCGATCAACGGTTGAAATTCATCAACCACTCTCAGTATCGCAACGATATTCAGCTATTTGCCTTCGATCCCCAGCAGGCTTCCTTCGGCAAGAATGGTGGTCTCATCGAAGATGTACGGATTCTCGATAGCAATGGCAGCACGCTCAATTGGGTCGTTGGTGGAGAACCAGTCAAACTCCTGATTCAGGCCAGGGCGGTTCAGGATATTCATGGCGCTATTATCGGCTTTTACGTGAAGGACAGGCTTGGCCAGACCCTCTTTGGTGACAACACATGCATCACCACCTTTGGCCAGGCGGTCAACGTCCGCCTGGATAAGCAGTTCGAGGCCGTCTTTGAATTCAATATGCCATGTCTGCCGCGAGGCGTCTATTCTATCTGTGTAGCCCTTGCCGAAGGCAGCCAGGAGGAGCATGTCCAACACCATTGGATCCATGACGCCGTACTGTTTGAATCCCACTCCAGTTTTGTGGCAACGGGTCTCGTTGGCATTCCGATGAAAAACATCACCCTAAAGGCCGTTTGAGGCATGGCAACATTGCAGTCGATCCCATGATAGAAAAAAGTCCAGACAACTTCCTTCGTACAGACAAGTATGATTATTCCTTTGATCCCCTTGACAGGAGCAGCGTATCGATCATCGCCGCGCAGATTCCTCAGGGCTCTTCTGTGCTTGAATTCGGTCCTGCCCATGGGCGCCTGACCCGTTACCTCAAGCAACATCTCGGCTGCCGGGTGTTCATTGTCGAAATTGATGCCGTTGCTGCCCAAGAGGCTTCGCGATACGCGGACGAAACCATGATAGGGGATGCCATGGACTATGGCTGGCTCGAAAAATTTGGCCAGGAGCGGTTCGATGCCATCCTCTTTGCCGATGTGCTTGAGCACCTACAGAACCCATGGGAGGTATTGAGCCGTGCAGTTGGCTTGCTGAACGATGATGGTTGGATCTGGATATCCATCCCCAATGTCGCCCACAACGCGGTGCTCATTGATCTATTCAACGACCGCTTCCGTTATAGGCAAGACGGGCTGCTGGATGCCACCCATATTCGTTTTTTCACCAAGGAATCCTTGGAGGAGATGATATTGGCTAGCGGCCTCTATCCTGTACGGCGCTCAGCTACGGTTTGTTCCGTACCACAGACGGAGCTTGGCAACTGTTATGAACATGTCCCACCGGGCCTGGCGGATTTGCTAAAAAAACGGAACGGCGGCGAAATATACCAGTATGTCTTTGGCTGCGTCAGGCAGTCATGCCCCGTAAGGGGTAGCATACAAGAATGCCACGAAGTGGACCTGCTGCCTGGAGTGACCGCCCAACTCTACCTTGACGTAGGAGAGGGGATTTCGGAGGGGGAGGTGTTAGAACGGACTGTGTCCTATGGTGAAACCTCTGTTGAATTCGACCTGAGTGGTCGGGGTAATATCCGCGCTCTGCGCTTTGACCCCTGTGTTAGCAAAGCGATCATCCGGCTTTTTGGGGTGCAGGCAATTTCAAAAAAGGGCAGCACTACAGTCGACGAGGAACGGATTTCCTCTAATTGTACTTCACGCACCGGTAGGCTCTTTATTTTTGATCATGACGATCCACAGTTTCTGATTTTGTTTGGGGATAAAGGAGAATCCCTGTTACGCATCGTTTTTGACATTCGATACCTCTTTGTCGGACAGCAGCTACCCTACTTTGATGCTGAAGTCATCGCTGTGGGTGGGCTGAGCCAGTACCAGTTGCCGAGTGAAGTTATATCGGCCCGTAGCGCGGCAGATCAAGGAGTGGGAAAAGGCGTAGCAGCCGCTTCGTCTGTCCAGGTCTGGCTTTATGATTTGGTCAGGCAAAAGAATCTTGCCTTGCAGAAGTTAAAAAATGAGTTGAGGATCAGCCAGAACAATCAAAACAAGCTCCAAGAACTTGAGGAAATGCTCGCCGAACGGGAGAAGGAAATTGTAAGACAGCGAGCTGTTAACGCAGATATAATGACTTCAAGCATTTGGAAAATGGGAGAACCGCTTCGGAAGTTAGTCGCTGGTGTGCGTAACCTGAAATCGTTGGCCCTTGGCCGCCCGGCTGTCGCCGAAAGGAATTCTGCTAGCGAGACGGAATTTATGCCACAAGAAGCCTTGACTGTGGAAGAGAAGTTTTTTGTCCGCCTTTGGCAAGGATACCTGCACGACGTGCAAGATCATGTTCCGCGTTTGCGAGAGAGAGTTGACGCCCTGGCAGGTTCGCCACTTATCTCCCTCATCATGTCATTACCCGCTTCTGGCTGTGGGCCTTCTGATGATGTTAGTCACATCCTTGGGCAGATCTATCCCTTTTGGGAACTGCACACCTTCTTCCCTGAAGGAGAGAAAAAGCCGCGGCAGGATATGGTCGATGCCAGGATCCACTTTCATGCTGTTTCTGAAAGCCGCTCCTTTCAAGAGGCCCTGGGCGCGCTTCTTGAAAAAATCGAGGCCCCTTATGTTCTATTTCTGGATCCAGGTACCAGCCTAACCCCACATGCCCTGCTACACGTAGCTGAGGTCATGGCGGGAGATAAACCGGGAATGCTCTACACGGATGGTGTCGTCAAGCTGAATGGATGCGGTAGCGCACTCAGCTTTATCTTCCGGCCAGCCTTCGCTCCCGAATGGTTGCGAGTTGTTCCATACATCGATCATCTGCTGGCCATGCGTATAGATCTGGCTAAACAATTCGGGGCCGCGTCCGCTAGCATGAATGGAGTTTTTCTTCCGCAACTCGCCCGGTGCGTCGAGGGACAGGGGGAGGAAGTAGCTCATATAGCTGAGCCCCTTTATGTGTATGTGCCTGATTCAAGGCAAGGCGAACAGGGTCTTGTGGTGAGTGGATGGCATGATTCGATTGAGGAAAGAGTGGAGTTTCCCCATCAGACAGGCGTTAAGATAGCGATCGTCATTCCAAGCAAGGATCGGGGAGAGCTGGTTCAACAGTGTATTGAAAGTATAGAAAAGACAACGGGTAGTTTGAGCTATGGCATCTTCGTTGTCAATCATGACTCGACCGATCCCATCACCCTGGAGTATTTTCAACGTATTGAGGGGAGATATACGATTCTACCCTATTCTGGTTCCTTCAATTTTTCGGTGATCAACAACCAGGCTGTGGCTATGATCCCGTCGGAATTCACCCACATTCTGTTCTGCAACAATGATATTGAGGCCTGCCGCCCAGGCTGGCTCGAACATTTGCTGGCTTGCTGCCAGCTTCCAGGGGTTGGTGCCGCCGGGGCCCTTTTACTCTTCCCCGATGGTCAACTTGTTAAGCATGGTGGTGTTTGTCTGGGCATGTTGGGGGGGGCCGAACACTACGGCAAGTTCCTGCCCGCTTTTTCCAGTGAGACGCCCTTGGATGCCCTGAAGGTATGCCATGAGGTCTCTGCGGTTACCGCCGCCTGCATGTTGGTCAACCGGGATGACTTTGAGGCGGTTGGTGGGTATGATGAGGAATTTGCAATAGGGTTTGGCGATGTCGATCTTTGCTTACGAATAGGTTTAGAGGGGAGAAGGATACTCTACTGTCCTCAGGCGATATTGTTTCATCATGAGTCCGCTTCTCGCGACAGAGGAACTTGTGATCCTCACCCAGAGGACACCGCACTTTTTTACCGCAAATGGCAGGACGCTATTCGCCAAGGAGACCCTTATTCCAATCCTCATTACGATATGCACAATCATCACTGGCGTCCGCGTGATCCCTTGAGCTATACAGGGGCTGTAATCGTACGGCTTACGACCGGTCAGGGAATTGTCCGCACTCTCTTCTATTGAAGGGAGTTACCATGGGAGATTCCTAACATCTCAATTTTTCTTGCACTATTGGTGAGAAAGGAGCACTGTCTGACCCAAGACTTCGTGAACAGACATCCAAAAGGTGCTATTTGGAAATGTAGGTTAGGTTTTAACTCGAGGCAGGGCTTGCTATGTGTCCCTGTTTTCGGGCTAAAGCTCGACCTGCTTTATTGTGGTGGATAGTTACCCAATTTATATACAAATCCTTACCACTATTGGCTTTCACGTTTTTCGCACTGTGCTGGTTTACAAGGTCTGGAGTTTGTTCGATGAGGCCTATTGTCTGGCTAAATATCACAACGAAGTTTATAGACAATGGCAATTTGCTCAGCAGTCAGGTCAAAGTGATCTGTGGCAATCCAGTACTGGTTGTCTCCAATCTGGCAGCCAATTAGACGTAGAGCTTTTTTAGTCTGATGAACTCCTTTTTGACTGAGCAGAACTTTAGCATCGTGAAATACAGTGCTGTCGGCACAGCCATGGCCATCGGTGCTGCCGCTACCGCTTTCGGGTTTCTCATTGTCTGCAACAATATTGATACGGCTATTCTCTTTGATAGCGATTTTGCCGTTGCCATACCGGATCATTGGTTAAACTGGTTAAATTTACAGGTGTGTCGGACCCGGCAGATCTTGTCTCTGATCAGGATCTTCTTCTCAATTAATTCTACTTTCTCCTCACTGTGAAGCAACGTCTTGCCACACTGCCTGTGCTCCTTTTTCTGTGCATCGTTTTGCTTCGGGCAGGCACTTGCCGAGCTGAAGATACAGCCATAGTTCTTTCTGCTGAAATCAGACCGTACTTGGAGGCCCTGGAAGGCCTGCGTAGTAAGTTAGGAGGCAATTCCGCCGTTTTTTTTCTTAATACCAATCCGGAACTGGTCAAAAGGCAATTACAGGAAGAGCCTTATCAAGTGGTGGTGGCCATAGGGCCGGAGGCTGCCGAACTTCTGTATAAAACTCCGATCAAGACTGCGCACCCTGTGGTGGCGATGGTTTTGGATCCGGAAACATTTCTTGGCCAGTCTTCTCTTTGCGGAGTTGATTTGCGAGTTCCGTTTGCGGAGCAGTTTCGGCTCATTGCTGAAAAAATGGGGACGGGGCTCCGGGTTGGCATCCCTTTCAACCCTCAGGAAAATCAGGCATGGGTTGATGAAGCTCAGAAGCATGCCCAGACCCAGGGATGTACTGTTTTCCCCATTCCTGTTCGTTCCCGGGAAGAGGTGGCTGCGCAACTAACAGCCGCTTACCAGTCCATTGATGTCCTTCTCTTTATCCCCGATTCAGTCGTTATTGCGGAAAGCCTGGTTTCTCATCTGATCAAGGACGCCATGATGCATGGTGTGCCAAGTGTTGGCTTTAACAGTTTCTTCCTGAGAGCCGGAGGCGTTTTATCTTTTAATCTGGATTACAGGAAGACAGGTGTTTTGACTGGCGAGATCATTAAGGAAGGTCAGAGTTGTCGACGACTAAGGCCGCCTCCTTTTGATGTTGCCTGGAATGAGAAGGCATTGAAACTGATTCTTCCATTTCGGGAGGGACGTGCTCGGTGATGAAACGACTGTCCTTCCAGCATCGGTTGTTGATTGGTATTGTTTTTTTGACCGTTGGTGGTGCCGGGGCTTTGGGGTATGTCGGCAACCGTGTGTGGCGTGATTTTTTAGTCACGCGGTTTATGGATCGGATGAATTTCATGGCCCATTACCTTGCACAAAATGTTGAACTGGGAATCTTGTTGGAAGATGAGAGAATGCTTCAGCATCTTGCCCATAACCTGATCAATGAGAAGGACGTGATTGGAGTTCTGATTACCCGAGCTAATGGAAAACCGGTGATAAGTATGGGTGACACCGGTGATGGTCTGGCGAACTCCGTATCGTCCTTTGTGTACCTGCAGGAGAAGGATGAGGATCAGGCCCTGTGGGTACAGGGAAAGAAAAAATCCGTCCTTGGTGAGGTGAAACTTTTTTATTCAACAAATGATATTCAGTTGGCACAGGCAAGGATCCGTTCTGTGTATGTGGCGACCAGTCTCGCCCTGGGTGCTTTTGGGGTGGTTATCTTCTTTCTTCTTTCACGATCGTTAGCCAACCCTATTAAGGATTTGGTGACCGCAACCGGCAGGGTAGCGGGCGGAGAGCTGGAACTTTCCGTGGACGGAGGGGCACTTCCCGAGACACAGCAGCTGGCTTTAGCCTTCAACACAATGGTCAGCTCATTGGCTGAAAGTCGGCAAAAGCTGTTTGCCACCCATCAAGAAGTAATCAGGCACCGGACGTTGGTTGAGGTGGCGCATTTTTCGTTGACGGTTGCACATGAGATAAAAAATCCGTTGGGGATTATCAAGGGGGCCATTGACATTCTAAAAAAACCAGAGATCGATATGAACGTCAAGGCGACCATGCTCGAGTATATTGAGGAAGAGGTGGTGCGCCTCAATCGCTTGATCCAGTCATTTTTAGGGTTTTCTCGATTCAAATCATTCAAGTTGATCAAAACGGATGCCAACGATTTGTTGCGGGACCTGCTGAAGAGGGTTGATCTTGAGTGGTCCCAAAAGGTGAGGATCCTATCAGAGATTCCTGAGGAACCGTGTCTGGCCAATATTGATCCTGATCTGTTGACACAAGTATTGCTCAACGTCCTTATAAATGGGTGTCAGAGTTGTGAGGATGGAGGCAATGTTATCGTTCGGGTTGTGGTTGAGAGTGGGCATTGGTGTTGCACTGTGTCCGATGATGGATATG
>JFJP01027916.1_pt1 | contig 13782 bp, 14 predicted proteins | sample 431651 | NCBI WGS metagenome assembly JFJP01 (sample SAMN02602958, study PRJNA72255) | Microbial mat metagenome, whole genome shotgun sequencing project. | biome: fresh water; feature: sink hole; material: water; isolation source: purple microbial (photo- and chemosynthetic) mats found in... | reverse complement strand
AGGAATAACAACTTAAATGAAATATTGCATAATTTTAGCACTCTACTTTATTTTTTCTTTCAAAGTTCTTTCACTTAAAGTAATCTGCATAGATCCCTCTCTGGACATCGTTCTAAGCACTAATTGTTTTGACCTCCGAATCTTTAAATTATCAGAAGACCTGTGTCAATCGAAAGAACAACTTCTAGATATAGACATCTTAAAAACTTCCCGAGCTTTTTTTCAGAACTTTGATGCCTCATTAGGTTTTCCTCTTTCTGAATTAAGTCGAAAACAAATGAATAGTTTCCCAGCCATAAAAACATTTCTTTCTGTTTATTGTCCAAATGAGCTAACAGCATTAAAATCAATAAAAAATACCAAAAGTGTTTATCTAGCTTTGAGTGATGTCAGTGATTTAAGAGGAAATGAGAATTCCAAAGATGGAACTGAACAATATTTTGATAAAGGAAAAACCTCAAAGGAATATATTTTTAACAAAAATCCAGCACTTACTTTGAATGAACTGAATAAGTCATTTCATTTATTCAATGATGTTTCAGATCTTAAGATTGTGGCAGCAAAATTATTTTGGAGATTCACTGCAAATGTACCAAAAAATAAGGCTCAGAAAGAAATTGATGAAGCAAGAAAGAATCCTTTGCATATACCTAATGCATGGGACTCTTTTCTCTATTTGTTGATGAAATTTCCTATTTTTGGCGAAAAATTTGAAGTTAAACATGAAATGTTGGAGATTTGCTTAAAAAACAATATGGATCAGAATACATATCATTTTGTAATTGATAGAGGGGCGAAAACCTTTCCGATTTTTCATTCAAGAGTGAGGGTTATTTATGCTGGAAAAGGTGATGGTTGTGAATTAAATTCAAAGAGATGGAGTGATGCAAAAGCTGGGTTGAATCATGACAAAAAGCCTTATTTAAATGTTCGAAAAGGTGCCTTTGGTTTGAATTATAGTTTCAATAAAGTGGTGAAATTGTCAACAGACTATTTATTGCGTTATCCTGTGTATAATGGTTTGTACAATTGCCAGCATTTTGCTACAAATATATATAATTTGATTGCGAGACATAATTTGGATTTTGAAAGCTGGGCACTAATGAAAGCACATTCAGTTTTTAGTCCAAAAGAACCAAAGCTCGATTTTATAAATCTTGATTGATTTTAGAAAAATACAACAAAAAAATGAATATTTCATTTAACTGATACTTAAAAATAATAGTTTTTTTAAAAAAAAATTGAAGATGATTTTTTCTTTAATTGATGTAACAAATCAAATTCAAAAAAAAAAATTAATTTTTTTTCCAAAATCATTTATATTTCTATAATCTGATTTAATTTTAATGGGTTAAAGCCAAATTTTTTATAAAATTTCCCACACCTTTTTTCTCATAAAATGCTTTGATCGTTAATCCAGTCAACTAAATTAAGAAATTAATTTTATTTGTAATTTAAAAAAGTCAAACTTCAAATAATTCAGTGTCTTTCTCATCATTTTTCTTCAATGAAATAAGTAATTTCAAAACCTGATAAAGTCCCCATAATGCTCGATAATTATTCGTATTTTTGGATAATATATAAGAATAATAGCTTTTGGCCATTTGAATATTGATCAATCCTCCCATAGTAAAATAAATCTAAACATTGTTTTATGAATGAAAAGTTCTATTTATTTACTTCAGCCAATTTAACTAAATAGTGCAAATTTTTTGGGTTCAACAGGACTAATTCATCATAACAATATGAGGCCTTTGAAAAGCTAACCAATTAAAATTTTGCAAATTAAATTCCAGAAATTCAAGAAATTTAAGAATATTGAAATTTTAACTGAAAAATAATAATATACTTCAAATTTTCTAAATAAATATCTGCTAATTCCAGCCAAGCTTCTGCATCTGTCATATTTCCTTCCAAATATTTATTCAATTCAACAACAGCTTGTTGTTTTTCCTCACTGTACTAAAAAAGTATTTCCTAAAGAAAAAGATTTCATTAATTTTACTCTTAAAATGGAAATCTTTCTTTTTCTGCTCACCTAAATGAAAGAATTTTATTTGATTCAGCTTGAAAAAATGCAAATACTGAATCAGCCAAATTATTTGCTATTAAATCATCATAATAAGGGACTGCTTTTTCGACATATCCAATTGCCTCAAGCAAAATTCCTATAGATATTAGTTATTATTTTTTAAGAAAAAAAAAAATTATTTGCCTTTCATTCTTTTTACCTTCTCTGATTGAGGAAACTTCTTTGTCAAAATTTTTAAAGAATTCTTAACAAAAAAATCAAGAATAAAAATAAAATCACTCATTATAAGAAAAAAACATCTGATATATTGTAAATTTGGCAATCAATTGAAGCGAAAAACAATTCTTCAAGTAAAATGTAATCTACAAATATTTATTTTTTTTAACATTTTTGTTTTTATAGATCATTCATTACAATCTGTTCCCAAATTTTTTTTATTCTTTTTGATTAATTCAATGGCGTATTCCACTGTTATATCAGACATATTCAGTTCGTGATTCCTTATCATCATTACCAGATTTTTCATATCTGAAGAGGTCTTTTTTTTTTTATTTATGATATTCATAGCTTTGCTGAGAATTTCCATTGAAAGATCTCTACTTTAGATTTTTAATTTTTTAATTTTTTGATCAAATGAAATTATTAAAAAAAAAAAAGATTTTTTAATTAATTTTTTTTCAAATGAATTTCTGCAAATGAAAAAATTTGAAAAATGTCTGAAAATTTAAATTATCTTCTTTTGTAAAAACTAAAAAATATTTAAATTCTTCATTTCCTTTTTATTTATCATTATTATTTTTCGCGCGTTTTCTGAAATTCCTTTAAGAAAAATATCGTTATTCCAATGTAATATCAACAGTGAAATCATATTCAATCGTCGGCATGACCGAGCTCATGAATTTAAGAAACACAAACAGCGCCTGATAAACTTCTAATTTCCCTCCATTTTGTGTTATCGTTTCAATCAGATATTTAATAACTTCAGGATGTCTGCAAGGATGTATACTAGCTTGTTTGACTCCTAAATATGGATGATCCTCAAAAGTGACTGTTTTATTGGCATACTCTGACATAATATCTTCAAATATTTCTTCATTGCTCAAGGGTTTTGCATCGTATCCAGAGAGCCAGAACCTCGGAGTCAGATAATAGAAATCATATGTAATTGAGATATCATAGTATCGGAGTGTATCGGGTTCATCTTGAACTATTTTTAAAAGATCATATGAGTTTTTTTCAGGTAATTTCTCATTGGTTTTAACTTGAAGCAAATAAAAATAAAAGTTGAGTTTTATAAAATTAAGTAAACCTTCTTCTTGAACTTCCTTTGAGAGTTGTCCTTGGTTCGCTTGAAAATGATCGATCTTTATATTGTTTAAATTCTGAGGCATGTGGTTTGAATTGTCTTGACTTTTCTGAGTTGATTCTGTCATTACCCAATCGTCTTCCATCTAAAAAATCAAATTTCACATAAAAACTGCTATCATAATATAGTATTCTTTTACATCTTTTTCTTTAGCATCATCCCTGTATAAATCTTTGATTCTTCTTTCACTTCGAGCTTTACTTGTTAGAAATTGCTTGTCAGAAGGAAAAGCTGGATTCTCATATTTAGCACTCACTGCAGGTTTCCATTGCCATGAAGGACATGCTTTAGTTAATTGATCACCAGCTAAAACAAATTCTTCTGGTGTTAATACCCCCTTCTCGAAAAATTTGGACTCCTTTGCCAGCTAAAATAGGAGAAAAAATGTTTAAAGCTTTTATGAGATGAATAATGATAATTTATTTACTGGGGCCACAGAAGTCACAATATTTCTATAGAGATTCCCAATTTTGTTTTTCACGTTATCAATCATATGTTCTTTTAAATTTATTATTATTTTTTCTATTAGTTTATTTGAATTATTTTTTTTTCTTTTTCATTCAGATTTTAAATTTAAGAGAACAAAACATTTGTTTTTAGATTAGGTTTTTTTTTAAAAAACTCAAAATTTTTTTTGTTGTTGTCTTTCTTTTTTGGTTTTTTAGAAAATTAAGAGAAAAAAGCTTTCTAAATTTATTTTCTATATTTATGCTTTGACTTAAATTATTTAAAAAAAAAAAAAAACTTTAAATTTAAATTATCGGGTAATTAACAAAGCAATGAATTAAAATTATGCATTTTTGGGTTGATCTATTTTGCTAATGAAATAATTGAGTCTCAAATTCTTTTTTTTTTGAGATGTTTTTATTTCATTTTGAAAAATTTTCAAATTATTTTTTTTAATTTGATATTATAAATTTGTGATAAATTTAGAAGAAAAATTGAAATTTGGAATTTTACTTCTTAAAAAAATTTTTTCTTTTCTTATTTTGTTGTTTTTTTCAAAAATATATAACAGAAATTTATATTAATTATAAGCTAAAAAATGTCCAAAATCTTCTTTCAAAGTAATAAATCCCCATAGCACATTTAACTCAAAAAAATAGATCATCTTTATAACGAGTCCCAGGATTTATTATTAAGCACGATCACATTTCTGAAAAGCAATCTTCAATTCCAAGAAACTCTGAACAAATTTTGGAATCTCCACAAAAAGGATTATGATGGCCGAATTTCAATTTTATCATTTCAAGAGGTTTCTTTTCTCTTTTAAAACTAATCAAAAATTTGCCTTTCTTTTATCTTTTAGCATTTGTATTTAATCTATAAATTCCTATTTCCTTATTTTGAGAGGAAAACTTTGGAGGAATTGATCAATGAAGAATCGAATCAAATGACCTCAACTGATAATCAAAAAGAGATTATTTTAGATCAGTTTTACGAGTTCTTCGCTCGGTTTTGTGTTGTTTGGATCGAAACTCCTAAACTTGTGGCCTGTTTGAAGTTTTTGGAGCTTTTATTTGAAAGGACCACAAAAATAGTTTATAGAAATATCAATAATAAAGGTTTTTCAATTTTTTTATATTTGATTTATTTAATTTATTTAATTTGTTTTTTTAGAAATGAAATTCTCAGAGGTTGATTTTCATATGGAAGTAACGTTTTTCGAGAAAGTTATTTGAAATTTTTTGGATCAAAAAAATGAGTTTTGGAGATTTAATTCAAATTTTCAATCTTTTTTTTCTTCAAGTATTATCAAGAGAAACTCGTTTTGAACCAATATTTAAAAGAACAAGCTGAAATTGATTTCGAAATTATAGCACAGGTTCCAATTAATTTGATTTTTCCTTAAAATCATCATAATAATTTGTTAAATATATTTAAATAGCGAATTCTTATGAAAGCTGATGAACTGATACCTTTGGGTTTTTCTTTGGAATCTGTGCTTCTTCATTTGATGAATGAAAATTACAATGTGGAACTCATCCAAAAAGACGATAAAAGCTTTGTAATGGTAAATCATTTCACAACGAAAAACTGCTCTTTTGTAAGTCGGTAAAGCCTGATTTTTATTAAATATTTTTTAAAATTATTTGATTTTTTATGAATAAATTCAATAAAACCAATAGAATCAAGCTGATTGCTCATCTCACTGAATCAACCCTTTCTAATCTCAAAACCTTTCTCGAATACCAAATCTATTTCTCTTGCTCAGTTTTAGATGATCAACCTCCTCAAAAATTAGATGAAGAATTTAATTTATTTCGTTTAAATCAAGTTCTCAATCGCAAATATATGTTCAAAAAACTCAAAAGTAACTTTTTTTAAAAAAAATAAATAATTTATTAAAAAATATAAAAATATTTTTCCTTTATTATAAAAATAAATAATTTATTAATGAATACTAAAAAAAAATTAATAATTTTTTTTAAAAAAAATAGACAAAAACTTGTCAAATCCACAATACTACAACATAGTTAGTGCTTTTTACCCCTTTGAAGATTACGAGATCGATCTCATCGACAAACTGCAGAAAGAATGGCAAGAAAAATCTGATGATCACGAAGATCCGTCCCCTTTCCCAAAATTCGACACTCTCGACCCTGAAGACTCCCAACTTTCAGTTTCCAATCTTCATTTTCTTGCCTTAAAGCAAAAACTTCTCACTATGACTCGTTCTCAAGCAGAAGACTTTCTGGCTAAAGATCAAAAAGATTTTTCATCTGAAAAACAAGAGCTTCCTTCGTTGAATTTTCACAATTATGTCTCGAAATATGACAGTTTGCCTATAGATAACGAAGACCCTTTTCTTGAGGATTTATTAGAATATAGCAATAAAGCTCCTTTGCAAATTCTTGTGATAGGAAAACCTAGAATTGGAAGAACTGCCTTTTGTTCAGATTTAGCAAAGAAAATGGATATAATTCATATAGAAATCGAGGTAAGTCTTCAGAAAATCTTCAAAAAAATCAAGGATTTTGAAGAAAATCCAGAAGTTGATGAAGAAAATAACCCTAAAGAGTTCCTTTCTCCATTAGAAAAAGAAATTATGACTGAATTAAAGACAGGGCTTCAGATTTCGAATGAATGTTTATTAGAATTATTGAATATTGACCTGGAAGACCCTTTGGTTTCTTTGAAGGGATATATCCTTGATATTCCTTTGATAGATTTCCCGGAATTTTCTTGGATTTCTCAAGTTTTGAATGGAAATTTACGAATTCCTCAAATTTCTTGCCGCTATTTTACTCATGTGATCAATCTCGATGTTCCTGATACAGAAGTGCTTAATTTAGCAGAAAATATGAGAGAAAACCTCGATGATAACAAATTGTATTCAGAATATGATCGAGTTCTCTTGAAAAACCCTAAACCCAAAGCAGAAGATGAAGAAGAACAAGAAGAAATAGAGGAAAAAAAGCCATTACTTGACGAGAATTTACTATGTCGTCCAAGTGAAAATCCCGAATTTCTAGATCCTTTACTTGAGAAATTCTCACAGAAAACCTTAAAGAAAATACAGGCTTTGACTTCCCATCTAACAAAATCGCAATTTATTGAGATAAAAGCCTCAGGTTTGCCTTTTCAACAGCTTTCTGAGATTGCTTTGGCTCATTTAGCTGAATATAGAGATCCTTTAAGGCCTTTACCTATAAGATTAGACCCTGGTTCTGATGGTAGTTTGAAGGAATTATTGAGTCAAGGACTCGAAGATGGAAGACCTGCAAGGAAATGGTCAGCGTTTTATCAAATAGACCCCATAGAACTATTTAATGGGAAAGTTATATTAGGAAAAGCCGAATTCGCAGTTGCTTTTGCTGGGAGAGTTTTTTTATTTGATAAAGAAGAGAATATCTTGGAGTTTTTGAAGAATCCTTGTAATTGTTTGAAAAAAAGACCGAAAATGCCAAAAGGATATAATATTTCTCTTTGTGGACCGCATCTTTCTGGAAAGAAGACTTATGCTGAATTATTGAGTAAACTCTATGGTTGGAAGATCATTGATGTAGAGAAGATTGTTGGAAATGCTCTACTTGAACAAAAGACATGGACTTCACATACTCCTTCGAATCCTTGTCTCAATAAGATTCATTTAAGTGAGTCTGATTGGAAAGAATTAATCAAAGGAAATGCTTTATCTGCAAGAAACATACTACCAATAATCCTTCATAATTTAGGGTTTATTTTACAGAAAAGACCTCCAAAACCACCACCACAAGAAGGAGAAGAAGGATATGAAGAATATAAAGCAGCTGAAGAAGGAAAAGAAACTCATAAAGAAGACGATAAAAATAAAGAGAAGCCTGGTTCGAAAAAAGGACCAAGATTAAATAATAAGAAAAAAGATGAGAAAACAGAAGAAAATATGGAAGAAAAAGAGACGGTAATTGAAGATTTGGACTTGAAAGATTTATCGCAAATGCCTGATGAATATGGACAATTTGAACCTATTTCAGGGTTTATTTTTATTAATTTTCCTGTGAATGAAGAACAAGTTCAGGCTCTGAAGGAATTTAATTTAACAATAGATAAATTGATTTTCTTGGTTGATACAAATGAAGAGGAAAATGAACCTGGGAAAATATTAAATTCTCGTAACGCTGATTATGATGTTTTATATTCATTGGAAAATGAATTGGCTTTTTCAGATTCATCATTAAAAACACTACAGGAACAACTAACTGAAGAAATCGTTAAAACTGTTTCAATTGTCGGACCTATTGATGAGGTTTTCAATCGAATAAGAACTATTATTGATCCGTTTTACATACGAGCTGATGAGGAAAGCAATGTGAGAGTGCCGGCGGACCTTGCGGAAGGCGATGAGATGATACCTTTTTCAGATTATGGACCTTATTGTCCTATTACACTCATGGATGAAAGATGGCTGGTTCCAGGAAAGGAAGATCAAGAGCTTCAGGTTTTCAGAGAGATTTGATTTTTTTAAAATTTGTTAATTTCTATTTATTAATCTAATATTTTTTGTGAAAAAAGGTTAAAAGCAGAAGATATCGCTTTTATAGTGAGAAAGAACTGAAGACTTTTCGCTCCTACTTGGAGAAATACTCTGCGAATTTCCAGAAATCAGTTCCTCCTCCCCGAATAATGTTCTTTGGAGTTCGTGGTTCTGGTCTAAAAACCCAACTACGTCTCCTCAACGAGAAATATTGCATCTCAATCTTCGATCTTAAAGACGAAATGCTGAACCAATTGACTATTAATAAATCACAAAGAAAACGCATGAGAATTTTAATGCGAGCTTTTAAACCAAAAGAACTTAATGAGGAAGGACAGGAAATTGAAGATCCCGAAATACAAGAGGAATCCCAAGATTTTGATAAAAAACTGCATGAAATTTCAGTTTTGACTTCCCTTTTAACTCCTTTAAATGAGGTTTTTATCAATGGGAACTTCTTTGATGTAGAAGAGGAGCAAATCCAGACTCCCTTACTCGAAATGTTACAGGAATCAAAACGTTTGCCAGAACTCGCAGTTTTTTTAAAGGTTTCTGATAAAAACCTGTTATCTCGTGTCTTCGACGAATCGAAAATCAAAGCAGAATATAATAGATTATTAGACGAATTGCGGAAAAAACGTGAAGAAGAGAAAAAACTTGCGAAACAACAAGCTTTATTAGAAAATGCTGAAGAACCTCTTGAAGAAGAAAAAGCAGAAGAAGAGCCAGAACCTCCTATAGAAGAAGATCCTGAAGCTCCTAAACTAGAAGAAATGCTTGCTGAACAAAGAGAGAAATTCTTGAAGAGAAGAGAAGATGATTTGGCAAAAATTGATGAATTAGTTGAAGGTTTCAATGCTGCGAATGTTCCAACTTTAACAATAGAAGCTGATAGAGATATTAACAGCGTTTTCAAAGGAGTTGTATGGGATTTGAAAGGGTATTTAGAAAATAGAGAGAATAAATTGGAAAAGTTTCAGGTTATTAATGTCCCTGAAGAGAAAGTTCATCATTATAAAGCCAGTTATCATATAAAAAAGTCAAGATTTGGAGAGTTTAATGCTTTAGAGATTAGTTATTTGCCTATTGTACAGGAAAATGCCTTTATGTATCGAGATAGGCTCTATTTCTTCGAAAATGAAGAAAGAAAGAAATTAGCAGGAAATGAGCCTTTGAAGTTCTTAAAAGGTCCGGAAATTCCTTTGGATATTAACTATAAACCAGCGATTTTCCTTATCGGGAAGCCCAAATCAGGAGTTTCTTCTTTAGCGAAGATTATTGAGAAAAATTTAGGGGTCGTTAGAGTGAAAATCTCGAAGATTCTTGAAGAAATCAAAGAGAATTTCAGTAAATTGGGTTTTGAAGCTTCGCAATTGCTGAAATTAGGGAATTGTCCTAATGAAGAAATGTGTGTGGAGCTGATAGCACAAAGAGTTCAGCAACGAGATTGTTTAGAAAGGGGTTGGATTTTAGATAGTTTTCCACAAACGATTGCCCAAGCTAATATTCTAGCGAAAAAAGGCATTATTCCCAATTGTGTTTTCAGCGTTCAATTAAACAATTCTGAGATAAAAGCAAGAGTGAAAGAAACAATGAAGGAAATTAGATCGGAGTTTGAAATTCAAAGGATTGAGTTTCTCAAGAAAAAACAAGAAGAAGCTGAAGAAAATGAGGAATTAAAGAAAAAGAAGGATAGTCTTCAGGATTATGAGTTTGAGTATCAGAAGCTGAAATTAGGGTATGATAGCTATTTATTGCATCAAAGACTGATGAAATCTAGTGTTGAAATCACAAATCTGGAGAATTTCTATCTTTATAATTATAATAATGTCAAGTTCTTAGATGGGACTTTGTCTAAATGGGGACTTTATGAAAGGGTATTTTCTAATAAAGATGATTTTTTTTTTAATTTAATTTTACTGATAGTTTTTTATTTATTTAGGCAAAGAATTATATCCAAAAGACTATCAAACAAAGACAAATGCTGGCAAGAGCTTTGGTTTTGAGAGAGCCTTGTATTGTGGGGGATTTGGCTTTAACCCAAAAGCAAATACTTGAATTCTATAGCGAATTTAAAAACTATTGTCCAGTTTCCTTTAAAGCAAAGGTTTTTTTTTTAATAAAACTTTTAATTATAATTAATATTTTTAGCAAGAATTTGTGGCTTTATCTTATCGAAATAAATTCTTATCATTTTACAATTTCAAGCTTTATAATTTGATTTCTCATAAAAATTTTGAGGATTTCAAAAAACAACCTCATTTATACCTTGACAAAAATTTGCTAAAGCAATATCAAGAAATGCCCAATCTTATAATCTATGATAATTTAATGGAAAAGGGGGTCAAACCCAATCAAGAAGGCTATGATGTGGTCGATCTTTCGGGAAAAACTCTCAACAAAGGAAAAAAGAACCTTTTGGTTGAATACAAGAAGAAATTTTACATGTTTAAGAACGTTTTAAACATGAAAACCTTCTTAAAATGTCCACAATTTTATTCAGAAGTCAAGCTTCCAGCCAAATATCTTGATCAAAAGCCGCTAGAATCAAATAATAAGAGGAATAATGTAAAAGATAGCTCATCCTCTTATTTGGAAAATAATCTTGCAAATATTGTAATGAGAGTTTTGGCTCAATTGGGTTATTTATTTTAATGAATTTTTGCTAATTTTGTTCATTTTTATTGGCTTTTCTAAAATAATAATAAAAATAGGATATAATAAATTGAAATACCCAACAATATCTCCTCAGGAAACGGCTTTAAAATTCGTTGCGTTGAGCCTTAAAGCCAACAATCCCAACCAAAGCCAATATTATAGAAGAAAGTATAAGAATAAATTGGAGGAGTTTTTAAATGGGTGTAGTTTATGCGACACTTTCTACCAAGAAAATCAAAAAAGAGGTCTTTTTTTAAAAAATCATTATTTTTAAAAAATTTCTTGTTTTTTTAAAGAGACAGCAAAGGAAAAAGAAGGTGAATGGAATGAATGGGATGAGGAAAATTATTTGAAGTTAGCTGAAGAGCTTGAAGTTTATTTACGGAACATCTCGAGCAAAGATAAGACATCCTATTTCTATGAATATATTCGATAAAAAAAGAAAAAATGCCATCATTTTTTTTTAATGATTAAAAATAAATTTAGAAAATTTTTAAAAAAAACAAGCATTTAACAAAAATTTATTTATTAAATATTTAAAAGAACCAAAAAATTGTAAACATATTAAAATTTTTTCTTTTTAATTTTATGTATCTTCAAAAAATATTACGGCAAATATAATTCCCTATTTTAAATGATTATTTTTTTATTAATTTTGGAACTTTCAAGATTTCGTCATCATCTTCAAGCTCCATAACTTCTTTTGGAGGAGGAACAAAGTAAGGAATTTCTCCTCTTTGCCAATCAATCAACACCAATTTTGCAGTCGTTTTTACATCAGCTTCTCCTCCTTTTAATAGTCTCCCTTTCTTTTTAGCAACAATATCCAAGAAATCTTCTTCATTTTCCCAATCGCCTATACCATAAATTTTCTTCAAATCTTCTTTGTTGGCTCTATCAAGCAACCCCTTTATATAAAACGCAGGGTCTTCTAGTCTTTCTGCTCTGACAACTCCTTTGAGAACTACTGCTACTTCATCAGATCCATCAGTGGTATAAACAATACCTGGACAATCAATCAAATAGATTCTTTTTGTTAATGTGATGTATTGCCAAACCTTAATACAAAACAATTAATTAATTTATCAATAAAATATTTTAAAAATAAATGAATAAAAAATTCAAAATCAAATAAATTAGAAAAACCCTTGTTTCTCCTGGAATAGGAGCAGCTTTGCACACTTTTTTCTCCTTTAAAGAGTTGATAATTGAGCTTTTACCAACATTTGGGTATCCGACAAACCCAATGCTGACATTTTTTTTATCCTTGTGGAAATGGTCAAACTAAAAATGAAATATAAATTTTTTTAATTTTTTTTAATTTTTATCAACTTGTTTCAAAATCTGGATCAAAGGGCCTTTTCCAAAAGGGTTAGTCAGACTTGCATGATAACAAATCGTAGGGTATTCCTTTGACAAATATCTTTGCCATTTTTTCTAATGAAAATAAATTTATTATATAAAATTATTATCTTATTTTACTGTTATTGACTGAGGGATTAAATCAGTTTTATTCATAATAATAACTAAATGCTTATTTGGACAATTCTTCTTGAGATGGTCCTCAACATGTTTGCATCGAGTTCCTAAAGGGTCACGTGCATCGATAACTTCAACAATGACATCTGATGAATCTATCACCTTATATAATTCTTCCCAGATTCTTTTGGATGTTCCTGCTTCTAAACGTCTATCTTTTGAGAATTCCCTCATCATTTCCAACTATTTTAGGTAAATAAAATTTTATGAGAAAGAAAAAACTTCTTTTTTTTGTCGATCAAGATCTTTTTCTGGTTTGTATTCCTCATGCTTTACATTTACATTCTCCAACATCGTTTCATAAGTCAAATTATTCAGTTTCGGCTTTTTTCTGTGGGATTTGGGGCCAAATGTATCCTAAATTAAATAAAAAAAAATTCATTATAATTCATTTGTTTAAAATTAGTATTAAAAACTTCAAATTTCTCAATATCTAATATATTCATTTTATTTTCCTTAATTGGATCGACTAAAAGAGATATAGGTAATTTCTTTGCTTTGAGAAGAAACTCATTTGGATTCGAGCTTTTTTGAGTGATTTCTGCTCGAAATTTCTCCAAAGATTTCTGATCAATTGTGCGAATATTACCAAACCATTTACGATCTGGCTGAATTCTTGCTGGCTTAATCGGTACTTTTTTCATTTGTTTTCTAAAAACAAACATATTTTAAATGAAAAAAAAAAGAAATATGAACAAATTAGGTTTTGAATTGTAGAGATTAAGGAGCTTTATTTTGGATTTTGTTCGGTATTGCAGATGTCTCACATCAGGATTACCTTCCTTTACCCGATCGGGATTTGTTGAAGCATTGCTTTTGCTTGCCTGTTTGATGTTCGAATTGAATTTCGACTTCATTTTATCATTATATTTTTCGTTTTTGTTTCGTTTTGGCATTTTTTTTTTGTGAAAAGATATTCCTCTTTATTTTTTATACAAAAATTACAAAATATTATAAAAAAAAATAGATTTTGAGTTAAATTAAATGAATTCTTTTTAAGAAAAAAAAAAAGATTTTCTTAATTATAGCGTTGTTGTTTTCTGTGCTTTTCCTCAAAATACATAAAATCAAGCATGAAAAAGGCGGATGCAAACCCTCTCTGTTCGCTTCCCTTTGGAAAGACCAGTGAAAAGTTATCAGCATCGGAAATAGTGGTTGCACATCCCTCAGAATTCGATTTTTATTACCATCTAAAATCTGAAAATCAATGTGTTGACAAGCTTCACTTAC
>JFJP01034845.1_pt1 | contig 13783 bp, 10 predicted proteins | sample 431651 | NCBI WGS metagenome assembly JFJP01 (sample SAMN02602958, study PRJNA72255) | Microbial mat metagenome, whole genome shotgun sequencing project. | biome: fresh water; feature: sink hole; material: water; isolation source: purple microbial (photo- and chemosynthetic) mats found in... | reverse complement strand
TGACTCTGAACAAGGGTGAGATGGGGCTATCCTCTACAAGCGTGATTATAAATGGCTTTCGTGATGCTCCAAGAGTGCTGTCAATGTGCTGTCGTACCCTGGCTATCTGCACCGCATCGCAGAAAACATCGAATCCTGGCAGCTGCTCACCGGCCAGGGCAGGCACGATGGAACAGGCTGGCCGCAAGCCGCATGTCCTGCCTGGTTCTGCGGCAGTCTGGCGTGGAGCATGAGCCAGCGCACGCTGCCATCCGGCCAGAATGACCGCGTTTCGCACCAGGAGGGGATTGCCGCCGCATCACCATCAACAAATAAACCGAGCCCGGCAGTCGGTCCGACAAGACCTTCCGGAACTGGTACACCGGATACCAGAAGCGAACCATGCGCTGCATCGACATTCCACTCGGAAACGGTTGTCAAAGGCTTGCCTGCGTAGTTCTGGAAATTATGTCACGCTGGATGTCGGGATCCAGGCTTGTAAAATACGCGCTGTAACCGCCCACCCTCACGACCAGCCCACGGTATAGTTCGGGATGCACGAGGGCTTCCGCGAGATCCTTGGCGTCCAGCACGTTGATCTGCACCTGGAATCCAGTACGCATGTAGGTTCTCAGAAGATCGATGAGCTGACGCCCGGCTCGTTTCCAGAAGCGCAGGTCGAATTTCAGGTTCAGGCAACAGCAGGTATTCGGGAAGTCAGCCGTACACGGTTCGATGCGCCCCATGGACTCCAGGATGCCCATCACACCTTCTTGATCTGTACCCTGGCTGGGACCGGCCGAGTCGGCAAAAGGCTCGCCATTCCGCCGTCCGTCGGCAGAAGCCAGCGTAGCCCTGCCAAGCTGGACATTGTAATGGAATATTACTTCACCTGGCCAATGGCGACCACCGAGCGGGGCGGGGTTGGCCGCAAGCCGCGTAAAGAATTCCCTTGTGACAGTGTTGCGCAGTCCGTCTACCTCCGGGTCTCCGTTGCCAAACTTGGGCACCTTGTTGATGAGGTACTGCCTCAGGGTTTCGTCTTCTTGAAAATTTCCGTCAAGTACCTCGACCAGTTTTGCAAGGTTCAAGCGACATTCTTCAAACACTACCCGCTTGATGGCCAGGAGTGCATTGGCCGTGTTGGTCAGACCAACTACCTCGTTCTGGACAGCGTAGTAACGGGCCCCCCCAAGAAAGAGGGTCTTTCCGCGATCGAGACAATCGGAAGTAAGCGCCGTCCGTATGCAGCTTGCCATGTCTAGACGCAGGCCGTGATCCTTGTTGTTCACGCTTACGCCAACCTTGATGGCGTGCTCCACCTGACCGAGCCACGCGCCCCATACTGCATCGTATCCGGTCATGCTCTCCGGCGTTCCGGTATGCGGCCCGACCTGTTTTCCGATACGCCGGTCAAAGCCGTCGTGAAGGGCCAGTTCGAGGCACTTGAGGGGATTGTACGTTCCAATGTCGCAGGCAAAGCTGGATTTGCCGGGAATGACGATCTGGCTGCAACCCGCCAGACAGTAGCCGTGGGCATCTTCGGCCGGGATCCCCTCCCGGATGAGCATGGGCAGTATTACAGCATCGTTGTATAGAGCCGGAAGTGCCTGTCCGGCTGAAAGGTTCAGGTGCACGGTTTCCCACAGCCTGGCTGATTCTTCAGTATCGGTTATCGGGAGCCTCAGACAGAGGTTGGGTCCTTTGAGGCGCAACTCGCGGGTAAGTTCGAGGACCAGCCACGTAAGTTCGTTTATATCGCTGGAACCGTCCGCTCTGCATCCGCCTATCGTCATGTTGAGAATTGCGCCGTTCCGGTCCAGCATGAGCCAGAAGTCGGCAAGCAGCCTTTTTGCTTCATCGGCCGACATGCCGGAAGACCGGCTCTTGCTGAAGAGCGGGAACAGATATTGATCCAGACGCCCGGAAGAATCGTAGTCGGCAAACCCTATGAAGAACCACAGAAGGCAGACGCCTTCTGCAAAGTCAGCAGGAGCCTTGCCGCTGATATTTTCGCAGATCGAAGCGATGCGTCCGAGACGCTCCACCTCTTCCGACGGAAGGCCGTCATCCGCAAGCTTCTGGCGCGCCAGGTCGGCGTGGCGGCGGATGAAGGTTCCCGCGGCCTCGAAGCTGGTCACTATCGAACGGTACATTGCCGCAGACGTTACCGCATCCTGGGCTTGGATGTCAGGTTGCTGCTCGATCCGTTTCAGTCCGGAGCGGGCGCGACGGATCACTCCGGGTATGCCCTCGGCCAGCAGCAAACCGTAGTCAAGCACCTGGTGTCCGTTATAGTGGTTGCTCGTAGCCAGCACTGACTCCCAGGCCAGAAGTTCGTCCTCGCTGTATGCCGCGTCTGCCCGGTTGGAAAGTATTTCTGGCTTGAACAGCTCCATCCTCCGTTGCAGCTCGGCCTTCTCCCCGGGAGAATAGTTTTCAGAAGCCAGAACGCCTTTATACGCATCATTGTTGAGGAAATGCCTGCTGATGCGGTTGGTGACTACTTCATTGTACAGCGCCATGTCCAGATTGCCGCAGACCACACCGGTATCCGGCAGGAATACCGGCGCGTTTTCGTACAGCCGGCGGCGGGCGTTTGCCTCTTTAAGAAACGGATGATCATCAGGATGCTCTAGAAAGCCTTCCAGATAATGCCAGGTAAATGGTCTATCGGTCATGCAGCACGCCCCGGACACAGCCGTAAAAAGACATCCCGCGCGGCATGCAAAAGCGTAGCCACGCGGGGTTGAATATACGATGAGAACCAGACCGCATCAATTGATACGGGCGTTGGCCTCCCTCAGGATCTTCAGATACTCGTCAAGACCGGCGGCCTTGAGCTTTGTCTGGAACTCGTTCCAGTCCGCATCCTTGTTGGGGTTTTTGGGCCCCATGATGAACAGCTGCATATACTCGTCGCGGATCTGGCTGATCACGGTTCCGAGTTCTGCCTGCCTGGTTTCCTCCTCCGGTGTAAATCGGTAGGGAATGGCGGAGTAGTCCATGGCGTCAACGTCTTTGAGAACCTCGTTGATCCTGGCAGGACCGGGGTAAGCTGCAGCCGCATGGGCCTCGTTCTGTATTACATAGTAACCAAACGGCCCAAAATTCTGCAGGAGGCCGAAATAACCGTCAGGAGCTGCCGGGTCCAGGTACTTGCCTATATATGTCGGCAGGCCGTTCTTTACTTCGTATGATTCTCCGGCAACACCAAACTCGTGGAACAACTGCCCTTCTTCAGAGCACGACCAGTTTACGTATTCCAGGGTCTTCTTCAGCCTGTCATCCTTGAGCCTGTCAGTCAAGGCTACACCAAAGGACAGGAAGGCTGGCCACTTCTGCTGCATCGGTCCTTTGTCCGGATACGCCGACAGCAGCAGGTTGGCTTCGTCGGCCTTCCAGTCCTGTGGCAGCTTTGCGTCGGCCGCAATGCTGTTCAGGCTGTTTTCATACCCCGCGAACTGGAAGTTGGCGTATACGTTGCCCTTGCTGAATTCGGCCATGCGCTGCTCGCTCGTCATGGTTATGAATTCCTTGGAGAGGAGCCCCTCTGTGTACAGCTTGTTCATGTATTTGAGGAGGTCGCGGAACTTGTCCGTAGCGGCTCCCAGCACGATCTGGTTTCCAGCGTCCGGGTCCTTCCACACATCGAACCTGGTCCTGAATGCAAGGTTGAATCCTTCAAGCGCGTTCCAGATTCCCCAGCGGTTGGGAATAGTCGACTTGGGATTGACCTTCTTGATGGCCTTGAGGCCGTCGTATAATTCCTGTACGGTCTTGGGTACGGGCTGACCAACTTCCTGGAACTTGGCGTTTCGGAACATCCAGACATAGGAACTGGATGCTGACTTGGCGTCCTTGACCGGGAGGATGAAATAGCGCCCGCGCACATCGCTCAGTGTGTCGGTCAGCGTCTTCCAGTCACCGTCCGTGTAAGCTTTGCGGTAGTTGGCCAACTGGTCGATGTACTGGTTCAGCGGAACAATGAAGTCATCCTTGGCAAGGCGGTTGACCTCTGCGGTGCCGACGAATTCCAGCTTGTCGGCGTACGTATTGGTAGCAAAGGAGAGGTTCAGTTTCTCGGTCGCCACGCTCGACGGTACGTACACGTAGTTCAGCTTGAGTCCGAATTTCTTCTGGACGTAGTCCACGAACAGCGTGTCCGAATAATTCTGCGCTATGTCGCTGGGGCGGAACACGGAAATTTCCATGCCTCCCCCGGTGCTTGTCGCAGCGCTCTGCTTGTCGCCGCCCGGACACCCGACCACCAATGCGGCCAGTACGATCAGCAACAATGCATCCAGTGGAAATCTGCGTCTACTTTTCATCGCTTCCCTCCATCCTAGTGATATTGTCAACGGCTACAATAGCCGCTGGTGCCGTGTTCAGCCCTTGACCGCACCGGTCGACATGCCCTTTATGAAATATTTCTGGAGTACCGGAAAAACCAGAAGTATCGGAAGGATGGAAACCAGCAACGAGGCGAGTTTGAGCCTGCTGGAAAAAGCATCCGCGTAGATATTGGCCTCGTTGGTCGCGCGCTGGGCCGCGCTCATGAATTTGTCGACATGGCTTCCCTGCAGAACGATTTCCCTCAATACGACCGTAAGTGGAAATTTTTTGAAATCAGAAAAATACAGCATGGGGTTGAAATAGTCGTTCCATTTCCAGACCGCATAATAAAGCGCAATGGTAGCAATGCCGGGCTTGATGAGCGGGAGGATGATCCTGAAAAAAATCTGGATATCCTGGGCTCCGTCCAGCTTGGCGGATTCTTCAAGCTCGGACGGTATGTCGTTTATGAAGATGCGCATGATGATCAGGTTGCCTATTGAAATGGCGAGTGGAAGCACCTGCGACAGCCATGAGTCGTACATACCCATCTGGTTGATTAGCAGGAATGTGGGGATGAGGCCTCCGTTGAAGTACATGGTTATTACCAGCAGTATCCAGACAGGCCGCCTCAGCACAAAGGTTTTTTTTGACATGGGATAAGCCATCATAAGCGTTATGATTACACTGTATGCAGCGCTGAACCCTGTATAGATGATCGAGTTCTTGACGGCGTTGGGGATCATCCAGTTTGAAAGTACCCTGCCGTAAGCCTCGAGCGTAAAATCCACCGGCCAGATGCCAACCTCGCCGTTGAGCACCGGCAGGTTGCCGCTCATCGATGTGGCAAGGATGTTGAGGAGGGGCAATACCGTAACCAGCAGAACAGCCAGTGCAACGATATGGAACAGGACGTCGAGGACTGGAGTTTCCCTGTAGAACTTATGCCGCTTGATTCTGCTTTTTACCATATGGACTCCTGCGACAGCTTGCGGGAAAGCGCATTGGCAATGAGCAGCATGAGGAGGCAGACCAGCATGTTCGCGAAGCCGACCATCGAACCGAAACTGTAGTCAGCCGTCATCAGACCCCGGCGGTACAGGAATATTCCTATTGTTTCCGCCGTGCTTACGATGCCCGGATTTGCCTGGTACAAGAGCAGGTTCTTCTCGAAGCCGCTCGTGGCAAGCAAGCTTCCAAAACTCAGGATGAGGCCTATGAAATACCATTCCTTGAAGGCCGGCAGGGTGATGTACCACATGCGCCTCAACCTGCCAGCACCATCCACCTTGGCAGACTCGTAGAGCTCTGGATCAATTGTCGCTATCTTGGCAAGCCAGATGATGGTATCCCATCCTATCGTCTGCCAGACTGCCATCGTCAGCATGAGGGGACGGAACCAGCGGGCTTCCATCAAAAAGTAGATGGGCTCTCCCCCAAGTGCCTTGATGATGCTGTTGACGCTGCCGGTGGATGGCGAGAGGATGAGGGTAAAAATGCCTACCACGGCGACCGAAGACAGAAAGTATGGAAAATAGCTGATCGACTGGACGGTCCGCCTGAAGGTTACCGATCTGATCTCGTTGAGTATGAGTGCAAAAATGATACCGGGGATGGGCAGGAGGAACATCTGGAGCAAGTTGAGGTACACGGTATTCCAGATGATCCTGCCCAGGTAAGGATAGCTCAGAAAACTCTTGAGGTGCCGCAGGCCAAAATCCGCCGCCCAGGGGCTCCTGAAAATGCCGGAGCGGAGGTTGAAATCCTTGAAGGCAATGGTGATTCCGTACATCGGCAGGTAGTGCCAGATGATGAAATTAAGTAAGCCTGGCAGGATAAGGATCAGGAGGAAGCGTTGCTGGCTGAGTTTGGTAAAAAAAACACTGACAGTATTCTTCGTCCTGACCACAGGTCGTCTCCCCGGCTACCTTGACTGGATATTACGGTAGCACGGGCTTGCGGAAGCCGAAACAGTGAGTTTTTGCCATTTGCGAACGTTACTTGAACCAAAGCGGAAATGCGGGGCAGACGAATCTCAGACTGGATTGCCTGTCTGTCGAAACTCGTTCGGGCTCATTCCCGTGACCCGCCGGAACGCACGACGGAATACCTGGTCGCTCTTATAGCCCACTTCAATTGCTATCTCGGCGATGCCGGCAGTTGACTCCATCAAACGGCTGCACGCAGCATCTATCCTCCCCCGCTCGATGTAAGCGGCCAGACTTGCGGTTCCGCTTCCACCCTCCTTGAACACGCGGCACAGATAGCTTTCGCTTATTTTCATACGATCGGCGATGAGGGTAAGAGACAGGTTGGGATTGAATAATTCACGATCGGTGAACTCGACAATTTTACGGACCAAAAAGGAGCCAGGTTCTGCACATGCCCTGCCAGCCTCGCGGCTGCTTGAAAGCATGATGCGGCGCAAGCGTTCGAAACCGTCATCAGCATTCCATGCCAGGTTCTGGAGGTCTGTATCCGCTTCCAGCCCGATGATCCTCCGTACACTGTCGAGCAGATCCAGGTACACCGGTGGCAACTTTGCATGGCTTTCCGGATCGTCCCGGGCAGCTTCACGTTGTACCACATCGAAAATCCGGTTTATCATATGCTCATCACACGAACGATAGGCGTCGAGCAGAAGTGATTCCAGCAACGGGAAGAACCGGTGGTGCCCCTGCTCTGGATCCTGCCATGCCAGTTCCAGCCGGCTACCAGTAATGGATGGGTCTTGTTCCTGACGCTGGATCTGCGCGCTCTCCCACCATGAATCGGCGAGGTTATCGAAAAACCGTGTAAAACGGACAGCCACACGCAAGTGGTGCTCGTTGAGCCACCCTACAATCCAGTCCAGCGTGGAGAGCAGTTTTTCCTCGTTGGCCGTACCACCGCTTCCGTACACCCAGATCAATTCGGTGGGGTTGCGTTCGTATATCAAATCATCGTGGCCAAGCCGCAGGGCCAGGCAGCCCCGGATGGCATCGTGTACCATCAAGTCTTTCAGCATCTCGCCCCGATCCATCCTTCCCGGCTTTTCTCCATGGAGCGCATGGAAGGATACCAGGCTGTAGGGACCGTCGGGCAGGATCATGCCCAGATGGAGTGCTGTCTCCCGAATAACGGCATCGTCAGAAAAACCACCCTGGAAGAGCCGGTGCAAAAACGCGGGTACCATGAGCGGCGTAATTTCGTCCACCCGATGGTGGAGGTCCGCGTTGTCGCTCAGGACACTTTCCACACCACGTTCCAGCGGACCGTACGCCGAAGGCTCACTGAACGCGCCGGTCGTTCCCGGGTATCCACCTGATTCCAGAAGGCTTTCCAGCCGGGCCAACGGCAAAGACCGGCGTCTGGCCATACGGAAAGCTATCAGCACACCGCCTAAAACGGAAGCAGCAAACAGGAATGCCAACAGCCTGCGCAAGACGAGTACCGGGCGCATGAAGGTCTCCCTGCTGCCAAGCGCAAGGTAGCTCCATCCATTACGCGCGGACAGTGAACTTGCCACCATGCGCCCATTATTGGCTATGCGCCGGTTACCGAAAATCCCTGCCAGTTCCGAGTCCTCCAAACCGGATCCGCGGTCCAGCTTGACAATGACCCGGCCGTCTTCATCCAGGATGGCTGCAAGCCCTCCATCACCCAGTTCCAGTGATCCGAGCATCCTCTCTATTTCCGCCGTATCGATCAGGAAGAATACCGCTCCAGGCGGCAAGTTGCCCGTTGCGGAATTGATCTGGTATGAGTAGACCATCAGATTGTATATTCCGGCAAGCTGCGCCTTGTCGTAGAGTTCTACCGGTTGTGATGGCAGATACTCCATGTTGTGGTCCGCCTCCAGAAGAAGCGCAAAGAATTTTTCTTCATCCAGATCGTCGTACTGAAAAAACCGCCCGTAGAACGTGCTTTCCGGATAGAAGGTATCCGGCCCGGCCACAATTCCGGAATTTTTAAAGTAGACGTACATCCGGAGCGCCAGGGGATCGTTTTCAAGCCATAGGGTACCAAGGTTCCTTGCATAGTTCGTCATTTCCCAATAGAAATCGGAATTCGAGACGTCCATGTAGGCGAGCTTGGCGGTCAAACCCAGGCTGGTCAGCCTGAGTGCCATACGCTCGGACTCGATGAGCCGCTGGTCTATGACAGAGCTTATCCCCTCGAGGACCGCGTCGTTGTAGCTCTCTACGCTTCCAGTAAGATGTTTTATGGCAAAGAAATACGAGACAAGGCTGAAAACAAGCACAAATGCGCACAGCAGGATGTACGACTTGAGGAACATGATGAACAGAGAGTCGCTACCCAGCATTGCCTTCGTGCGGGTTCTGGACCATGGCCGCTTAGTGCTGTTCGATGCGTACATCTTCAACCAAGCCTCCAGCCACTGACGCTAGCCGTTCCATACGCCCTGGATCGGGCGACCTCAGGTCCCTTGCCTGATAGTCGCGCCCCAGCGAGGCGTATTTGGACCGGGCGTATTGATGAAACGGCAGCAGATCCATGCGCTTCAAACCCAGCCCGGCTACATGCTCCGCAATGGCTGCGATGTCTGCTTCGCTGTCGTTGAAACCGGGAACAACCGGCACTCGTATCACCAGAATAGCACCACGCCGGACAAGCCGTTCCAGATTCTCAAGAATCAGACGGTTGTCGGACCCCGTAGCCATCCGGTGCTTTTCAGGATCCATGTGCTTGATATCGTACAGGAACAGATCGACAGAACCGGCTACCCGCTCGATGTCCCCGAAAGGCACATGGCCGGCGGTATCGATGGCGACGTGGACCGATGCCAGCCTGAGCCTCTCGGTCAAAGGAGCCAGCGCTTCCGACTGCGCCAGTGGTTCGCCGCCGGAGAATGTGACGCCGCCTTTCGATTCCAGGTAATACTCGGCGTCCTGCATGATGATTCCGAACAGTGCATCGTGGCTGATCGAACGGCCGGAAAGGGTAAGGGCGCGCGTGGGGCAGGCGGCCACGCACGATCCGCAGAGAAGGCAACGCTCGGGATCATAGAGCCGCTCGCGGCGGTTTTCGCGTGTCCGGTATGACAGGCATGCAACGGGGCAGGCTACTGCGCACGCTTCGCATCCGAGGCATAACTCCTGCCTGAAAAGCAGCTCGGGCCTGGCCGATTGTGACTCGGGGTTATGGCACCAGAAGCATGAGAGCGGGCATCCTTTGAGGAACACCGTCGTACGTATCCCCGGCCCGTCGTTGACCGAGAAGCGCTGTATGTCATAGATGTCGAGGTCGGGCATCCATCAGACTCCGTTATCCTGCTGACAACCTGGATTCGCGATTATTGCCCCCCGGCATCGTGTTGTCAAGGCAAGCTGGAATTGTCGATAATGGAAGACATGGACATTATCAGCTGGATGGAAAGTTCGCTTGTCAGGATTTTTCCGGAAACTCAGGCTCCAGTCGGAAGGCACGGCCTTTCACTTGAAGTAGCCCTCAATGAACGCTTCAGCTTCCAGATATGCGTACGCAACGAATCCGTGTTGCCTGTACCGGTGGAGGCATGGCTGACAGGGCCATCGGGCTGGCTCCTGCGGCTGAGGCGGGTCGGAGTCGTACCGGTACGCCACCACAATACCGAAATGTCGCCAGCGGCGCTCGACAACGCGGGAAGGCTTCCTGGGTACATACCTGACCCCCTGTTTGACGATACCGCCACAACGCTTGGCCCGGGAGAGAGCATGTCGTTCTGGGTCACCGCGCAGCCATCAGCAGACGCCGTTCCAGGTAATCATTCCATCACTGCAAATGTATCGGTCCGAGATTCGGAAGTTTGGAACGAAGCTGTTTCCGTACTGGTACACGACGTAAGGATATCGCCAAGGCACGACTTCCCGGTTACCAACTGGTTCTACAGCGATTGCCTCTTCGAGTTCCACGGCTGCGGACCGTTCGATGAAAAATACTGGCGTGTCGTCAAGAACTATTTCATCGATATGGTGGAACACCACCAGGACACGATCTACACGCCGGTCTTTACGCCACCGCTTGATGGACCAAAACTCCCTACACAGCTTGTATCCGTAACAAGGACGGCACCTGACAGGTATGCATTCGATTTCCGTGACGTCAAGCGGTACCTCGATCTGGCAAGGGAATGTGGCTTCGTCCACTTCGAGTGGACGCACTTTTTTTCACAGTGGGGGGCACGGTCGGCCATCGCCATATACCACGGGCAAGGTCTGGACGGACGCTTGCTCTGGGAAGCGGGCACACCCGCGGATTCCCGGGTCTACCGGGCTTTTCTGGAGTGCTTCCTGCCCGAATTCAAGGCATTCCTTGTCCGTGAAAATGTGCTCGACTGCAGCTTCTTCCATGTGTCCGATGAACCGCAAGGCAAGGAAGACGAGAAACAATATTCACTTGCACGAAACATCCTTGTGGAGCTTGCGCCCTGGATGAAGGTGATGGACGCGCTTTCCGAAATAGAATATGGCAGGCGGAAACTGACCGACCTGCCGGTCACCTCCACCATGTCCGCCCTCGAGTTCATGACAGAAGGAATACCATGCTGGGTATATTACTGCTGCGGCCCCCGGGCATCGTACATGCAGCGCCTGCTCGACACTCCGCTCCAGAACATCCGCATGAACGGGTGGCTCCTGTACCGCTGGCCCGCGAAGGGGTTCCTGCACTGGGGCTACAATTACTGGCTGGAAGGGCACCGTGACTCCAGAAAACCCATAGACCCTTTTACCTGCCAGGACGGTCTCAAATGGCCCGACTGGGCTTATGGAGACCCCTTCATGGTGTACCCTGGCGTCGACGCCCCGATTGACTCCATCAGATGGGAAATATTCTCTGAAGGCCTGCAGGATTACGCATTGCTGCAGACACTCGGAGTTGACCGGAATTCCGAAGCGCTTTCAGCGATACAGTCGTATCAAGATTTTCCGCGGACAGCCCAATGGATCCAGAAAGTCAGAAGCACCCTGTTCAATGCCGGAAGTGCCGCACACCGGTAATCACCATGGCGATACCAGCGGCGTCGGCGGCGGCCAGGCTCTGGTCGTCGCGCATCGATCCACCCGGATGTGCTATCGCCGTGATGCCGGCTTTGGCCGCTTCTTCCACCGAGTCGGGGAACGGGAAGAACGCGTCTGACGCCATCACTGAGCCCTTGGCCTTTCCGCCCGCTCTGGTAACCGCTATGCGGGTCGAGTCGACGCGGTTTGGTTGGCCGGAGCCGATGCCGACGGTGGTAAATCCGGCCGCGGGATTTCCCGGCTCCACAGGCGCAGCCAGCAGTATCGAGTTTGACTTGGCCGAGACGCAGGCTTTCCAGGCGAACCGTAACGCGGACATTTCCGCGTCGCTTGGCGCACGTTTCGATACCACCTTCCACTCGGTGCCAGCCGGGTCACCTTGGTCAATTTCCTGCCGCAGGAATCCACCGAGCACCGACCTGGTTTCTTGGCCGCCCGCTCTGGCACGGTCGATTCCAGCTTGCCCCATTTCAAGGAGGCGGGCGTTCTTGCGGGCGGCGAGCAACGCACGGGCCTCATCCGTAAAGGTAGGCGCGGCTATGCACTCGACAAAGGTTTCTCCAAGCGATGCAACACAAGCGGCGTCGAACACGCGGTTGACCGCCATCACTCCGCCAAAAGCGGACAGGGGGTCGCAGGCTATGGCCGCTTTCAGCGCTTTTGCCGTGGCCCCGTTATCGCCGGTACCACCAGCAGCTATGCCGGAAGGTGACAGGTGCTTGACCACGACCGCTGCCGCCTCGTCAAACCCGCACGCTATCCGCCAGGCCGCATCGAGATCCAGTATATTATTGTAACTCAATTCCTTGCCCTGCAGAACTTTGCCGCCAAGCGGTCCGGCCCCGGGAGAATCAGTATAGAGCCAGGCTTTCTGGTGTGGGTTTTCTCCGTAGCGCAGTTTCTGGCCCGCATAGCCGTAGAGGCTTGCGCCTGATGCGGGGTGCTTTGACCGCCAGTTCACGCCGCAATTCAGGTGAAATCTGCGCACTGGTTTCGACAGCCTTGGCCACGCGGTCATAGTCCAATGGGTCGCAGACCACCGTTACCCGCGACCAGTTCTTGGCGGCGGCGCGTAGCAGTGCAACGCCACCGATGTCTATCTCCTCGACACAGTCAGCCTCGCTCGCAGCAGCCTTGGCTATGGTCGCCTCGAAGGGGTAGAGGTTGCACGCAACCAGGTCTATCTCCGACCAGCCAAGACGCTCCAGTTCGGCCCTGTCCGCAGCGGTTCCACGGGAAAGGATTCCGCCGTGGACCGCGGGGTGCAGTGTCTTGACCCGGCCACCGAGTATTTCCGGCGACCCGGTATGATCGGCAACTTCAGTAACTTTGACGCCGGCCGCCGCGATTGCCTTGGCTGTCCCTCCGGAAGCCAGGAATTCCCAGCCAGCTGCCGAGAGTCTCTTTGCAAAATCAGCCAATCCAGCCTTGTCGGACACTGATACCAACGCTATCGCCATGATTCCTCCCCTTCATACATTTCAATATTTCGAATAATCATGCAAACCATCTTTACAGTTGCCGAGCTGTCTTATTAATTTTATATTGCATGGCCTCCAGAGTCTCCAGCACGACGCGATGCTCGGTTTCATGCACCCGTTCTTCCAGTGTTTCGAGTGTGTCTCCAGCGAGTATAGGCACCTCGGCAACCCTGAGTACCGGACCGCAGTCGACGCCTTCGTCGGGTACATAATGCGTCATAACTCCGGTGCGGTCTATCGTGCCGGAACGATACGCCTCCAAAGCGCGTTCTATGGCGTGGGTACCAGCGAAGGTACCCGGCAAGGCGGGATGCAGATTGATGACCTTGCCGGCAAAGCGCGTCAGGAAGGAATCCGTCAGAATGCGCATCCATCCGAGGAGGAAAATATAATCAGGGTCAAATTCCGAAACCGCGTCAGCCAGAGATGCGTCGTAAGCCGCCCTTGGTGTACCTTTTTCACAGGGCAGCAACAAAGCAGGTATCCCCGCTGTCGCGTCGATTACAGCTTGCAGATTGGTACCGTATCCGGAAGCAAGCACGACCAGTCGCATCACGCCAGCCTCGTCCGGGCGGGTGCCACCTTGCCGCCCGGGCTTCCTGGGTAGCCTGAACCGCTGGGCAAGCGCGCAAGTTCGCCTATCGTCCAGCATTGCTCAGCGACCATGGCGAGCAATTCAGGAACCCTCGCCCTATCGACAACGGCCACCATGCCGATACCCATGTTGAACACCCGGTACATCTCGTCCGGTCTTACTCCGCCCAGCCGTTCAAGAAGCGGATACAAAGGAGGCAAGGGCCAGCTCCCACGTTTGATAACAGCCTCGATGCCGTCGGGCAGCACGCGGGGAATATTCTCTATGAACCCGCCGCCAGTTATGTGGGCCAGAGCTTTTATGAGCCCCGGCTTTCCTGACAGGACCGGCCATAAAAGCGGCAGGTACGATCGATGTGGAGTGAGCAATACTTCTCCAAGCGGCTTGCCGAG
>JFJP01000329.1_pt1 | contig 13783 bp, 8 predicted proteins | sample 431651 | NCBI WGS metagenome assembly JFJP01 (sample SAMN02602958, study PRJNA72255) | Microbial mat metagenome, whole genome shotgun sequencing project. | biome: fresh water; feature: sink hole; material: water; isolation source: purple microbial (photo- and chemosynthetic) mats found in... | reverse complement strand
CATCGGCACACGGACTTACCGGCTCGGCGCTACCCCAGACGCCCTGGTGTAGTTGTCACCGATGCACAAGGGTCATTGTCGTCGCGCATTCAAGACTGACATTTGTCATTGACCAATCCACCGACACACACAAAAGGAGCACCCATGGCAGGTCCCCAAGGGATGTTCCGGCGGAATTTCCGGATCTCCCAACTTTGTCCTGATTTCCAGGCGATCGTGCATTGCTTGGATGAGGAGGGCATGTCCCTGCATTACCCTCACGAACGCCCCTGCCAAGTGATTCTCGATGATCGGGGCAACCTTTTACCTCGTACGGATCGCCAAGTAGCCGTGGTCTTCCGGGTGTCGCGCACAACGCCGCTGCTTCCCCAAATGGAGCAGGATCTCAAAGGCCTCGTGAACAAGCCTGTCGAGACAATCTTCCTTGCGATGTCGGCGGGAGATCCGGTGGTGCAATCCCACATGATTCTCCTGCAAGAGTTCTCTCGCATCGCCCTGGCACTCGCAGAGGCTGGCACCCCGGTGACGGTGGTAGCGGTCTCTCACCGCCGAATGATCCACGAGACCCTCGTCATTCGCCACTATCCGGTGGCCTTGTGTGATTCAACCGACGGACTGATCTGGGTGCATCCCGCAGCTCATGGCTATGGGCTTATTCGGCCTGGATTCCCAGCCCACCAGAATGTGCGAGTGCTGGGACGACGAAACACCAACAGCCTAGGACAGGAGCTGCGGCGTTGGGATCCAGAAACAGGGCTGCCCATCTGGTATCGCCAAGCAAAGGAGAGTCTCCTGGAGATAGGCTGTTGTGAAGAGCCCGGATTTGCCGAGATTCTTGATCACTATGCGAGGTCCTTGCTGCAGCGTTCCCTCGCGCAGGATTTAGAGCCCGCCATGCGGCAGGCCACGCGGGAATTCTTGACCGGATTTGAGCGCCACTTCGGCCCAGGTGGCCTCTACCTGGCTCCTGGGGTTCTGGAGTTCGGATGAGCTTCACAAACATCCCTGCGAGGCATACCCGAGCAGATCCCTCACACCCTCGATGCCCTGGGCACACACGATTTCGACGCCTGGATGGATCGCATCGCGGCCTGGATCCTGTTGAGTTGAGAGAGCCATCCGATCCTTCCGACTTCCAGGAATACTCCCTAGCCTGCCTGGCTCATCAGGAGATTCTTTTTCAATCTCAACCGCTCCAGGGTCCCCAACACGGTGCAATCTGATCGTTGGTCATGTTCGGGCTCAACGGTTACGTCCCTAGTTGGTTGCTTTCTCCCCTACGATCTCCTCCTTGGGATGACTCCCCCACTCGTTTGCAGCTTTCAACGCCCCCAGGATCGCCGTCCGTTGGGGTGCCATGAGCGCTCCCGGATTGAAGCGAACCGGCGGTGGGGCAGGAGTTGGTGGCGTTGCCGGCTTCGCTTCTTCCGTCCGGAGGACGGCGGGCAGGGCCTTTTCCAAAATGACGACTCGATGCCGAGCCCTGGACAAGGCCGTATAGCGAAGGCTAGGCAAGTCCTCAGCCTTCACCTGGGGTGCCACGTAGATCACAACATCCGCCTCAAGCCCTTTGAAGGCGTGGACCGTATTCAAGCGCACACGCCCCGCATGATCAGCTTCCCACCAGTCCTTCTCCATGTTTAGTCGCCAAGGCCCCATCATCTGACCGTCCTTCAGGCCAAAACGATCTGGGCGATGGGGAAGCAACACTAGGATCCGAGAGGGGTCCATACCTTCGTTCGCAAGAAGGGTTAGTTCGGCTTCCAGGTCGCGCTTCCAGGTATCAGGAGATGATTTTCGAGATTTGACGATGCCTGGATCAATCGGGACCTCCGGGCGCTCCCAGCCGCAGTCCGGCATGGCATTCCACACCGCCCGTCGAAGGCTCGGATTTTGCCGAAGGTTCAAATCCAGACGCCAAGTCGTGCCCAGGTTATGTCTGCCCCGGTTGTATAGATTTTGGGAGGGATCCTCCAGTAACAGGAAGGGATCCTCTGGGTTCCGAAGAAGACGCAATACCGGTGGGAGCCATTCAGCCGCAAGGTCCTGAGCCTCGTCGATGATGATGGCATCCCAACGGTTTTCGATTCGATCCAGGTGTTCCAAAAAGAGCTCGGGAAGTGTCGTGTTAAAAAACTGATGCAGGTTGCCGGTCGGAACGGGGTTAAGGCCAAGGTCATTGAGTTGAACGATCAGGAAGTCATGGAAGGTAGCTACATCCACACCATCCAAGCCATGCATCTCCGTCTGCATGGCGTAAGTCAATGCGCGATTAAAGGCCAACACCAGGACCTTCTTGCCCTGCGATGCCAAGTCCTTGGCCACCATGCGCGCAATGAGTGATTTGCCCGACCCAGGCGCTCCGAGCACATGAAAATGCCCCTTCCCAAAATTCGAAGCCAAATGCTGCAAGATCGGTCGAGCGGCCTCGTCCAGCACCCGCCCTTCCCCATCCAAAATTTCTTCAAGGCTAATTGGTGGAAGAAGGGTGGGTGTAAGTTCCGCAACAATCGCAGCAATGGAGGACTCTCGAATCTCGCACTGCCGTGAACGACGATTGGCGAGAAAGGTCTCCCAGACTTCGCCTCCAGAAACAGCCAACCGAAGCGCCGGAGTCAACCCCTTTAGCTTCGTCTGATCCAATACCCGGCAGGTTGGTAAATCCGATCCAAACTGGGCGCCTTCCGGAAGATCCATATGGGGAAGCGCAAGAATCCGCGTCGTCTCGGGGATGAAATCACATTGGTCTTTGAGGAAACGGCGAAGCGCATACTCCTGGGCCAGGAGTTGGGCACCAGGGGCTTCCTTCATGGCTTGGGTTTGACCTCGGTAGATGCGAGACCACACGTTCCCTTCCCACCCAAGGCGACCACCCTTTACCTCGACAATCAAAATTCCGAGTTCCCGGTGGAGCACCAAGAAATCGATTTCGCGGTCCCGGTTGGCGGCGGGATCGAGAATGGAAAGGTTGCAAAACACGTGGGCATCCGAAGGAAGTGCGCTGAGCGCTCGAAGAACGGCTCGCTCGCCTTCTAGTTCGACGGCAAAACGGGGAGGATCTGGATGATAAATAGGCATGAACCATCCTACTGCAGACCTGTTTACCCGAGGCCTTCTCCTACCATCCAACAACGGCCAAGGGATGCACGGTTTCCAGCTAGTCCGTTCCCGGAGATTCAGACTAAACCGCCGGCTTAAGACTTTGCCAATAATTGTCCACCCATCTCCCCTAAAGTGGAGGTATGTCCTCCCTACACCCCGGCCTCCATGTCTTCTATTCCAACCAGGTCGAACGCCTAGCATCGCAGTTGATGCTTGAATTGGCCTTGTATCGGGTCGGCGAGGGAATTTGGAAACCTGCCACGATCGTGGTCCCGAACCCCAATGTTCGGGATTACCTCAAAGCAACCTTCGCCGAAGCCCAGGGGGCAGTCGCCAATCTGCGCTTTATGTTTTTAGAAGGATTCTGGACGCGCCATGCCAACCGGCGCCTTCTGGATCGCGCCACGCTCTTTGGTTCCATCCTCTCCGCACTCCAAGATCCTGACCTGCGGAATACGCCCGACATGGGTATCCTCGCGAGCTATTTGGAGGGCTCTCCGGAGGATTTAAAGACGGTTCAACTGAGTCAACGACTCACCCACCACTTCGAACGCGTGCTGCTCAATCGCCCGGATTGGATCCGGGCCTGGGACCGAGGCACCCCCGCCTTGAAGGCAGAACCAGCCCATTTGGAAGCCTGGCAACGGACCCTTTGGCGCCGTTTGCGCGGGGGCTGGGTGAACCTTCAGGAACGGCCCTTGCCTCTAATGGATTGGATTGACGATGCCGCCTTTCAGGAGGCTGTTTTCCCCGAGGCTGTGTTCTTTTTTGGCATGAGCCATATGGCGCCGCTTTACCACCAGGCCTTAGCCCAAGTAGGAACTCGCGCTTCGGTTCGCCTTTACCTGGTTAACCCCTGCCTGGAACCATGGGATTTGAACTACCGGGAACGCCTTGCCCGATCCAAAAGAACGGCATTCCTGCCGAATGCACCCGATGGTGACGATCCGTTCACCCTTCAGCAAGACCGGAGTGAGCTCATCCTTCAACGCTGGGCACGGCCCAGTCGCGAGCAGTTGCGGCTCATCACGGATGTGGTTCAAGGGGATTCCACCGGGCGATTCACGGTGCCCACAAAGGGCACCTTGCTGACCTACCTTCAGCGCCGAATCCTGGCGCCGGAGCGGGTGATTCCGAAACCCGTTCCCGAAGGTTCAAAGCACCCTTCGTTGTGCTCAATCCCCTGCCCTACCCCCCGGCGCGAGGCCGAGACGGTCGCCAGCCTGATCTGGGAACTGGTGCAGGCAAGCCAGGGGGATCTGCACTTAGGGGAGATCGGAGTTCTGGTGCCTTCAGGGGAGCAGGACGCCTACCTGGAGCACCTCGGCGGAGCTTTCCGAAGCAGCCATGACATCCCATGGGTGCGAGCCTTTGGGGCCTCCCGGAGCCTTCAGGATCTGGTGGAAGCAAGTTTGATCTTGTTGGACCTAGCGAGTGGCCATCTGACTCGGGCCGACCTGCTCCGCGCAGCTTCCCACCCCTTCATCCAGGAACGACTCGGGGGCACTCCGGACCTCTGGGCCCTCTTCTGCGACCAAGCTGGAATTGTGGCTCGACTCGATGCCGAGGAGACCAAGGGGACCTTCCTGGAAGGCGGCCGTTGGACCTGGGACGAGGGCCTAACTCGCCTAGCCTTGGGACGCTTTATGAACTCCCGGGAACGGGTCGAAGAACTCGGTCCGATGGGCCGACCTGTGGGCGGCGGTGCGGAGACAGCAAGCCTCCTCGCGACCCTCGGCCCCCTGGTTTCCGACCTAAGACAGATCTCAAGCAAGCGACTCGACCTGCCCGCCTGGCAAGAACACGTGGGTCGCCTGCTCACCACCTACCTCAGCCCTAACCCTGAAGAAGCGACGGAACCCGAGTCCGCTGCCTTCGCAGACCTGTCTCAAGCCCTGAAGCGAATTGGGAAAATCGAGGTAGAGGGTTTGCCTGTTCCAGAGCTCGATTTCCAAGCAGTCCTGCCCTTGGTGAAAGCCGAACTCGAACGGCTTTTGCAGGACAGCGCGCTCCCCCCAGGACGTGGCGTGCAAGTAAGTTGCTATACCCCCTTGCGGGCTTTTCCTTTCAAGGTGCTCTTCCTGATGGGTCTTGGCGAAGGCCTCTTCCCAGGTAAAGAGCGCCCAGATCCCCTGGATTTAGTGGCCTCCAGCCCTCGACGCGCCGGGGATGTTTCGCGCCCGGAGCAGGAGCGGCAGCTCTTTCTGGAGGCCGTTCTTAGCACCCGTGAAAACCTAATCCTCACTTATCCCAGCCGCGCCGGGGTCACGGGAGAGGCGTTGCAACCTTCCCCACTCCTTCAAGATTTGCAGGAAACCCTCGGTGAAACCCTCTGGGAACGGGTCCTGATCATGGAGCAGCCCCTGCATCGCCATGATCTTTCCTACTTCACAGACCTAAGCCCGCAGACCATCAAAAAACCCCTGCCCTGCCACATTCCCGAGGCGCGCCAGGAAGCCGAGGTTCGATGGCTTGGCTTGAACCTCCGGGAACGCCTGGGGGGGCTCGACCTTCCTCGTTCCCTGAAAGAATGGGGCGGAAGCCCTGAATTAATCGCCGGGCTCGAGGCCCGCCTTAACAGTTGTGGCCCCTTAAGCGACCAGGATCCCCGACCACCAGCCCGCTCACGCATCACCCTCACGGAATTGCGGCGTTGGCTGCAGTGTCCGGTTCAGGGAGGGGTTGCCCTGCGCCTGGGCGTAAAAGGCGCGGATGACGAAGACCCTGCCGAAGTAGAGGACGAGCCACTCGATACAGCTTTCCTGGATCAATGGAGCCTGCTGCGCCGGAGCCTTTGGACGGGCATCGGACAAGGAAGCGATATCGCGGCGTGCTATGAGACCCTGCGCGAAGAAACCGAGGCCTCAGCCAAAGCCTGCTTGGGTTCCTTGGGTGAAGGAGAACGGATCCGCCACCTGAAGACCTTAGACCGTTGGATTGAACTTCTGGGAACGCTTGAGGGCATTGCCTTGCACCGATTTGGAGCAGGCCTGCCCTTTGAAACACGTGGGCTCCCCATCCACGACCACCTTCCCCTCGACCTGCGCATACCGGATGGCGAAAACACCCTGGAACTGCAACTGATCGGAATAACGGAACCCATGCGCGGAGATGATTTTTTGCTGCTTTCCAGTTCCGAATACACAGAGAAGGCCCCTGGAGCTGGGACCTGTCGAGAATCGCTCCGGGCCTGGCTTGGCCACCTTGCCCTTTGCGCCTCGGGTGATGCGGTGGATCGCCGCGTGCTAGCACATTGCACACCCTCGAAAAAGCCCAACGCCGTTTGGACCCTGAAGCTTCCAGCCATCGCACCGGCTGACGCGATCACCCAACTTCAGGGCTGGGGGCAGGAGATCCTTGTTGATGCCGAACAGACCCTGGTGCCCATTGAGGCGGTGATGGAAACCAAGGACATCACCAACCTCCAGGATTGGATCCAGGAACAGAGTGACGATGAGGACCGACCTGCGCTGACAAGTTTCCGAGGCCCCGTTCCGCGGGTAAAAGACGTCCCAGCAGGAGATTTGAGCCTAGGCAAGGCGCGTCTGCAGGCGTTCCTGGAGATTCAAACCAAGTGGGAGAAGGCATGATTGTGCGCGCCAGCAAACCCGCCCTCCTGGAACGGCTCAAATCGGGACATCAAGTCATCGAAGCCAGTGCAGGCACTGGAAAAACCTTCACCCTCGAACGCCTGGTGGCCGATCTTGTGCTATCGGGAACGCCGCTTGAACGCATTTTGGTCGTGACCTTCACCGATAAGGCCACGCAGGAACTCTTAACTCGCGTCCGCAGCTACCTCCAAGGACTTTTAGATCAGCGCACGGATGATGGCGAATCTCCCTTCTGGGAAATCGACGATTCCGAACGAATCATCCTGACCAACGCCCTACGGAGCTTCGAACGCGCCACCATCTCCACCATCCATGGATTCTGCCGGCAGGTGCTTCAGGAATCGGCGTTAGAGGGGAAGACGCTCTTCGATCGGGAATTGGTTGATGAACGTGCGCTGTTCGGACGTGCTTTCCGCCATGCCTTGGCCTACACCTTCACTCAGGTTCCCGAACACCGGCAGATCCTTGAAACGAGCCTCGCCGAAGGCAACACCGTCGAGGATATCGAGAGCGAACTTTGGAGCATCCACACCGACGGTGGAACGTTGCTCCCCGCCTTCGAGCCCTGGCAAAGATGGGTCAGCGCCTATTCACCGACCCTCGTCGAGGGATACGGCCCCCTTCTCGCAGCCTGGAAGAACGCCAAAATCACTTGCACGGCCGCCAATAATCGCCTTCAGGAAATCCTTCCCTCACTACTGACCGCTACCAACTCCTTCCAGGTGGCCCAGGCTTTCGACATCGAAAAACTCCAGGATCTTTGGAAGGCCACCAAAGCTCTGCCCCAAGCACCCGGGAGTCATGCCCCGCTCCAGGCGTGGCTGCTGCAAGGCGAATTCGCCGTTCTCAACCCTAAGACCTTGCGTGCGCATGTTTTCTTACCCATTGTCCGAGAAGTTCTGAACCAGATGGCTCAGGACCAAGGCCTTTTCACCTTCAACAGCATGATCAAGGGTGTCGTTGAAGCCCTGGATGCGCCCGAAGGCAAGGACTTGGCGCAACGACTTCGGAGTCGCTTTGACGTGGCGCTCGTCGACGAATTTCAAGATACCGACCCCCTCCAATGGACCATCTTTAAACGAATTTTCCTGCAGGAAGACCGCCGCCTAATTCTCATCGGCGATCCCAAACAGGCGATCTATGGATTCCGTGGGGGGGATCTTCCCACCTATCAAGACGCCTGTAAGGAAATCCTAGGAGAGAACAAACCCCAGCGCTTGGAGCTTAATTTTCGATCCACGCCAGACGTCATTGAGGCCTATAACCACATCCTTTGCGGCGATGGACCGAATAGCTACTTCAGGGATGGAAATCTTTATCCCAATCCCGTGGGGTGTGGTTGCAAGGATCGCCAAGCCCTGGTCGGCACGACTCCCATTAAGCCCGTCGATGTCATGGTGCTGGACTCCAAGGATGGGGGCATGCGGCTTTGGCGTCGGCTCGCGCGCCAAGTAGCTCAGCGGATCAAACGCACGGTCGAATCGAGGATCAGCTTCGGAGACCCCGACAAGATGCGGACCCTTGGCTATGGAGATGTTCAGGTCTTGGTCGGGAAAACCTCTGAAGGCGAGTTGATCGCCAAAGCGCTCCGATGTGAGGGGATCCCTTGCGCGTTCTACAAGCAAAAAGGGCTATTTCAGACCCGCGAAGCGGAAGAGTGGCTTGACCTTCTCCGAGCCGTGGCAGACCCAAGGGACCGATCCCTGCAGCTACGCGCATTCTTAAGCGCCTTCTTTGGTTATGACCTCGAGGATATGCGCAGGCTCCCCGACTTGGCCGAGGAGCATCCTGCGTTGCAGCGTCTATTGGCCTGGAGCTCCTTAGCCCAGCAGCATCGGTTTGGGGAAATGCTAGATGCCATGTTGGAAGAAAGTGGCCTCCTGCGCCGATTGCTGCTTTCCGAAACCGGCTACCGTTCCCTCGTCAACTTCCGGCATATCTCAGAAGCTCTTCTAGGGGTGGCCTCTCGGAGTCGCGTGACCCTCCAGGACCTCATCCGACAATTGGACCATTGGCGGCGCGGCGTGGAAAAACCTCCCGCAGAAGATGGCGAACTCCAGCGCCTGGAAGGGGACCGGAACGCAGTGCAAATCCTCACCCTCCATGCTGCGAAAGGCCTGGAAGCGCCCATCGTGGCCATTTTTGCCTTTGGAAGACCCAGAGCCTCCAGCTTGCGTCGCTTTCACCAAAATAAAACGGAACGCTGCCTTTGCCTGGGTAATGCTCCAACCTCGATGAGTGATGCCGCGAAGACCGAGACGGAGGATGAAAACCAACGACTCCTTTACGTTGGGCTCACTCGCGCCCAAGCCAAGTTGATCCTCTGCGCCTTTGATCAGCGGACCAGGAACGGTGAGATCGAAAAGTTAAGATGTGCTTACGATGCCTTAAACCCTCGGTTGGTGAACCTACAGGGGCAGCGAGAGGATCTGTTTTCCTGGGAACGCGTGGAAGGACTGGTGAAATCCTCGCTGGATCTCGGCTCACCTCGACTACCGGTGGAAGTAATGCTCCCCTTGGTGCCAACCACAGGTCCAGCGTGGAACTACGCCGGACTGGCCAAAGCTGCCCGCCCCTTCATCACGACTTCCTTTTCCTCACTCCAGGAGCGAATCGAAGCCGACGAAGCCCTGCTGAAAGGTGACCGCGACCAGCCGGGTATTCGTCCCTTGATCGGCGATCTTCCCAAGGGAATGCCATCCGGACGTGCGATGCATGAACTGCTGGAATGGGCTGACCTCAGCACCCTGGGAGCGCTGGAGGAGTGGTCTCAGCGCCCAGAGGTGATCTCTAGAATCCAAGAAACCCTCACCCTGCACGGCATTCCCCTGACGTTCGAAGCCAAAGCGGCAGAGATTGTCCATACAGGACTCACCTCTGAACTCCCCCTGGCTTGGGGAGGCAGCCTGCAAATTGCCAGTGCCGATCGCGTGTTGCGGGAAGCGGATTTCCTCGCCCGTTTCTTGGATGCGAAACGATTCCCAAAGGACCACGATCTCCTGAAAGGCTCCATCGATGTGCTTTGCGAACACGATGGAAAGCTCTACATCCTGGATTGGAAGAACAGCCTATTGCTCGACTACGAATGGCAGACGCTTCAAGAGTCCGTCGATCACCACTACCGCCTTCAGGCACAGGTCTACCTCCAGGCGGTGCTGGCCTGCTTCCATATTCACGACGAAGACACCTACGAGGCTGAATTTGGCGGAATTCTCTACGTCTTCCTCCGAGGACTTCCGAACAAGGGAACCTGGTCCATTCGCCCCACCTGGGCCGAAGTTCAGGCCTGGACACGCGAGCTAGAACGGATCCACAAGGAGGTGGCCCTTGCCTGAGACCCGCGCGATATCCACCGGTGGCTGTTTTGGTCCCCTGCCCTGGCGGGAAACCCTCGATCTAGGAGAAAAAGCCCTGATCGACCTGGGGCAGGACCAGAGTCTGACGGCCATTGCCCACCGACTTGCCCGCTTGATTCCTGAGCCTGAAGCCCGCCAGATGGCCTTTTGGACCCTGCTTGGCGTTCTCGCTTCCGAAAGTGAAGGCCACAGCCGAATCGACCTAGCCACGCCCAATTGGCCGGAACCCCTCGCCCAAGCCATGGGTCCCTGGGCACCTATCCGCAAAGGAATTGAAGGCAACGCCTTAGCGGCATTAATCGGTGAGGAGGGGAAACCCTTGATCCGCGAAGGCCAATGGTTATCGTCCCAACGGCTAAGGGCCGCTGAGATCCGTGTTGGCGAGGCCGTGAACCAGCGCGCCAAGCAACCTTCCCACGCGGCCAGCGTGCCTGATCAAGTATTGAATGAGCCCGTAAATCTTAATGCGGAGCAACGCCATGCGGTCGACCTCGCGCTGCGAGCACCCTTGGCGCTGATCACGGGGCGCCCAGGCACCGGCAAAACGTCCATCGTCGTTGCCCTTTTGCGCGCCTTGCAGCGCCAAGCCAGCCCCCTCCCGCTAAACCGAATCCTTTTGGCCGCACCGACCGGAAAAGCCGCCCAGCGAATGGGCGAAGCTATCCGGAAAGGGCTCGCCCAGATTCCGACACCCGATGTCATGGACATTGCCCTGCTCGAGGAAGGCCCCGAACCGAAAACGCTCCATCGAACCCTGGGATACCACCCCGCCATGGGTGGCTTCCGCCACAACTCCGATAACCCACTTCCTGCCGATCTGGTGATTGTGGACGAGGCCTCCATGATCGGCCTAGAACTGCTGGAGGGCTTGCTGGATGCCCTGGCCCCAAGCGCCCGCTTAGTGCTTTTGGGAGACGCGAACCAACTACCCTCCGTTGATCCCGGTGCCGCTTTCCGGGAGCTCGTGGCCAGTCAGGGGCCGGCCGCCGTGGTATTGCAGGAAAGCTACCGAATGGATCCCCGAAACCCCAAGGGCCGCCACATCCTGCTCCAAGCGGAACGCATTAACGATCCCAAACGGGCCTCGGAACTATGGGGCGCGGAAGGAATCCACCGAAGCACCAACCTTGAGGAAGCCTTTGGCGAAGGTGGTGTTTGGTTGACCGAACCCAAGCTTCCGAAGCTGCATTGGATGAAAGAGTTCCTCAGCCTATGGATGAAGACCCGTATTTGGGGAAGATCGGATCCGAAAACCTGGCGAGACCGGGTAGTGGAGCCCATTCAGATCGGTCGGGATGGATGGCGCGCGGAGGACCGTATCCGGGCAGGCGAACTGCTGGCACACTTCGATGCCTTTCGCCTGCTGTGCCCTGTGAATGAAGGGCCCGACCTCAGCGGTGTGGTGCCGCTGAATCGGCATCTCCATGGCCTAGCGTTGGAGGCGGCACGACCTTACCTGGAAGGACACCCTCGGTTCGTGGCCGGCGAGCCCGTAGTCGTTCTCGCAAATGATCCAAGACGCGGCCTCTTCAATGGGGACCAGGGTCTCGTCTTACCCGTTCGCCGCGGTGAAGGTCATCCCCACCTCGAAGCAATCTTTCCAAGAGGACGAAATCTCGTGGGGTTCCCCCTGCCCTCCATCCAGGACAGCCTTGAACATGCTTATGTCATGACCGTCCACAAATCCCAGGGCTCTGAATTCAAGGCGCTGGCCCTTATCCTACCCCCCGCAGAACATCCAGCTCTCACCCGGGAGGTTCTGTACACGGCCCTAACACGGGCTAAGGAGGAAGTTCTCCTGATCGGCACTCCCGAAGCCGTGGATGCAGCCTGTGCTCGGTCAGTATCGCGTCGATCCGGGCTTCTTGACCGTTTGGGAGAACCCTAACGTGGCTAGGGAGAGTATTCCTTCCCAGAGCCCAATGGGCTCAAGGAATAAGCGTTTGTACCGTTTCAAATCAAACATTGGATCGGTACGAAGCTATCGAGACTTTGCTTATGATCCACAGCGACCTTCACCCCATTCTCCTGCGTTGGGCTGGCGTCTATCCCATTGTGGCCCTCACAGAATCTCGACAATCGGGGAAGATGACTCTTTGAAAGGCGGCCTTTGCCTTCCCGAAGACTTCGAAGGTGGCTTACCGCGGCTGCCATTAAGTTGGTGAGGCGAGGTTCGTCATTCACTGTCGCAATATGCCTGCCAGGCTACTCGGGATGATTGTTGAATGGCCGCGATCCCCAAAAAATAATCATCCCAAGTAAAGAGTAAGTCCCCATTCCACGCGGCTTTGGAGACAATGAAATGAACCACCAAGCACCTTGATTGTTTGGACTGGTTTTATGAATTCATATATTCGAGATTTGCTTGAGATACGCAGCCACAATCACAGCCGGGGCCCTGAAGCCCGCCGAAAGCCGCGTCGTGGCGGATCTGCTGCTGCGTGGGGTGACTGGAGCTGCTTGGCGGGCGGCCATTGAGCAAGACAATGTCCTCCAGGCCAAGAGCATCGCCACAGCCAAGCGACTGGCACGGCTCATTCGGGACCGCCTAGCCCCCTTTGATCCCGCTGTTTGGAAAATGGTTCGGGATTCGGCCAATCCGGTAGTGCAGCACGCCCTGCTGGCCGCCGCTGTGAAGCATTCCCCGTTGTTGGGTGACTTCCTGGACCTGGTGGTCCGGGAGCAGTTTCGGCGCTTCGCGCCCACCCTGCCCATCAGCCTTTGGGAGGACTACCTGCTTGATTGTCGGGGCCGCGATCCCGAGATGCCTTGGTGGAATGAATCCACACGCCAACGGCTACGCTCCTCGGTCTACCTTTGCCTCGCCCAGGCGGGCTTCCTGGAAAACACCCGCAGTCTCAAGCTCCAGCCCGTCTTCATCGCTACGCAGGTCCTCCGTCTCCTGGAATCCAGCGACGAACGGTATGTCCTCCGCTGCCTCCAGGTGAGTCCATGACCCGCAACCTCGACGAACGCCTCGACCAGATCCTGCCCAAGATCATCAGCGACGATTTCCTGGCTGGTAAAGGCCTTGGCAATGAAATCGGCTTCTGGGTCTTCGACTACCTGCCTCAGGATGAGCTGGCAGTGCGCAAGTACCTCGATTTTCTCATGACGCAAATTCCCATGAAGCGACCTGGGTTGCGCGTGGCCCAGGTGAATCTCTTCGATCTGATGGTGGACTATCTGCGGGATCGCAAGCTGCTGGACAAGGCCATCGAGATGCAGAAGGCCAAGGGCGATGAAGCCGCGCTTGCGGCGTTGAAATCACCCCTGAATGGCCAAAAACTCGCAGCCTACCTGGCCCAGCAGCACCCACCCCAGGAGTTGGATCTGATGCTCATGTCGGGCGTTGGCAGTGCCAATCCGTTGGTCCGCTCCCACAGCTTGCTGAACAACCTGCACCCGGTCATGGGCAAAACCCCGCTGGTGCTCTTCTATCCCGGCGTCTACGACGGTCAGTCCCTTTCTCTTTTCGGTCAGATTAATCAGATAAAGCAGGACAACTACTACCGCGCCTTCAAACTCGTTCCCTGATTCGGATTCCCCATGCAAATTCAAGATCTCTTCGAACGCCGCATTGCCCGCTCCATCAATGGAGTCGTCAAGGCCGATCAAATGGATGAAGCCTCGGTCTGGCAGGAACTGGACGAATTCGTCGTCACCCGTGAACTCAATGGGCACATGGCCAAGTTCCTGGACGCCTTCGCTTCC
>JFJP01042195.1_pt1 | contig 13784 bp, 13 predicted proteins | sample 431651 | NCBI WGS metagenome assembly JFJP01 (sample SAMN02602958, study PRJNA72255) | Microbial mat metagenome, whole genome shotgun sequencing project. | biome: fresh water; feature: sink hole; material: water; isolation source: purple microbial (photo- and chemosynthetic) mats found in... | reverse complement strand
AAGGCTGCCCACGAAGGTCTCGATACCCGTGGTTATGGAATGTCTTCTGTTCGTTTTATTTGCGGAACACAGGATATTCATCGCGAGTTGGAAAACAAAATGACTGCATTTCTTGGAACTGAAGACACCATACTATTTCCATCTTGCATGGATGCCAATGCAGGTGTTTTCGAAGCTATTTTAACCAGTGAGGATGTAATGATCTCCGATCGCTTAGTTCATGCATCTATTATTGATGGCATGCGTCTTTGCCCTGCACTGCACGATACGTTCAAACATTCCGACATGGAGCATCTTGAAAACAAGCTCCAATTGCATGCAGAAAAACGACTCAAAGTAGTTATTACCGATGGCGTTTACTCCATGGACGGTGATACTGCCAAACTTGACGAAATGGTTGCTCTTTGCGAAAAATACGATGCCATGCTTTTTGTTGATGACTCGCACTCAACAGGATTTATTGGAAAGACAGGTCGTGGAACACACGAGAAATGCGGTGTAATGGGTAAAATTGATATTATAACTACTACCTTTGGTAAAGCGTTGGGTGGAGCATCCGGAGGTTGTGTTTCGGGTCGTAAGGAAATTGTTGATATGTGCAGACAAAAAGCACGACCCTATTTATTCTCAAATACCATTGCTCCTGTTGTAGTTAGTGGGGTATTGCGCGTACTCGATATTTTATCGCAGAGTACCGAAAGACGTGACAAGCTGGAGAAAAACACTATTTTCTGGCGTAAAGGATTAACTGATGCTGGTTTTATTTTAAAAGATGGAGATACTCCCATTGTTCCGGTTATGCTTTTTAATGCCAAATTATCGCAGGATTTTTCGAAAGATCTTTTTGATCTTGGTATCTATGCTGTTGGATTCTTTTTTCCCGTTGTTCCGCAAGGAGCAGCACGCATCAGGACACAGATTTCTGCAGGACACGAAATGCATCATCTTGAAAAAGCACTTGATGCATTCATTAAAGTGGGTAAAAAATACGAAATACTCGGCAAAACAAAACAAGAGATTATTGATAGGTACGGGTGTTAAAATTCCTTTTTTGCATTAAAAAAAAGCTGACAACTAAATAGTCAGCTTTTTTATTTATGCTCATTCCATTTATAAATTTAACTCGTGTGTTGTTTTATTTCTTATTTCTTTGCAGAGTCCAGCATCATTAATCAGAGATTTGCCATAGGAGGGAATCATTTCTTTTAACGTACCTATCCATTCTTTACTTGACATTTTCTCTGGAAAACTTTGTTTTAACACCTCAAGCATTGCCGAAACAGATGTTGAAGCTCCAGGTGAAGCTCCAAGAATTGCCGCAAGGCTTTTATCAGAAGAACTAATAATCTCAGTTCCTAATTTAAGAACACCGCCTTCTTTTTTGTCTTTCTTCATTATCTGAACACGCTGACCAGCGGTATAAAGTTCCCAATCCTCTATTTTTGCTTCAGGAAAATAGATCTGAAGTGTTTTAAAACGACTCTTTCTCGACTGCAACGCTTGATCAATTAAATAGTTAATCAATGATAGATTATGCCATCCTGCTGCTAACATCGGATATATATTATGCAACCTGAAAGACTTTGGTAAATCCCAATGGGATCCTCTTTTTAAGAATTTTCCTGATATTCCGGCATAAGGACCAAACAACAACGATTTTTCACCATCAATAATCCGAAGATCTAAATGTGGCATCGACATGGGTGGAGAACCTTCGGCCGCTTTTCCATATACTTTGGCAAAATGTTCGTTTACAATATCCTTGTTTTTGCATCGGAGAAACATTCCGCTAACCGGAAATCCCCCATAACCCTTACTCTCTAATATTCCTGATTTCTGTAACAAAGGAAAAGCGCCCCCTCCGGCACCAAGAAAAACGAACTTACTGTACACGATTCTGCTTTCCCCTGTCAAGAGGTCTTTTACTATTATCTTCCAGTTGCCGGTTTTGTCTTTTGATAGATCATCTACTCTATGCTTTAGGTATAAATTCACACTTGAACATGATGTAAGATAATTCATCATCCCTTTTGTCAGAATTCCATAATTTACATCAGTTCCTATTTCCATCCAGGTAGCAGCCGTTTTTTCATTCCGACTTCTGTTTTTCATCATAATAGGAACCCACGAAGCTATGTCATCAAAATTCTCAGAATATTTCATATCTTCAAAAAGAGCAAAATTTGTCATTGCCAGATGCCTTCTCCTAAGAAAAGAAATGTTTTTATCTCCCCACACAAAACTCATATGCGGAACTCTATTTATAAAGGAATCATTTTTTGAAAAGTAATTCTGAGTTCTTAGATAGGCCCAAAACTGTTTTGATATCTCAAAATCGGAAGCAATTTCTAATGCTTTATCAATTTTAATGGTACCATCGATTTGCTCCGGAGTATAATTCAATTCACAAAAAGCGGAATGACCTGTTCCTGCATTATTCCATGGATTACTGCTTTCATCTGCTATCTTATCATGTAACTCATAAATAGTTATTGTAGCATCAGGCATTAGTTTTTTAATCATAACACCCAATGTAGTGCTCATAATTCCTGCACCAATTAATACAAAATCATCTGGGTTTTTTTCTCTTTTATCCATAAATAACACAATCGCTTTTTACGATTTTTTAGGTTGTTCCTTTTTATCATTTTGAGGCAGTCATCCGTTTTCTTATTTTTTTTTCACTTAAATTTGCTGCCTGATAAATATAAAACAATAACTACATTTCTTTGTTTAAAATAAAATACGAAATACCATGTACGGAAAATTTAAGGATCATCTGCAAACAGAACTTTCTGCTATAGAAAGTGCAGGATTATATAAAAAAGAGCGAATTATTACCAGTCCACAGAAAGCCGATATAAAAATTAGCACAGGTGCTCAGGTTTTAAACTTTTGTGCAAACAATTACCTTGGATTATCAAACCATCCACGTTTAATAAAAGCAGCCAAAGACGCGCTGGATTCTCATGGTTATGGAATGTCATCGGTTCGATTTATTTGCGGAACTCAAGATTTACATAAAGAACTGGAAAAGCGGATTGCCGATTATTTTGGAACTGAAGATACTATTTTGTACGCTGCTGCTTTTGATGCTAATGGAGGTCTTTTTGAACCCCTATTAACCAGCGAAGATGTTATTATTTCTGATGCTCTAAACCATGCATCCATTATCGATGGTGTTCGCTTATGTAAAGCAAACCGCTTGCGATATGAGACTGCTGATATGGAAGATCTTGAAGATCAGCTAAAAATAGCCCAGATACATCGTTTCAGATTAATTGTTACTGATGGTGTTTTCTCTATGGATGGACATGTGGCTCCATTAGATAAAATCTGCGAATTAGCCGAAAAATATGATGCTATGGTTATGGTTGATGAATGTCACTCAGCAGGAGTTGTTGGAGAGACAGGAAGAGGTGTTACCGAGTTATATAATTTACGAGGAAAAGTAGATATAATTACAGGAACACTTGGAAAAGCTTTTGGCGGCGCCATTGGTGGATTTACAACCGGTCGTAAAGAAATTATTGATTTGTTACGTCAGCGTTCACGACCCTATTTATTCTCAAACTCAATTCCACCGGTAGTAGCTAATGCAGGTATCGAAGTTTTTAAAATGCTTGAAGAATCATCAGCTTTGCATACCAAATTGGTTGAAAACACTAAATATTTTAAAGAAAAGATGCTTTCTGCAGGATTTGATATTAAACCCAGTAATTCGGCAATATTAGCAGTTATGTTATACGATGCCAAACTATCACAAGAGTTTGCTTCAAAACTCTTAGATGAGGGTATTTATGTTATTGGATTTTATTATCCTGTGGTACCAAAAGAAAAAGCAAGAATAAGAGTTCAGATATCGGCAGGACATGAAAGAGAACATCTAGATAAAGCAATTATAGCATTTACAAAGATTGGTAAAGAGTTGGGTGTTATAAAATAAATTATACTCACAAATAAATAAGAAGGATCGGAATTTCCGATCCTTCTTATTTAGAGCTTTTTTAAAATTAAAGGGTAGATATATCAATTGGTTGACTTGTTGTTTTTTTGCTTTCCACCACAATATCTTCAACTACGCCTAAAACCTCCTGAAATACTCCATCGAGAACTGAGGTTACAACTAAATCATAGGTTTTAGGAGCCAAAAATGCCAGGCAATACGAATCTGTTTCATCTACTTTATCGCTTGTTATTGCATTTGGGAATTGGGATGTAGTATCACTTGTAGGCAGATCTGCTTCACTTTCAGTATAAACGCCATCCTCATAGGCGTAAATAATTAAATCTACTCCTTCGGGAATGTTCGTTACGCCACCAACAATTTTTCCTGCTTGATCATCAACAATCAAACGGATTGTAGGTTTTAAAATATAAAAGTCATTCATTCCTTGTTTCATAACTGATTTACGTGCATCAAAATCAGCAGTAATTGCAACTTCTCCATTTGTAGGAACTTTAAATGCGCCTACAGCTTTCCATCCAGATTCTCCTCCACTGGGAACAAATAATGGCTGATCTGGTTGGTCAGTAAAAGTAATATAACAACCCGGATTAGATGGATTTGAACCCCCTCCCATTTCGGGAGCATCAAGGATAAACCGAATCTGATTATATTGTCCTGCCTCAAATTCGATACTTCCCATCATGGCTGATTCGCCATTGGTTAACTCTAAAATATTAAAGGTTTGTGGGCCAACAAATCCTTCAAATGTAACCCAGTCACTACCACTTGTATTGATTTGTATTTCATTAACCTTAATATAAACACCTGTAACGTTTGACATGTCAATGGGTGCATCAGTTATTGAAAGAGCTATAGTTCCTTTGGTTGGATCATTTTCGCAACCTGTAAAAAGAAATATAGCAAATACTGCTACTAAAAGAAATTGAATAAATTTTTTCATGGCTAGGGGTACTTATTTGAAGATCAACCAAAAAAACAATTCGAATTTAAAATATTCTTTATTTTAAATCATATTTTATAGACAACGTAATATTTATAGAGGCATTGTTGGTTTTATTCATGTATGCAGGAATATAATTGTCGCCCGAATAAATATTTTGTAAGCCTAAGTAAGCCCGAAAACCTGTTCCTATTCCAATTTTATTATAAACTGGTATTACATATTCATATCCGAGCATTAGTCCATAATCCAGATTGTTATAAGTATTTAAGATAGAACTGGAGTTTCCATCAATTATCTGATAAGCATTACGTAAGTATCCTAAATACCCACCAAGGATTAATCCATGTTCACCACTTATAAATCTTTTGGATATTTTCGAGTATTTGAATGCTAAAGCAACTTGAGAATAATTGAAATTCAGAGAGCTCGAAACATAATGCCCGTTTATATATTCATTATAATTCTGGTTATTGTTGGTTATAATATCAAGATCTAATTGCATATTAATTCTCTTTGTGATATTTGTCCCAATAAAAAGTCCAACGTTATATCCAAATGAAGCATTTGTTTTGGTTAAATCATTGCTTCCTAAACCATTAATTGTCTTATCATTCAGCATCCAGGTATTTGCAAATTGACCGGTTGCACCAAAATAAATATCTGTAAATGCAATTCGCTCTGTTTTCATTTCAGTACTTATATCTTGCTGATTCATTTCTTTCAACTTATCAATTTGGAAATTATTAGAAATAATAAACCCTGAAATATTCAAAGCTGCTAAATGCCTTTCGTTAGTTCTTAATTCATCTGCCAAAACAAAGTCATTAATCTCTGCTGATGTTAGTTCGTTTTTATTATTAATATTATCACTAGATGATTGCGTTTTGCTTTTGTTATTCTGGTTGCTTACTGCAATTTGATCAATAATGAGAGGATTGACTATTATAGTATCCTTATTTAATACGTTTTGATTTGTTGAGATTAGTTCAAGGTTTTCTCGTCCGTTTTGCAAAATACCAACCCACAATGCTCCTGAAAGGATTAAAATAATAGCGATTGCAGCAGCGGAATAAATGAAAACCTTTGTATTATCTGATTTTTTATCGAGATGATCTTTAATAAAAAACCAGGATTGATCTATATCAAGTTCATCCTGAATAGTATTCCAAACTATTTCGGGAGGATCCTGATCGTTTGACTCAACCTTGTTTTTATACCATTTATTAAAGTCCATATTTAGACACTTAATTTATTTAACATTTCCATTAAAAGTTTTCGTGCCCTGTTAAATTGCGATTTAGACGTACCCTCGGTAATCTCAAGCTTATCGGCAATTTCCCTATGTGTATATCCTTCTAATGCATATAAATTAAAAACAACCCTTGCTCCATCAGGCAATTTAGCAACCTGATTAAGGATATCCTGAGTTTGAAGTTTTTCAATTGCAGATATCTCTTCAACTTCCTTTATTACTTCGTCCTTATCAGAAATATATTTCTGGAGTTTTGTTTTCTGCCGTAAATGGTCAAGTGCTGTATTTATTATTATTCTTCGAATCCAACCCTCCAATGGTCCTTCTGATTTATAATTATGAATGCTTTTAAAAACTTTAATAAAGGATTCCTGGAGTATATCCTGGGCCATATCTCGATCACCAGCATAGCTAAGGCATATACCGTACATTTTCTTTGCATATTTACGATAAAGAATTTCCTGATATAATCTATTATTTTCTTTGCAGCCAATCAGGAGTTCCTCATCGCTGTATAATTCTACATTCATCCCTTATTTATTCAAACACTACATAAATAGCATTGTCTAATCGCGATGCCACCAAATTAAAAATTTCGGTATTTTGTGTATTCGTAATTTTAATTGTTTGTCCTCCATTTTGTTGTGTGGTTTGGGCATTTCTAATCATGCTCATATTAACAAACTGAAACATATTGGGTACATTCATGATAATTTTCGCTTTTAAGGGATTGTCCTTACTTATTACAATTTGATCACTGCCCAGATTATTCTTTGCCCTTACCCTTATCTGCTCCTGAAAGGGATATTCAAATATTACAGGTACTTCATCCATTGGGCCACGCTGAAAACGACCTTCAAAACAGATTGCATTTTCGCTTTCAACGCCCATAGAAAAATTTAGCTCAATACGATTATAAATACCTTGGGGAATATCATATTCAACTTTCTGATTTGCAATTTTTGTATGTAACTCAGCCATTAGTGGAGTCGCAAATCCCGAAGTAAAATAATAATCATCTCCCTGATCTCTTCTTCCATCAAATTCTAATGTTTGCAAAACAAGAGTCCCTTTATCGATGGTAAATGATCCTGCCTTTGCTCCTTCGCTCATTTGTAAAGCATCCATTGAAAATTCAAAACCAATACTAACCGGTTCTGTATATTCCTCTTTTTCGCAGGATGAAAAAAGTATAGTAAAGAAAACCGCTAAGAAAAATAATGATCTTTTCATAATTCTTTTTTATGATATTCAAAATCAAGACGAACTAAACATCAAAATGGTTGTAACGAAAGGTAATAAATTCTTAAAATAATTGCTTGAAATTTTTTTGCGTATATGAATAAAAAAACCTGAGTCAGTCCCCAGGTTTTTCATTAAATCCAACTAATTTAATATTTTAAAACAACCCATGTATTTGTGCATCAATTTTACTAATAACATGGCTTAAATCTTCGCGCACCTCTGTAAAGTTAAGGTTGTCAACGTCAATAATTAGTATTTTACCCAGGTTATACCCTTCAATCCATGCTTCATAACGTTCATTAAGTCTTTTAAGGTAATCCAAACGAATCGAGTTTTCGTATTCGCGGCCTCTTTTTTGTATTTGATTAACCAATGTAGGAACCGAAGCTCTAAGGTAAATCAGTAAATCTGGTGGTTGTATTAAGGTAGTCATGGATTTAAACAATGTAAAATAATTGTCAAAATCGCGGGTCGACATTAAGCCCATAGCATGAAGGTTTGGAGCAAAAATAAAAGCATCTTCATAAATTGTGCGATCCTGAATAACCGTTTTTCCTGATTTGCGGATATTCAAAATCTGTCCTAACCTGCTATTTAAAAAGTAAATCTGTAGATTAAACGACCAGCGTTGCATATCTTCATAAAAATCGTTTAGGTATGGATTTTCATCCACATCCTCATAATGTGCATCCCATTGATAGTGTTTGGATAATAATCCGGTCAGCGTTGTTTTTCCTGAACCAATATTCCCAGCAATGGCAATATGCATCGCTTCTGTTTTAATCGTTTTTGACATATTCTGATCTCTTTATTTACCGTTTCCGTTTTGATTGAAAAGATTTGGTGTATTTTCGAACAATGTAGGATAATCTTCATCAAACTTTTTAAGAATCGACCCAATAATCATTTCGCGCATCATCTTTGATCGGTTTGTTATCTTGTATTTTTTACAATAATGATTTATCGCCTGCATCTCTTTTTCGTTAAACAAGATTGCTCCCCTAAATATTCTTTTCAGCTTAATCGCTTTTTCAACTTTCCTTTTTTTCACTATAAAGTTAATTATTTGTGATTAGTTATTTATGCTATAAATTGAAATTCTATCATTTAATAATAAAAAAACTTTTAAACCCTCTACTTTGCCGTCTACTATTTTTTCGACAGGCAATTTACTGGTCTCTTTTTCATAGGTTTGAGTATTATAAATCCTTAATTCATTATTACTAAAATAAACAATATTTTGCCCAATTACCTGAAAATTCGAACATTCATTCAGTGGATATTTCTTTAAAAACGTTCCATAAATATCAAACTGAAAAATACCTTGTCCAGGAATTCCTAAATATACAAAATCATTTTTTTCGACAATCTGTGCATTTTCTAATTCAGATGAATTGTCAATTAAATCTAATAATAATGAGCTTTTTTGAGCAGTAACCAATGATTTATCAATATAAATTAATTGCCCCAAATCATTTTCATAGATCCAAAATCCTCCACGTGATGATGCACCAACAGCTAAAACATTGAGATATCCCAAATCATTTAAATCAATTGCGCTTCGCAGCTCTGCTAATTGATTATTGAGAAACAAAACCTTATTAAAGTTTTTATAGAATAGTATTAATCGAAATGGATCTGATACATCTGCAGAATATATTTCACCCAGTTGTGTACTCGAATAACTGATTTTTGAATTTTCGAGGAATGAAATTCTGTTAATTGAGTTGTTTCTTAAAGCGTAGACATTGTTTAATTGATCTGTTAAAATAAAGTCGCTTTTTATTGAAATATCCTGAATCCAAACAAAACTATTAGGTTTATTAAAGTTTTCCTGAAAAAACAACAAGAATATATGTAACCAAACCATCAACATAATTACATCACATTTTTTTATTTAGCTCCAAAAGTTCATCAATATACTGCCGGCTATTTGATAATCGTGGAACCTTGTTTTGGCCCCCAATTTTCCCTTTTTCTTTTAGCCACTGATAAAAAAGATTTGGTTTCGCTTTAACAACCTTAAGCTGCTCCAGCGTTATGCTTTTATATCTCTTTGCCTCATAATCTGAGTTAACCTGTTGTAAAGATGTGTCAAGCAGAAGAACAAATTCATCAAAGTTTTTTGGTTCTTGTTCAAATTCAATTAACCATTGATGTGCACCTTTGGTTTCGGTTCCCATAAAAATGGGTGCGGCAGTATAATCTTTTACTAAGGCTCCTGTTTTTTGGCAGGCTATTTTTAATGCATTTTCGGCATTATCAATAATAACTTCTTCACCAAACACATTAATAAAATGTTTCGTACGTCCGCTGATCTTTATTTTATGAGGATACTTTGATGTAAAAATAACCGTGTCACCAATCATATATCTCCATAATCCTGAATTGGTTGAAATTACTATTGCATAGTTTTTATTAAGTTCAACCTCATCGATATGATAAGCCTTTGGATTTTCCTTTTCGAGTTCTTCAAAAGGGATAAATTCAAAGAATATTCCATAATCGAGCATTAAAAGCATATCATCGCGGGTAGGGTAATCCTGAATTGCAAAAAAACCTTCAGAGGCATTATAAGTCTCCATATAATTCATTTTCTCTTTTGGGATTAGCAATTTAAATTGCTCCCTGTATGGCTGAAAGCTCACTCCTCCATGCGTAAATAGTTCGAGATTAGGCCAAATTTCGAGAATATCTTTTGCTCCAGTTTTTTGGAGTATATATTTTAGCAACACCAAGGTCCATGATGGAACACCTGCTATGCTGGTAACATTTTCTTTTATTGTAGCTTCGGTAATTTTACTAAGTTTCTCTTCCCATTCGCTCATTAATGCTATTTCCTGGCTTGGTGTTCTAATAAAATGGGCCCAAAATGGAAGGTTTTCAATTAAAATAGCCGATAAATCACCATAATAAGACTCATTATTAATTTTATTTATCTGATGACTTCCTCCCAGTGTTAATCCTTTTCCGGCAAAAATTTCTGTTTCAGGATAGTTTAGGGTATATATTGCTAATACATCCTTACCTCCACGAAAATGACAGTCCTCAAGAGATTCGCTTGAAACAGGAATAAATTTGCTTTTATCGCTGGTAGTACCTGATGATTTTGCAAACCACTTAATATCAGTTGGCCACAACACATTTTGCTCACCATGCATTAACCTGTCGATATATGGTTTAAGGGTTTCGTAAGTTTGAATTGGAACTCTTTCTTGGTATTCCTTTATATTTCGTATTGACTTAAAATAATGTTTTTTTCCAAATTCTGTCCCTTTGGCTTGATCAATTAATTTAAATAGAACTTCCTGTTGAGCGTCAAATGGAAATTTTTTAAATAAGTCGATTTGGTAAATCCGTTTAAAGTTTATCCAGGTAACTATAGAGTTGATAATTTGCATATCGAGTAATTTATTTCAAAGGAAAATTCCTTTAAAAATAACAAAACCAAATATAAAGAATATTTGGTTTTTATTTCATTACACAAATCAGAATTCGTAAAATTATCTTATTGGATTAAGTTTTTTAAGTCTTTCGCAGGCATCTTCCATAATCTCTTTATTTCGATTAAAACACATCCCTATCATTTTATTATCAACTGAATCGTGATAAAAAACAGATAATGGGAATAAAGCCACCCCAATCTGATCAATCAATCTCCTGGCAAACTCGGTGTCTTTTTCGTCGCTTATTGCTTTATAATCTAGCAATTGATAAAAAGTACCCTTCGAAGGAACAATTTCAAAACGCGAATTCATTAACCGGTCTAAAACAAGGTTCCTGTTTTCTTCATATGGTTTTGCAATTATGGAATAATCAATTTCGGTTCGCAAATAATCTGCTAATGCATATTGCAATGGTGTATTAACAGAATTAATCTGAAACATATTTGATTTACGTATCTGGCTCATCAGTTTTTCTGGTGCCAAACAATATCCAATCTTCCATCCAGGAATATTAAATGTTTTCCCAAACGATGAAATAACAATGCTTCTTTCTGCAAGCTGAGCATTACCAGAAACACTCTGCGGTTTTCTTTTATCAAAAACAATATGTTCAAATGTCTCGTTGCTTATTACCAGAATTTTTGTTCCATTTGTAATTTTTCGTAATTGAGCGATGTCTTCTTCCGAAAGAATTGATCCTGTTGGATTGTGCGGTGTATTTACAATAATTAACTTGGTTCTTGTATTAATTATCTTTTGTACCTCATCCCAATCAATATAATAATCGGGACGTTTTAGCTGAACAAAAACAGGGCGTCCTCCACTATTCACAATTGCGGGAACATAGCTCGAATAGGCAGGCTCAAACAACACGACTTCATCACCTTCGTTTACAAAAGTGCTGATTGCCGTAAACATAGCTTGTGTAGCACCTGCGGTTATAGTAATTTCGTTTATCGGGCTATATTTTACGCCATATAACTCATCCATATTTTCCGAAATTGCTTCTCTTAATTCAAGCAAACCATCAACATGAGCATATTGATTATATCCTTTTCTAAAATATTTTTCTGCAAGTTTTGAAAGTTCTGCAGGACATTGAAAATCCGGCGAAATCTGGGTTAGGTTTAACACATCGCTCTCCTGAAGTAACTCATTAATTACAGTATGTATATCCTTCCCAATATTTAACAACTTTGTTTTAATCATTTCCTTTTATTTCTTTTTCGGAACGCAAAAGTATAAAAATATCCATATTATAAAACTTTAATCATCATTTGTTTGTTCACAAAGAGTGTTTGTAACCCTTACATTACTTTATAATCAAAAATTTAAAATACGAGGACTGAATATACAAATGTCATTCCCTTTTTTGAGAAATAATACTTTATTCGTTCTTTTTTGGCTAACAGGCTGATTTGTGCTATTAAAATAAAGGTCTAATGGACTAATGAAAAACCTCTTTTAATATTGCCAATGATTTGATATTCTTAAGACCTTCTATATGCAGATAATAATAATCAACAATCTTATCTAACAAGGTAATCCGCTGATTATATGATAAACTCACTTCGGCATGTTGATTATCTGAATATTTGAGAATCTGACTTAAAATCTGACTTAGTTCGGGATTTACAAAATAGGAATGAATTGGTTTAATCTCTACAAAATTACCATTCTGCAAATCAAAGTAAGTATCTGTATCAGAATAATTGTTGGTTGGATAAAAACCAAGATATTTTGTGAGTTGCAATAAGAAGTACAAATGATAATTAGGTATCCCTTCCGTTTTTAAATCCAGTAATTGAATGTTATGAAATAAATAATCAAATAATTCAAGGTTTGACTCCTGCTCACGAATTGTCTTGTATAAAATCTCAGCAATAAATAAAGCTATTGAACTTTTTTTCAGATCATGAGGTATTGTGCTAAATACAAATGCATTCCTTATTTCTTTTACGGTCTGCAAATCACGATTGGGTTTAAAGTATACCTCCATATCTAAAAGAAAAAGAGACTGTAAAATAGTAGCCTTAATACTCGATTTTTTGCCTCTAACCCCCTTGATTAAAAACGATTGCCTACCAAATTTTTCAGTATATATTGTAGCTATTACACTTGTTTCGGAGTATTTTATATGATGGAGTACTATTCCTCGAGTTTTCTGGATCATAACAAAATCATTGTCTGGTAAATTTATTCAATCTTTCCATTTAATGTTTAGATTCAGATTTTAAAATTTGCACCTATTCCTCTTTTTAATAAGGTGTAGCTAAAAAGGAGATTTTTAAACGGTTTCTGGTAATGCTTTAACATATTGACTTATTAATTTATTAATTATACCTTTCTTTAAGTAATTGATCATATTAGCATCATTTATTTCCTATTTTAAAACTAAATTTTTTAACTATGAAGAAAACAACAACTTTAGTCGGTTCTTTTGGTGCCCTTTTTATTGCACTTGGAATTGCTTTTAAGATGTTTCACTGGCCTGGAGCGGGTGTTATAATTACCATAGGAGCGTCTGTATTAGCCATTTATTCTTTACTCTTGATGAATGATAAAATTCAAAATGCTGATTCTGGATTAGCAAAAGCCTTTGTAGTTTTCTTTGGGCTTATGGGTATTTTTCTTCCGATTGGTTTTTTGTTTAAAATGATGCATTGGCCTGGAGCAGGAGCAATTATTGTATGCTTTTTCGTTGCCTGGCTTTGTTTATTAGCAGTTTGTTTATCAAAAGTAATGTCAGAAAAAGAGCTAAACCAGCGACAAACATACATGAATTATTTTATCTGGTTGCTTGCAGGTATTTTAATGCTAAGCTATCCTGTAATCTATGGATTTTTTAATTAGTGGAAACAATAATTGATTCATTGAATGTTGCATACTTGTTGTCAGCCATATCAGTTTAGTCGTATTTAATGGCTT
>JFJP01002927.1_pt1 | contig 13784 bp, 8 predicted proteins | sample 431651 | NCBI WGS metagenome assembly JFJP01 (sample SAMN02602958, study PRJNA72255) | Microbial mat metagenome, whole genome shotgun sequencing project. | biome: fresh water; feature: sink hole; material: water; isolation source: purple microbial (photo- and chemosynthetic) mats found in... | reverse complement strand
CCTTAAGATCAAGGACAGTGGAGGATAGATAGACCTTGGCCATGATCGTCGGGCGACTCCTCGTAGTTTGATTTGATTATCGTCAGGGGTTTGCGGGGTGTCCACGACCGAAGACGGGCAGGAATGGTTTCACCGTGGCGGGCAGGTGGCGCGATATGGTTCCGCGCCGAGATAATGTGCCCATTCCTCGGCCGAGAGATTGCGCGTCAGCCGTTGACAGGCTTCGAGCCGCAGATCTTCATCGCGCCACAGCGCCAGTGAAACCATCCCGGCTCAGTTGAAAATCAGTCAATTCTTCGCTGTCCGAATATTGGCCGAGCAGTTTGCCGGTCACAAAATTCCATATCCCTATCACACCATTCGATTGCGTGGCCAGGATGCCGGCCTGGGATGATCGGCGGAGTTTGTAGATGTCCTGTTCATGCGGCAGACGCGCCAGCAGACGGCCGTGGGCGGCATCCCAGACGCGCAGTTCTTTGTCCTGGTCGTTGGACGGATCGCCGATCGTCCACAGGGTCTGGCCGTCGGGGCTGAAGCGCAGCATGGTCAAGGAACGATCTTCATGGATGCGCAACAATCGGCGTGCGGTCGCCACATCGACAATGTCTACATGAAAACGCCATGCAGAACTTGCCGTTGCGCGACTTCTCCCGGATATCGCCAGCCGTGTTCCGCCGGGCGCCAGGGCGAACTCTGGTCTGCTGTCAAAGGCCACGCGGCCGATTTGCTTGAGTGCGGGCAGCGTTCTGACCATGATCGCACCCTTGCCGAAATGATCCTGGCTCAGGCTGGCGAGGAACTGACCGGTTTCGTCAATCACCAGCTTCGACAGGGATTCGCCACCTGGCGCCGGCAGTTTTTTCCCTCCTGCAATATCCCAGACAGTGAGTTTCCCCGCGCTATCTCGGGCCGCCGCATAACGATCTCCCAGCGCGAAATCCGTCGCGCCGCGCACGCCGGGCAACTCGACCGGCGTGAGATCCCGATTCAGCCTGAACAGCGACAGCGGCGGATTCCGCGCCTGCACGGCCAGGTATTCGCCATCGCGACTGAACACAACCCGGCTGGCGCCAAACATCGACGGCCTGGAACCCAACAAGTCGCCGCTGGACGACCAGAGCTGCAAATTGCCTTTGTCGTCGACGGCGCCGATTCGCTTGCCATCAGCGTCGAGGCCAACCGCCAGGACAGGATTGTCGATCTGTATTTGTGTGGCCAGGCTGCCGCCGGTCAAACCCCAGATACTGATCAGGCCGGCGGAATCACCAGAAGCAAACAGTCCGCCGCGTGGACTGATGGCTGCGACTTCCACCATGCCATCAGCGCTGCCGGCGCGCATGCGCTCACGACCTGCCGGCAAATCCCACAACCGTGATGTGCCATCCATCGAGGCGGTGATCAACTGATGGCCATCCGGGCTGAACCCGACAGCCTCCACCGACGCCTTGTGCGCCAGCCTGACGACTTCCTGGCCGTTGCCCAAATCCCAGACCCTGGCCGTGTTCTCGCGACCGGCTGTCGCCAGGTAACGCCCGTCACCGCTGAAGGCGACTTGCTGTATCCATTTGAAGTGATGGGGATTGCCATCTTCCTGGCGAGCAAGATGGGTGAACTCGAACAGGCCATCGCCGCTTTCGATATCCAGCACACCGGCTACGGAACCGTTGGCGCTGGCCAGACGCTTGCTGTCGGGGCTGAAGGCCAGGCCCAACCCGGCGTCGCCAAAGCACCAGCGTCGCTTGACCGACAGGTCGGCCAGTTCGATCACTTTGGCGCAACCGCCGCCGATCGTGCCCAGATAACGCCCGTCCGGGCTGAAAGCGACCGCGCGCACCTCGGCGTCACTGCGTTCGCTCTGCCATAACAAACTGCCATCGGCTTGCTTCCAAAGCCGTGTATGGCCGTCCTTGCTTCCCGTGGCCAGCCACGGGCGCTTCGGATGAAAGGCGACGCTGTATACGGCATCGCCATGATCCAGGCGGTAACGTTCGTGTCCGGTGTCGCGATCCCACAGGCTCGCGGTATGGTCATTGCTGCCCGTCGCCAGCAACTTGCCATCCTGGCTGAACGCCACGGCGATCACCGCGCCGGCATGAGCCAGCAACTTGGATTTATGACGCCGGACGTCGATCAGTTCGGCGGCACCATCCTCGTGTCCGGCGAGGAGCATCGCGCCATCCGGGCTGAAGGTCAGCGCGCGCACGCGACCCCATCCTGGCGCACTGTCATTCCCGCTCGACCACTCGGTCCTGGGCAATAGCGCCGCCGCCGTTCTGAGCGCTTGGGTTCCCTCGAACGTCGACTGCCGCCGAACCGATTCCAGCGCCAGCAAGACAGCCAGCGGCAGTCGATCCGGATTCTGGGCGAGCACCAATCCGGATTGCGCAGCCAATTTCCTGGCCAGGGCAAACCGGCTTTGCGTGACCGCGATGGCGCGTTCCTCACGCGCCTCCTGTTCGGCTGCGCGCGCCTTGTCCGCTTCATCTTCCGCGCGTTGCTTTTCGGCGACTGCATCGCGCTCTGCCTTGCGAGCGAGCAACGCTTCCGCGTTCGCCTTTTGTTGATTGCGACTGGCGAGCTTCTCACCGGCCAGCGCCCGATCCAGATTGCCAAGCGCAACCAGACGCTGACGCTCGGCTTCCGCAGCGTTCAGTCCAGCCTGCCAAGTGGCGTAGGCCAGCCCGACAACCAGCAAAACCAGGCTGGCGGCCACCGAGCGTACAACCCAACGCCAGGCGACATTCGAGCGGATTGCCACAAGTGCCGTGACCAGCCGAGCCACCAGCGCGTCGTTTGCGATACCGGCGTTCACGGCCTGTTCCGTCTCATCCAGCCAAATCTTGTCGCGGAAGCCGATCCAGGCATGCGCATCATCGCCCAGGTTCGGGTCTTGCAGCGCCCCCGCTATGTTGATGGGGATGACCGGACGGCCAGGGTGGCGAACGCGAAAATCTTCGACTTCCTTCTGCACCCAGCGCGGGTCAGACAAGGTGCCGCGATTGGCAATCACGACCAGCGCCTTCGAACGTTGCAGGGCGGTGCGCAGCGTGCTGTCCAAATGTTCGCCGGGCGATGCTTCCTCCTCACTGAAGAACACGGTGAAGTCTCGCTCGCGCAGACGGCGCGCCAGATCAGAGGCATAACTCTGGGTGCCGCGCGGCGGCAATCCCATGGCAAAGGAGATGAAGATGTCGTAGCCGAACAGGCGAGCGGCGAAGTTGCGCCGGGGAGCGGTGGTGTCGCGGCGTTGCGCGGTCGGTTTGATCACTTTCGCAGCGGCGCCGGTTACCTGTCAGTTTCCACTGCCGAACAACGCCGCCAGCACCTGCCGGGTCTTGCCGCCATCCAGCCGGCCGGCGTCGAGCCAGACGAAGCGCTCGGCCGGTGCGCCGGCCAGGTCGATGGCGGCGGCGTCGAGGTCGGTGGCGTTGTCGCGCAGCAGCACCACCCGGCGCAAATGCGGCGATTGCGCGAGCACGCCGAGTTCGAATCGGCAGCCCCGGTTCTCGGCGCGGAAGCCGCGCAGGTCCATCAGCACCACGTCGCTCGTCCGCACCAGTGCGTGCAGGGCAGCCTGCCAGGTGGTGTCGAAGCAATAGCATTCATTGACCCGGTAGCGCCCATCCGGGTCGGGTGCGAGGTCGAGTTCGGCGACGCGGCGCGGCACTTCCGCCTCGCTGGCGATGAAGCGTTCGGCCAGTCGGCCGTTGAGAAAAGCGAACAGCTCATCCGGGTCGAGCGTGCGACTGACCAGATCGGTGCCGGCGATCAGCACCGTGTTGCCGGTCAGACGCCAGCGTTCCACCACGCGGTCGAACAGGCGCTCCACCGCCGTGTCGCGCTGGAACACGCGCAGCACCAGCAGGGTGGGCGGCGTAACGGTGGGCTTCAGCCAATCACGCGCCAGCGCCAGAGCGACGGGAATCCATAACCAGGGCAGCAACTGGGTGAGTCCGGCCGCGCCGACCCCTTCGACCGCTGGAAAGGTGCTGGAGACCAGAACGACAAACCAGTAAGCAGCGAACAGGTAAGTCAGATCCGAGAAGCGTTTTTCGCGATAGGCCCGGGCCAACCCGCGACCGAGCGCATACGTCGGCCAGGCGAGCAGCAGCCAGGGTGCGAAGGTGAAGAACAGAATCGTGCCGGTCGCGCCCATCAGATCCAGCATCGGGTACACCCAGGCGGGCGGATTGCTGCTGCTGGCAGCCATTCTTTGCAGCACCAGCACCGAGGCGATGGACAGCAGCAAAAATATCGGCAGCAGGTACGGCGCGACAGCGCGGATGCGCCCGCTGATACTGATCAGCAGGGTGATGACGATGGGCAGGGCAACCACCACGAGCAGCCAGGACAACACGTCGGTCAGTGTCTGATCGACTTCCGAACGCAGCATCGCCAGCACGGTCAGGCCCGCGACATAGGCCAGTATCGCCAGCAGCACACGGCCCCAGGACCAGCGCAACACCAGCCCCCAGCCCAGCACCATCGGCCAGGCATAGACAATGCCCAGCACCAGCCAGCGGTTGAAGGAGAACTCCCGGTCGTCATATACAAACGTGATGGCCAGCCAGGACTGGCTTAAGCCGATGAGCAGGCTGAGTCCGGTAAGCGCAAGCAGAAAGCGAGTCTGCGCGCGCCGGTTCGCCACGGCGTCGAGCACTGCCAGCGGGGGTTCAGTCGGCAGGCTGAAGGCTGCGCGCGATTCGACCTGTGAAGCGTCCCGAAGCGGCCCACTGCGCATCAACGCGACCATGCGCCGCCGATACAGCCCGGCCACCAGCCAGGCCACGCCAAAGGCGAGCAGAACGGCTGCGATCAGGGCGGAGAAAATGACACCGGTTTGTCCCTGCATGCCGGCTGCTACCTAAAAATCGTCGTGGACATGCTCAATACCCTTTCCCTGAAATGCACTTTAGCCACCTCGCCGCAATCCTCTTTCATAAAGTTTTTCACTGGCTTCACGGGCTGTTCTGGCGGGCGCTCTGCGCCAATTGCGACGCAAGGCTGGCGCGCTCGCTGTCACCCAGCCATCCGAAAAGGACGGATAGATTACTGAGCGTCGGCTGATGGCGCGGGTCCGCCAAGGAATCCCTGGCCAATTGGCTGGCAATGGCGCCGATGCGCTCTCGTTCCAGCGGACGGCTGTCGCCCAGCGCGGCAGCCTTCTTGCCTGGCCCCACGATCTGGATCAAGGCACGCAGGTTGCAGGTGGCACCACCGCCAGGCGAAGGCAAACCTGAGCGCGGGTCGCACCAGGGTTTAAGGATGGCCAAGGCGACCTGCTCGGCGTCGATCGGAGACGCCCGGTTGAGGGCATCAACCGCCAGCAGTTGATCGATGAAAACCCTGGCATCGTCGGCCAGCGAACTTCTGCGTGCAGGAATGCGATATTCGTGTTCGTCGTAGGCCATCAAGTCCGCCGCGAACTGCGAAACATCCAGCAGGGACGCGCAGACGTCGGTACAGAATCCCTTGGTGCGCAACCAGCCCGATTTTCCGCCCTGAATGGCAACCTTCACCCAATCACCACGACGCTCGATCAGGTAATGCACCTTGCCGAGCGGCAGCGGGCTGGCGATCGGCGCGTTGTCGCGCGGCGCCGAGCGCAAGCTGCCCAGATTTTCAGCAACATTGAGCAGGCGTTGGACTTCCGAATCGGTAAAACTGCGCCGCTGAACCTGCAGACGATCCGGACCCACCCGGTGGACGAGGGGCGCGCCGCCCATCTCGCGCGGCCGGAACGTGAAGCTGAAAGTCTGCTGCATGACGGAGGGCGATAGCTGCACGTAGCTGTCTATCCTCACGCCGTCTTCGGTACGCCGGATCACGCCCCAGACGGCGACCTGCACGCCCTGCGATTCAATCAGCGGCTCGACTTTTTCGAAATAGCGCAGCTGCTTCTCGTCGCTGGACTTGCCCAGATCGCCCAGATAACGCAGCACGCCGAGTGAACTGACCTTGCCGTTGACCAGCAGGTCATGGCTGATGATGGTGGCCAGGACATTGCCCAGGCCGGTCTGATCGGGGTCTTCGTAAGTGAAGACGGCATACCGATAGCGCGCACCGCTGATATGAATCTTGACCTGGCCATCGCGCAAAAGGCTGAGTTCGCGCTCAACGTCCAGCGACATGCCCGCATTCGCACTTGGTACGAACCCATCGACAGGCGAGCATCCGATGAACAACAACATAAACAGCCAGATGGCCAGATGGGAGAAGCGGCGGCTGCCGCACGGGGTATTCATTGCCCACCTCCGCTGACCAGTCCGTTGTTCGGCAACTTGGCCTGGCATGCTTGGCGCTGCTCGGCCAGCTTGGGGTTTGCGCCGAGCAGGCGCTGCGCCGCCACGGCAAATTCGACGCACTCGGCGTAACGCTTTTCCTTGAAATAGGCCGTGAGCAACGCAAACACAATGGGTTCCATGGCCGCATTGCCAAGATTTGCCGATTCGGGTCGATCCAGATTCAACAGAGGCGTAGTCGCCCGGCTCGTCTTTGCGGCCTCGCCATTCCGCGCGCTGACCTGGAGATCGACGCGGAATTTGTTGTTCACCGGTTCCGCCGCCCCCACCAGGAAGGCATCGGCCTTGAGCGCCTTCGCCCAGAAGGGCTGCTCAGCCAAGTTTTTCGGCCGCGCCTCCGGACAGGGCAGCACCACCGGCTGCTGCGCGGCAGGCAGGCGCACCTTCTGCACTTCCGCTAACAGGTCGTACTCCAGCACCTCGCCGATGCGTTGCGAAAGGCTGAGGTCGGCCGTTGCCGAAGTCGGCGGCCGCACATGGCCGATCACGATGGTCCTGGCCCAGGTCGGGTTGCAGCCCCTGGCCTCGTTGCGCAACAGGCTGAAGCGGTAACTGGCTTGATTCGCCTTGCCTGCGGTGACGATCACCTGTTGCGTTCCCTTGTCGTAGCCGGACAGATCGACGGAAAGCCCCAGCGCGACCGGCTCCGGCTTGACCGGTATGTCCACCAGCAACTGGAACACGCCATCGTTGGCGCTATTGCCGGAGGCGAGTGGAGCTCCGCCACGGCTCACCGAAACCTGAACGCCGGCGAGCGGCTGTTCGGTGATGGAATCCAGTACCCGGCCGGAAATGTTGGTTGCTGACCAGGCATGCGTAGGCAACCACCCAGGCAAACCGGCGATGGCGGCCGCAAACATCAGCCATAGCCGGGACCACTTATTTCGGCGCCAATTCCAGTGCATAGCCCTCTCCAAAATCGATCCGCGTTCGGGATGCCGGACAACCGGACATTTCTTTTTTTCCAAGCTCAGAACCATCCCTGCTTCTTAGCAGGATAGCCCAGGCTTCACCCTTAACGCGGGAAACGGACACCAGTTCAAGCGACATTGGGCTGGCGCTCAGCACATAGGCCTGCGTGCCAGCCGACGTGGTGACATCCATGGCCAGACCGGCCTCGACCATCCCGGCCGAAAACGCGATGGCAAGCCGACAGGGCTGCACGGCCGGGTTGCTGCCACCGCCCTCGCCTTCCCCATCGTTTGACCACCACACCGCCCCGGCGACGAGCGCCGCCAGCACACCAGCCAGAGCAGACATGCGCAACCAACGCGCCTGCTTGCGGCGGGCTTCCATCTCGCCGATGCGCGCCACGGTCTCGGCGACGGTATTGCCCTCCGGCTGCAACACCGTCACCGCGCTCAGGTAGGCAGGAATATCGCGAAAAGGCGTCGGCGCGATCATCACCGGCAGCACGCGTCCAGCCTTCAGCGAATTCGGCGAGATCAGGAAAACGTACACGTCGCAGTCGGCGATGGCCTCGCGTATGGCGGCATCGTAGCCCTCGGCCTCGGGCAGATTGTCCTTGTCCATGAACACGCTATGCCCTTCGGTGCGCAGGCGCACCGCAAGCTCATCCGCGACAGACCGATCGTCGCTTGCATAGGTGATGAAAAGCTTCACCCGACTTCCTCCTTATCCTGGGCAATCATTGATCTTGATTGACTGCGTCATTGAACCCCCGAACAGTTTTTCCAAACACCCGATATAAAGCTTCCCTTCAAGCAAACACCGCGAAACCGCCGGGCGGAATTTGAATGTGCACGGCCCGGCCGTTGTGCGCCGCGACCGGCACGACGACGCCGATTTGCGCCGGGTTGGAGGAATACAGGCAGGTCAGCGCCGCCCGGCCGCTTTGCAGGCTGGCATCGACAGTCACCCAGGCTGCACGCGGCTGGTGGGCGTCGGTGTTGATGGCGCACAGCACTTCCTGGTCATCGAACAAGCGCGACCAGGGCACCACGGCGCGGATCTGGCCGCCGATCATGCGCGGCAGGCCGAAGCTGCCGGGTGCGCCGGTTTCGGAAATCTCGCGCAGGTATTGGCGGCCGCGACGCAGGGCCATATGTTTGTCACGCAGGGTGCAGACCTCGGCGATGAATTGGTAGATTTCGTGGTCTTCGTTGAAGAAGTGGCGGCCGCTGCTTTGCAGGCTGCCGAAGCGGCCGCCGAACATGCATTCGCGCAGAAAGCGGTCGTTGTCGCCGGCGCCGTCAAAGCCCTGCTCGCTGCCGTAGTAGAGGCAGGCGATACCCATCGAGCACAAGTTCAGGCCCAGCACCGCCTTCAGATGCGCGTAGCCGTTGTTGACATGGTCACCGCAGAAGCGCGCCTTGGCATTGCCCCGGCGCACCTGGTCGTGGTCGTCGAACATGGTCACCACATGGTCGCTGAACCAGACGAACTCGGACTTGCGCTCCAGCGCCGAATTGCGGAACAGGCTGAAGTAGTCGCCCGGCTCGCGCCAGCCCTTGGCCAGAAAGTCCAGTTTGTCGGGCACGTCGTCGATGCCCAGGGCCGCGTCGAGGCCGGTCATCTCGTGCATCTCCCAGGCATGACGGCGGCCGCCGGTGATCTCGCCTAGCAGGAAGAAATTTTCCTTGCCCAGTGTCTGGGCGAATTCCTTGATTACCGAGACAAAGTAGCGGGTGGCGCCCGGTTCCATGTGCTTGACGGTGTCGACGCGAAAGCCGTCTACATCAGTCAGGGCAAGCCAGAACTTGAACACCTGGCACAGGTGGCGCAGGGCCGCCGAGGGATGGTAGCGGTCCGGCAGGCGGCGGCCCTGATGATCCAGGTCATGGTGGCCCAGATGGATGTTCTTCAGGGTGACGAAATCGCCGTCATACAACTCCGGGTCGTGCTCCCAGTTATCGATGCGGCCGCGGGCGGTGTAGTGCTCTGCCGCCTGCATCTCGACCGGCCAGACCGCGTCGTTCGGCCAGGCGTGGGGATGGGTAGCTGCGTCCACCGGGCCGAACGGGATGTTGGTCTCACCGAAAGCGTTGCGCCAGCCGGCCACGCTGTACTGACCGCCATCCCAGCGTGGGTCCATGCCGCCACGATCATCCGGATAACGGTCGGCGTGGTAGCCGAACACGTCACCGGCGTGATTGATGATGATGTCGAGGATGATCTTGATGCCCTGCGCGTGCGCGGTTTGCACCAGATCGATCAAATCCTGGCGACTGCCGAAATGCGGATCGACATCGAGGAAATTCTGGATGCCGTAGCCGTGGTAGGCATGCCGGTCCGATTCCACCTGCTTGAACACCGGGCTGATCCAGACAGCCGAAACACCCAGACGCTTGAGGTAACCGAGCTTGCTTGCCAGCCCCTTCAGCGTGCCGCCCAGCCACTGGTTGCCGGCATCCGCCCAGACGGCGCGGTCGGCCCGGTAAGCATCGTCGGCAAAGCGGAATGGCGGCGTCGCACCGGCCGCCACCGGACTGCCAGCATTATCGCGATAGCCCTGCTCGTTACCGTCAGAAAAGCGGTCAAGCATCAGGAAGTACAGCACCTCATCCTCCCAAGTGGCGGGGGATGGGGTGAAGGGTTTGGACAACAGCGCGTCCCAGCCGATATCGGCGAGGCGGCGTTCAAGTTGGTGGTGGTTGGTGTTATCGATGGACATGATTTCCTCCTGTGTTTTTTCTATCAGCACATGAGCGCGGGGTGGCAACATCATGGCTGGAACAGCCCCACCAATCGCGTGGTGGGGATGATTACCTGCATAAACGGTTTCGCTTACCTTTCGCTTGCCTTAAACAAACCCCTTCAAATGCGCGACATCACAGTGTTTGTCGGCATAAGCCTTGCCGACACGCTGGATTTCAGGGATGTATTTGACCGAATCCATCACCTGCACCTGGGCTGCATCGATCTCCGTCAGGCCCAGATCGTCCAGGCCGGCGCGGGTGACATCGGGGTCGTAGCGCACATAAGCGAACTGCTTGCCGCCGGTCCAGTTGGTGGAATCGCCGGGGTTGCTGACCATATCGCCGATTTCACGGTCGATCTGGCCGCCGAAGCGGCATTCGCCCAGGGTTCGGCAGGCCATGTCCCAGCCTGCGCTGGCGGCGTTCATCAACGCGGAGGGGATGCTCTTGGCATGGTCGAGCAGCCACAAATCGTCCTCTTGCAGTTCGGGCCGCGCCTTGGCTGCGCTGCCTGTTCCCACCGAGACGATCAGCAGATTGTCCAGGCCGGTGGCCCAGTTCATCTTGTATGGCGCGGCAGTGGCCATCTGGAAAGCCAGGAAAGCGGGGTTGTTGTAGGTGGTGACGCCACCGTCAACAAAGATGAATTGATATTCGTCCGGCGTGCCCGCAGCCAATGTCACCACCTCGGGCGGGAAAAAGGTCGGCGCGGCGGTGCTGGCGCGCACCAGTTGCCACAGGGGCAGGTTGAGATTGCAGTCCTTGCGGTCGCGCTGGTTGTACTTGGCGCGCGGGTTGTTGGATACCGGCCAGGGTGAATCCGTGGTGTGGTTGCGCAGCACCATCATCAGCACGGTGCGCAAGTGTTCGTCGCCCAGCGTGGCGGGGGGGTCGTTGGGGCCGTAGCCCAGCGCTTTGTTCAGCTCGCCGCGCAGCTTTTCCGCCAGCGGCTCGTCGTTGTAGCTGTAGCGCAGGCGGGAGAAGATCGAAGCCTTGTCGAACATCTGCTTGCCGCTGCCGACATAGAACTCCCGAATCTGATCCATCGACATGCCCGCCGAGACGCAGGCGGCGATGATCGCGCCGGTGCTGGTGCCGCAGACGAAGTCGAAGAAATCCGCCAGCACCAGATCGGGCTTGCCCTGCGCGGTCCGCAAATCGGCTTCCAGCTTGGCGAGGATTTCCACGCTCATCAGCCCGAGAATGCCGCCGCCGTCACAGGCGAGGATTTTCTTGGCGCCCTCGGGTTTCAGCTTTGCTTCGACTTTTGTACTCATGTTTCCTCCTGTTTTTGATTCAAGTATTAAAAATTGAACAGCCATTCAGCGCGTGAATAATGCGTTGGTATCAATCCGGCTGACCCGCCCCATTCTTTGCTCCACTTCCCTGTACATATGCGCCGTGCCGCCCAGTCCGTCGCCGCCACCACCATCCCAAAGGCAGACGAAGTTGACTTTATCCGGACCAAATGACAGCGCGGTGTATAGCAGCCAGAGATTACAGCGCTCGTAAGCGTAACCTTCAGCCACGTCCTTCGGTGGCGCGCCCAGCTCGACAGGCGCGGCGCGTGGCGGTGCGACGAGAGCCGCCTTGGCATCCAGATAGCGTTTGCGCCAGTGCTCGCCGCCTCGGATCACCGAGCGCTGGATGAACTCCGGCTCCTCGAAGGGTTGCAGCCAGTTCACCCGCACACCGCGTTTCTGGCAAGCCTCGGTGAACAACAAATCGCCGCCGCAAGCGCCCTGGGTCAGGGCCAGATCGTCCGGGCCGGCGCCCATCTCTTCCAGGACGGCGGCGATGGCGGATGCCGCCACGTCTTCCTTGTCGGCTGGAAAGCGTGGCTTGGCGCGGCCGGGCTCGTCAGTCATATGGCCGCTGAACAGGATGATCCGACGGGGTTGCCAGCGCGCCTCGGGTGGCGCAAGCCGTTCCATGGCGCGGTCGAAAACCGTGATGCCTGCCTCGACGTTCTCCGGCCTGAAGCCCAGGTCGCTGAGCAATTGCAATTGAGCGCGGGTGGAATTGAGGGCAAACCAGTCCTTGTCGTTCCTGACGATCGCTTCCTTGTAAGCCGCCCGCACCGTGTCCGGGGTGCCAACCAACACTTCCAGATCGCCCAGGCTGGCCAGCGCCCAGAACAACTGATCCTCGTCAGTCTCGTTGTCCGCCGCGAAACGCACCGCGCCGGCCATGCTGGCCATGTCCCGCGCAAAACGCGGATCGCCGGTGAGGTGAAGATGCAGATGCATCAGCGTCAGGGCGTTGATGCCCGAGTAATAGTGGCGGGGATCGCTGCGATAACCCTTGGCATAGCTATCGATCGCCGCCCGCAACAAGGCGTCCTCGTAGCCCGCGTCGTCGCGCATCTTCTCCGGCGTAGCACCTGGCCGGCGCCAGGCTTCGGTCCAGGCGTCCTTGTCCACACGCCCCAGCAGCGACCAGGTTTCGACATCGTCCGGATGGCTTTCCAGCACATCGCGATAATGCGCCCGCGCCCGTTCCAGGGAGTGGCCAGGCGCTCCGGCGACAGCCAGACGTTGCAGGCAAATACCTTGCTCACGCAGACCTTTCAGGTTGTCCGGTTCAACCTCCAAGCCGCGTTCCAGTTGTTCCAGGGCGAAGTCGAAACGCTCCGCCTTGCGCAATGCCAGACCGGCGTTGATCCAGGCTTCAGCGCGAAACGCGGCCACCGGCGCCTCGTCGGCCAGGGTCAGGAGATCGCCGATCCGCCCGGCCTGGCGAGCCAGCTTGATGCGATCCTCCCAATCATCGTAACGGTCCCAGAACTCGCGCACATCGCCAATGCGAAGCGACTTCCAGTCCGGTTCCAGCAGTTGCGGCAGCAAGCTGTATACCGGGCTGATCTTGCGTCCATGCCAGGACTCCATGGTCTCCCGGACCATGCGGGTCAGATTGGCCTGGTCCGACTCCAGCACAGACTTGTCCGGCCCGCCCTCGCGCATCAGGTTTTGCACGTCGTAGCGCAGCTTGCGGTCGGTGTAGAGATCGAAGGCCATCGGCACCTTGCCGCCCGCTACCAGCACCACCCCGCGCGCGCGCAGTGCATGGCGCACGCCCAGTTCGTACCAGACGTTGGGGTTGTCCAGAGTCAGATCAGCCAGCACCAGATCGGCCATCAACAACTCCTGGAACATGTCGGTGCGGATGTCTCCGGCGCGCTGTTCCTGGTCGGCGCGGAACACATCCAGGCCAGCGGCTTCCAGGGCAGGCTTGAGGAATTCGATGAAGACGCGGTTGAAGTCGATGGGCTGGCCATCCGGACCGGGCTTGGTGCCGAAGGGCATGGCGATGAAGGCGTGGGGTTTCATGGCGATTGGACTCTGATCAATTAAAGTTTGTAACACTTACCCATTCACGGACATGGCTGGCATAGAGAATATCCGGGGAGACCGATTCCTTCCATTGCTTACGGCACATACTGAGTTTGTGAACATCTTCCAGACTTGTCTCTCCGCTCGAACCGTTTTCATCTTTCAGCAATACCAATCGCATGAGAAAATCAGCGTTTTCTAATTCGCTGATATTTCCTTGATCCCGGTCAAACGGAACGAATTCAGCAAGGACGCTCCGCGTGACGACCACACTCTCCGCTTCCCCAGCCGCCGCACCCGCGCTGCATGAAGAAATCCGCACCACGACCTGTTACATGTGCGCCTGCCGTTGCGGCATCAAGGTGCATCTGAAGAACGGCGAGGTGCGTTTCATCGAGGGCAATATCGACCATCCGCTGAACCAGGGCGTGCTCTGCGCCAAGGGTTCCAGCGGCATCATGAAACAGTATTCGCCGGCGCGGCTGACGCAG
>JFJP01044290.1_pt1 | contig 13785 bp, 22 predicted proteins | sample 431651 | NCBI WGS metagenome assembly JFJP01 (sample SAMN02602958, study PRJNA72255) | Microbial mat metagenome, whole genome shotgun sequencing project. | biome: fresh water; feature: sink hole; material: water; isolation source: purple microbial (photo- and chemosynthetic) mats found in... | reverse complement strand
TATTCCATAGATTTTAACTATTTGAACTGGTTCTGGTATAACAACTTTTCCCTTGATTATAAGAATATCAGAATGATTCCAGCAATTAATGTCAGAATTGAAGTTTTCGCCAACAAATGTTTTGTTACTTCCCCAATATTCTTTTTCAAGATATTCAATAAGATCATCTTTGCACAGAGCAGTAATTCTAAAGTCACCTTCGTCTGGGCTAATTACATAATACATTTCTTTCATAATTCCCCCTAAAAAACGACCCGCTTCTCACGGGTCCATGGATTTCGTCGTTTGTGGAGTTTAGCAATCCATTAAGGCTGTTCTCCTTTATCTATATTTAATTATACACTTTTATTTATATTTTGTCAATAATTCATTATTATTAATTCATTCTTCATTCTTGTGGTTTTGTTTCCACCTTCATCTGTATCAAAACTCATACAATAACGATATTCAGCATCTACAATTTTATAATCTTTATATGATTCTCTTATCCAAGGATTATCATTATATGTAATCATCCATTTTCCCTTTAATTCTTTAACTGAATCAAGGAATTCGGTATGGTCAAATCCAGAATGTAATTCACCTTTCTTTCCATAAAGATTAGAACTATCAATTTGATATGGAGGATCCAAGAAAGTAAAATCATCTTCTTTTGGTAACATCATTGCGTCCTTGAAATGTAAATTATGAATTTCAAAGTTTTTCATGTGAGAAGAAATTTCTGTAAGTCTGTCTATGTTTCCATGATTAAAGGTTTTCTCATAAGCAAGCTTAGAAATAGAACCATGCTCAGTTAATCCAGAAAAGCTAATTTTATTGAGAGTGTAATAAGCAATAGCTAAATCCAAATCGCTTGTAGAACTAAGATATAGTTGTTGTTGCATTAGATTCAATAACTGTTTCCCTTGTTCTACATCTTTAGGATCATAAGCGTCTCTAGTAGAATGCAATCTACTTACAAGATTAGCTGAATCTGTCTTTACTGTTTTGTGGAAGTTTATTAGTTTATTATTTAAGTCGTTTATAACTATTCTCTTTGTGGGATAAAGTTGTGCTATGTGTAATGAAACACTTCCACCACCAATAAATGTTTCATAGAAATCGCTAAACTCTTTTGGGAATAGAGGGTCTAATGTTTTTCTTACTACTTTAGATTTTCCCCCTGGAACTCGCAAACCGGTGAGGGCCTTGATTTTTGTCATATGGATATTCCTTTTGGTAATAAATGTTGTATATTATGTTCTATAATTAAATCTTTGTCAAAAAAATACTTTTTTACCATATTGTCTTTTTTTGTTTCTGCCATATATATCCTCTATTCCAATTTAAGACTTTCTTCAAGTCCTCTAAAATATTTTTCATAATCTTCTTGCATCTTATTTATTGAACTTTCATTATCAAAATTCTTGTCATACACGGCAGTCATAAAGTCATAGAATTTTTCAGAATTACTTTTTGATATTACCGCTGAAGGCAAACTGATATAATAAAACTCTGGAGCAATATGCTGCCCAACGCGAGTATTAAAATATGTGCTTCTTAATATAAATATAGAAATCTTATCGTCTGTTCCACTGATTTTTTTCTTCATACAATAATATATGAGCCAAAAAAAACCCTACCAAGGAGTTTCGGTAGGGCCGGAAGGTGGTAAGAAAACAAGGCACTTTTAATAAGCTTAGCTAACGTAAAAATCATAAAAATCAGTAGCTGATGTTTTTATTTTTGCTGCTAGTGCCTTAGTCTAAGTATTAGTTAAACTAAGCTTATAATTTAGTAGATACGATAATCAATTATACCGTAATCCAGAAAGGTTTCTTTTCAAATAAACCTCCTATAGAAAACTATAAAATTATCTTTAACATAGTCTAAAAAAACTATGTTAATTAATAACAGAATATCTATCGGAATTAAGAACTTCCAGCATTAAATCATACGGAGTTACTGCAATGCAGTTAACAGCATATTTCAAAATACTAGGGGAACATCCAGATACTAGGAATGTTCCGTTTTCATCCTTAGTTACAGGAGTATCGGAAGAAGCATTTACATTCCAAAAAACAATCTGTGGTCTTTCATATCCAGCGCTCTTGAACTTATCGTCAATTGCTTCAAAGTTAGTATATTCCTTTCCACTTCTAGATGGTCTATAAGAAAAATAATCATTACCACAAGCAGCGTCAAATTGCATATCAGAAATAATATAAACTTTCTTAGGAAGCTCTTCTTGTGTAGCTTCGGTTTTCAAAGCAGTGTTCAAAATCAAATCAAAAGCTTTCTGTAAGTTTGTATTCATATCCCATTGAGCTGACATGAGATTCTCGCACTTCTGCGCGATATCTACTCCTTGAATTTTTTGCATAGTTGGATTGCTTGAGAATGTAATGAAATAATCCTTAAAAGGACCAACATTATGCTCAGCAAAATAAATGCCCAAAGAAACAGCAACATCAATAGGAGCAACTTTTGAAGAACCAGTATTCATAGACCCTGAAACGTCAACTATAGCGATTGAATTTTCAGGTTCATTGACATAGTTTGGAAGAGCTTTCCACATTGCATCATATGCTCTTGCCTGTTCCTTACTAATTGCGTTTTCACGAACATTCTTAACGATATCGTAAGGATACAAAGTTCCAGCGTTGATTTTTTCTTCTCCGGTATGAACCTTTTCGATAAACAAATTGTATCTATCCTCATCATGCTTTCTAAATGAATTAGAATAAATACGAGAAGCTTGTGATGGAACCTTACTATAAACTATTTTGCTCCACTTTTTCTTGGACATAGTTGTTTCAACTATGTCAATTTTAGCACGTAGAATAGACAAAGCCTTTCTATATTTCTTTGGAGAAAGTTCAAAATACGATCTAGTAATAGCTCCCAGTTTTCTTGATTCTACAGATGAAGTGTTTTCTGATTTCAACCACTTAGCCAAAAGAGAAATAGAGCTTCCATCATTAGAAATTAAGGACTTCATATCTTTCTTGAATTGATCTTTCATTAAATCAAGTGCAAGGTCTTGTAGTTTTGTCCCTACAAAAGTATACAAATCATCCCATCTACCAAACTCTGGTATATACTTCATGTTTCGAGAAATTTCAAGAGGAAATCTATTTGCATAATACTTTAGAATATCTCTAAAATTTTCCCTTTCGCCTTGACCACTTCGAACATCACGCATATAAAATAAAGCGCGAAGAGCTAGAACAGTATTTTCAGAAACTGCCTTACCGAAATAACGAATAGCTTCAGTTTCGTTTCCTCTGAGCGCTCCAGACTTAGAGAAAAAATCCAGAACTCCAGACGCAGTTTCCCCATAGGAAAGAGCTCCATTAGCTGTTCGTTCAGCTCCCCGATTTGTTTCGTTAAACAACGCATCTGCCATGTTCATATGATACCCCTCTTAAATTAAACTAGACACACTTTTTAAAAAATTTACAAGTTTTTTTTGGTTTAGTTGCTGTTGGTGTCTATAATTATTATACTATTTTATATTATTTTTGTCAAGTCTTTTTTGTGCAATTTCATTATATTCTTTAGATATATCTATTCCAAATCACCTTCATTACTCCAAGTAAGAATATGATCTTTTGCAAGTTCTTCTGGAAAAATAGCTGGATGCTCAAAAGCTTCTTCATCTTTAGTTGAATAGTTCTTACCAGTATTATATCTCCATATATTATTTCTTGGTGAAAAATCTGGAACAGGCTTTTGAACTCTTTCTTGTAAAATTCCATCTTTATCTCTATAGGTAGATTTTCCAAAAGTAGTAGAACCAGCCCATCTATTTGGTTTATCGCAAATTAAATGAGCAGTTTTTGGAGGACCATCTTTAGATAAAATAAACATATATTCAAAAATTTGACTATATCTATTTGAAGTTCTTCTAGCTGGAAATGAACATCCATTCTTTTCATAAATCATAGTGTCATGAAGATTAAATCCAAGGCTCATGAAATATAAAGCTTGTTTAAAAGAACTTCCTGTTTCAGATTTGTCTTTTACTGCATCTCCAACAACCCAAATTATTACACCACCTTTTTTAGTAGTTCTATAAAGTTGTTGTGCTAACTCTTCGAATTGAAAAGAGTATCCATTATAAGTTCTTAGATTATCATAAGGTGGAGAAGTAACTGTTAAATCTATATGGTCATCTGGAATTCTATCTCTAAGAACTTCGAAATTATTTCCAGTGATTAATACACTATTCACTTGCCCATCCAAAGAAATAAAACACCTTAAAGTTTCTTACTCCCTTGTATCTTTCTCCACGCATCTTTGTCAACCAAGATCCAGTAACTTCTACACAGCCAGCTGGTGCCCATTTATCATCCCAAAACCCATTACTATTGTCAAAACATTCTTGCGCAAACTTAGTAGGATCTGTTTTCGTTGTTGGGACTGGAACCATTTTGAAATCATTCTTTTCAGCTATAGTGCCTGTATATCCACCATGCCCAAATTCATATTGAGCTTCTTCTCTAGCTTCAAGAAACGCATCTCGTGCGTTTCTATACTGTCCAATTTTTTTTGTAAAAAACTGACATGACCCCATATTATACCCCTTATAAACATTCTATATTTTTCTTTTCAGTTATATTCTCTACTATAACTGCAAATTGACTATGGTTTCTTGTTGGAAATATAGAAAGATCATACCAACTACCAGACTTTTTATATTGCCAGTGAAGATTTATAGGTTTTTGATTTCTCATTACTTTAACGAAAGTTGGTATTAAATCTAAAAATTCCGCATTGTTACTAAATATCTCTAAAATAGTTTTACCTACTGCATCCTGAGTTATACCAGCATGCTTCTCGTATGGTTTATTAAACTTCAAATGTTCACAATCTACTATATTATAGTTATCATCATAAATTGCTTTAAATACACAAATTCCATTTATAGAATTTTCAAATACATCGTTTGTTTTTTGCTGTGTATTGAATAATTTCAAAGCTATTTTTATAGCTGAATTTAATATCAATATATCAATATTCTTTGGCATATATCCATATGAAATCTTTTCGATCTTATTCATCATTTCTGCATCTATATGATTAGAAACAAAAATTATAGGTAAATCCATTACTTCAAGGATTTTATTAGCAGTTTCAATTCCATTCATTCCAGCGCCAAGAGAAATATCCATAAGAACAATATCAACAAAATCACTAATTTTGTCTAATGCTTTTTCGCCAGTATTGACTATTGTTACCATATAGTTAAAATCTCTTTCAAGCTGTTGTTTTAGATTTAAAGATATCACAAGTTCATCTTCAACTAAGAGTATATTTTTTTTAATGTTCATTGAAGTTAATCTCCTACGACTAACTGGTCGTATGTATTAACTTTACTATGTATTTAAATAATATTCTATAATAGCCTTTGATATTATTTTACATTCTTTTGAAGTTAGAATATCTTTTATTTTCTTATCACCAACATCACAATTTTTTATCATACTTTTTAATGGTCTTATCTCCAACGGAATAGATCCAGGATATTTTTCTATTCCATTAGTGATAGAATCAAAATGATTAAATGTTTTATTGGAAAAATCTATATCATCTACACATTTTCTAATAACTTCTATTAATAATTTATCTTCCTTCATTAAAGCTCCTATCTCTCTAAAGAGCAAATATCAAAACTAGATAACTTATCGAATGGAATAGACTCAATCATTTCACAAGGATAATAGTCAGTAAACCTTTCATCTTTATTATAATACCTATTATTTTCTGGTGGTCCTTTTCTAAATCCTTCATATATTTCAAGACAATTATTATCAAGATTTATAATATAAGCCCATTCACAAAAAAGACTATCTTTAATAAAATTTATGTTATCAATCATAACATCAAGACCTGAAAAATATACTTCTAGCTCTCCTTGAGTTTCTCTTAAAAGATCATAAGAATCTTCAAATGAACCATTATTAACATTCTCATTAAAATATTTTGAATACTTTTCAATATCTTCTTTTGTAGGTTTATGATCGCTACCAATCATTTTTATTTTTTCAAAAACTTCTTTTAGTTCTATGATAGAATGTTTTTTTGTAAATTCTAAAACAGTTTTTCCAAGTCCATCTGGATAGCTATCACAATGATTATATGTTGCTTTAGTTATACCATCTTTATAAAATCCCCACAATCCCCTTGTGCTCATCTTAATATCCTTTAAATTTATTATTCATTAACAACTGGAATATCTTCAATATATATAAAAACTTCTTGATTAAGAGTAAACCATTCAACTTGAACTACCTTGAATCTGTTGTTTAGTATATTTATAAATTCTCCAGTCCTTGGAACCAAGACAACATTTTCCAATGTTCCAAAACTTTCAAGTCTATTATCACCTACGAATTTAAGTATTTTTGCTGTCATTCTTTTCCCTCTTTTATATATTATAAAATATATAATTTATTTTGTCAACCATAAAAAAAGCGCGGGTCGGAGGTAGTTGCAACCTCACCTTCTATATAAAATAGATATGCACAACGCTCTTACAATACAGACCCGCAATGAATTGAAGTTACGCCTAGGCCAAAATAAAAATACTGGAAAACAACCTATTCTTGTTTTCCAGTATTATCTTTTCAATATAATAAAATACATTATTCTTTTAGTTCTACATTCCAATAAACTTGGCTTGTAAAAGATGCAATCAAATCCTCTGGGAAGAAATGAATCCAATCTTTAAATGGTTCTTCATTTGATTTATCCAAATAATGCTTAAACATTATGTAAGCACTTGGTCTTACTGGCTGTTTGATTAAAGTCATACCAGCTTCTTTTGGAGTTCTACAATCTTTTTTGGAATTGCATCTAACACAAGAACAAACAAGATTTTCCCAACTATTTGTTCCACCTTGAAATCTTGGAATAACATGATCTATATTTAAATCAGTCGATGCTTTATGTTTTCCACAATACTGACAAGTGTTGTTATCTCTTAAAAAGATGTTTTTCCTAGTGAGACTTGCCTTCAAAAAACTTTTAGAATAATTCAAAAGTCTTATTACTTTAGGAACACCAAGAACATAATCATCAGTTCCTCTAAGAAACTTAAAATCCTTTTCGGATTCAGCTTTATAAAAAGACATTTCTTCCCACGATTTAATTGAGTAGGAAATCCAACTTTTGTTTTCAATCTCTATTACTTCAGCTTTTTCTCTAAAAAGAAGGTTAAATGATTTTAGCACTGTAGTAACATAAAGTGGAGCATATGCAGTATTTAATACTAGAACGCTTTGGTTAATCATAAAACCTCCTTTATATTAACTTATACATCTGACGGAAGAGATGCTGTATAACTTACATTTAAGATAATCTTACCTTTATATTTATCAAAACTGAATTCAAATTCTTCATCTTCACCATATACTTCATCTAAGATTGAATTCATTACTTCATCATAAAAATCTTCATGAAATTCGAATTCATCCTTAATTTCTTTTAATGATTCTTCGGTATATTCTTCTTCGAAAGTTATTGCTATATCACCTTGAACATAATCAGGTTTAACATCGACATATTTTTGTCCCCAATATTCATAAGGGCCAATTCCATCATTGTTTATATCATACGCAGATTCAATGTTTATAATTGTTTTGTTCATGATATACCTTTCAAATAAAATTTATGGAGATGGCGGGAGTTGCACCCGCGTCCACTGTTAAGCATGTATTCTGATGCTGGTAGTTTTTTGTATTTATGAAAACCCACCAAGTAACAACACTTACATAATTTTTGTTTTTATCGTCCCTCTCAATGTCTTTGAGGACTATCCTTCTAAATCACCCATACTAGAAGGAATAATGTATGGGCTTTAAGGTTACGCTGCTATAGCGTAATTAAAATCGTCGTTTGAAAAAAATACAATCGCCGAATACATAACTTGTAACAATGTCGAAACTTTGTCATCCCCAAATAAAACATCATCTTCTCCTTTTTAAAAAAGGGGGAGACTAGACACTTTTTTTTGTTTTGCCTAACAATTTTTGCTGTTAGTGTCTATTAGCACCCATGGGACTCGAACCCATACTGTATAGATTTTAAGTCTACTGCCTCTGCCTTTGGGCTACGGTGCCATATTAAATAAACGCTCTTTGATCTTTATTTATTTAATTAGTTTATCAATTCTTGAATCTATATACGAACGCAGTTCTCTTTCTATTCTTTCTATTTCAATCATAAGTTCATTTTCAACTCTAGTGACTTGATTAACAAGTTCGTTATTTATTTCATCACTATTGTCTTGAATCATTCTAAAATGTTCATTACTTAGAACATCTAAATCCGTTAACTTCTTTCCATGTTTTGCCACCTTCACAAAACCTACAACGAGAATTGTTATAAACAACAATCCAATCATCGCAAGAATTCCAAAAGCGAATGACATCAAATCCATTTAATCTCCTATAAAATCAAAGAGCGCTAAAACGGAAGAAGGGAGAGTCGAACTCCCAAGGGCTTTTACACCTCGTTTGTTTTCGAAACAAGTGCAGTCTCCAATCTGCTTGTTCTTCCAAATTACTTACAATACTTTTCACCTAGATTTTCTCTAGCGCCTTTATCGGTATATTGAACCATACCAATCCAAGCCTTTATTGGAAACTGTGACTCATATCTTTGAACGGTATGGCATCTTTTACATACTCTAAAATCTTGTCTATTGTTAAACGAAGTAAAAAGATAAATCCATTTATGGCCAAATGTTTTACAAAACATAATTATGTCCTTTCAATAAATTAATTATAACATTTTATTTTATTTATGTCAAATAAATGGAGCAAGATATTTATCATCATAGAATAGCTCATCATTATTTGATAAATAATTCTTTATTCCAATACAAGTTTTAACAGTGCTAATATTTCTATCATCTGTTCCAAACTTTGAATAATTAACAATCAATTGAATAAAATCCTTCATCATACATTGCTGAAGTGTTCGATGCTCGTTTCTCATAAATTCAGTCATAATGTCAGCTAAATCTTTATTACCCATAGCGTTAGAATATTTAGAAATAACATTAAGAGCATCGTTCACTTCATCTTTAGTTGTCATATTATCCTTTCTTGTAATCGTCCTTAGTCCTAGGACAAAGGACAGTTAATTACCATATCCAAATAACTTTTCAAGTGTAGAGCTAGCAGCTCCTCCATTTGTTAACTGTTCTATTTCATTCTTACCAGCTATATTAAGAGCTCCAGCAGCTGTTAGTAGCTTTTTACTAATCAAACCTTCCTTTATTTTATCTAGCTTTGTTAGAATACCATATCGTTTAAAATATTCCTTTCTATAAGCTGAAGTATAGGCTTTTGTTATTAATAAAACTTTCTTTTCGTCGTCTGTTAGATCGGTTTTATTGCTGGAGATTTGTTTTGGCATTTGATTTGGATGAGCAAATAATTGAGCTCGTTTAGGATAGGTATGAGTAACTAAAATCATATTTGGTTTGCCTGGAACAGGCTCATCCCAAAGACGTATTTTGCCACCCTTATAAATAGCTTTCTCTTTATCGTTCGAATTCAATAGGGTATCATAACTTGCTGAATGTTGTTTTACTACATTTCCATTAACATAGAAATAAACAGTCATTACATCAGCGTCATAAATCTGGCCACCAATAAATGGTTCTGGATTTGTTTCAACTGAAATAGTTCCATAAGATAAGTTGTTTTCTCTAAATACTTTCTTTACCCAATCTGGAAAATCCTTAGATGATAATATTGTATTGGCATTTTCTAAAATAGCTTGGTCTATCATTTTTGATAGTTTCAGAGTTCCCTCTAAAAGTTCATTAAAATTCATATCTACCTCTTAGAATTATCTTCACTAAATCATTTGAGATTCTTCGTATAGATAATAAGTTTCAATTAGATTTGACTCTTCTTCTGTTAGATCATAATCTTTATTAGATTCCATCTTCGATAGAATTGAATCAGCTTCTTTTTTTATCTCAGAAAACCAGTTATTACCCATTTGTTTCCTTTATATAAAATAATAAAAATGGACCTGATCGGTGCTGCCCCGACTATATCCTGATTGCAAATCAGGTGCTTCTGCTAGATAAGCTACAAGCCCGTAGGTGGTCGATGGGATTTGAACCCACGAAATTCTGGTCCACAGCCAGACGCATTAACCTCTCTGCCACGACCACATGGTTCCACTAGGAATCGAACCTAGATAATCAGTTTCGAAGACTGACACTCTATCCATTGAGTTATAAAACCGAAATGATGGTAATTAGAATTGAACTAATATCACAACCTTATAGAGATAGGGAAATCCAGAATCGAACTGGAAATAAATGGATATGAGCCATTCGGTTTACCACTAGCCTACTTCCCTTTGATTATTCTTCCTTTATAACATTAATAAATATTTTTGTCAAAAATATTTATTTATTAAAACCATTACTCCATTCTCATTAAGATAGTTTACTAAATAGTTCCTAAACTTATCAGCTTCGTTAGGAGTTAAATCACTCGTATCTGTTCCATACTTTATCTTACTTCTTAGGTCATTGTTTATCAATTCAAACAATACTCCTATGACTTCTGAACCTTTTAGAGATAATTCAAGATTAAGGTCATCTTCCGGCAAATCAAATTCTAAAATTGCTTTCATTTAATCTCCACCCTTCAATAAGAAATCATTGTTAATAACCTTAAAACTAATTTCTTGATCTTTACTTCTTATTACTATACCTTCACGGTCTTGATCTTTATTCGCTCCAGAAAAATGTGAAATATACTTTCCCCTAGAAAGCTCAAGTAATTCTTCCATTGTTTTATAGTTAAACGAATCTTCGACTTCTAATATTGGAACAGTTTTTAAACCATTATCCTTACAGAATGTAAACATTTCATCAAAAGAAAGTTTAACGTTTATTTTTGTATCAATTACATTGAATACATACATATCAAAAGTTTCTAATCCAAGTTTATTAGATTGAATACCAGGACCAACTACTTCACCTTGAATAGAAAGTTTTATTCCTGTATCTTCAAAATATTTAACAAGAATATCCTTAATTCTATACTTATCAGAAATCTTCCAAAATGTATTATTTGAATTCTCTCTTATAGAATAGTTTCTTGAACAAACATGATATTCTTCACTAAGAATAAATGAACTAGATGTTCCATCTAGTTTCATAGAAATATAATAAGGTTTATCAGTAATTTGTTCAATGAATCTTTTTGGATTATTCTGTATTCTATCTTCATCTGTTTTAGTTATAGGCCATGAAAAAGAATTAACATCACCAGCTAATTCAGCGGGAATACTTGGCTCATATTTTTCAACATGAAGGTAATCAGTTATATCCATTCCTTCAAGGTTTGAAAAAAGATCGTGTTCTGGAAAATCAGATAAAGGCATTGCTAACCCTTGAGAAAGAGTTCCACGAAGCCTTACTGTCTTGAGCCTAATCTTTTGTTTTTGAATACTCCAAGAGTTTTTCTTTAAAAATTCATATCTTGGCTCATCTGGAAGCAAGGAATCTATTTCAAAGAAAACACAAAAGTCTCCAACTTTAAACTGATCCTTTTTAACTACAACACCCCAACCAAGTATAGTTGCTTTTTCGAGAAAATCAGAATTTTCGATTGGTTCTATGTTTAGAATTTTTTGTATAGACGCTAAACTTCTCATTATAAACTCCATTCTGTTATATATTCTCTTGGAATAAGACCAAGATGATATCTAACAGATACAGCCAGAATCTTATCATTTGATAGTTCTGGTCTTATTTGTTTAACTCCAAAAACAGTTTCTTTGGTCGTAATGTAATCTACAAACTTATTGGTATTAGGAAACTTGATTTTTATCTTGATGCCTTTAGGAAAGCAATATGATTCTAGTTTCTTCATTTTTTCTTCCCCTTTCTTTGTAAAATAATTATACTACATTTATTTTATTTAGTCAAGAACTTAATCGGGAAAACAGGTTTCGAACCTGCGACCTCAACGTCCCAAACGTCGCGCTCTACCAGCTGAGCTATTTCCCGTAAAAAATACTTGCCTTGACTAAAAGTATAAACTTAATAGCCAAAGCAAGTTGGGTAAGAATGACTAATAGTATGACTATTAGATTTTAAAGTTCTGTCATACAGAACTTAGCTCTCCGGGCAGGGCTCGAACCTGCGACATTCTGGTTAACAGCCAGACGCTCTGCCAACTGAGCTACCGAAGAATGATGAGAGAGGCCCTAGATGGACTCGAACCATCGCATAACGATTTTGCAGACCGCCGCATTACCATCTTTGCTATAGAGCCATAATTACTAAGAAAGCCACATCCAGGACTTGAACCCAGCACATCAACATTACAAGTGTTGCGCTCTACCAGATGAGCTAATGTGGCAAAAAAACAAGACGGTTTTCGACAAGAATAATCTCTCGCCAAGATATGAGCTTTTTCGGATATCTGTTGTTGACATCCATTTTCCATATTTTTTGTTGGCTGTGCCCGTCTTAATAAAAACTAAAGAACTACAGTGATTAGAACAGAAAGAGAACCTTTCAATATTTCAGCAAAAGCTAATAACAATTTTTGTCCAGCTTGCCGTGCAGACAAGTTCATTCTTAATACCTCAGATTTTAGAGCTGCCTCTAAATCCTCAAATAAAGACTTGCACTCTTCTGGAGTGATTTCTTTTGAATCTCTCATCTTCAAATACTTCGCTGTCAATTCTGCCTGTTTAGTCAAAAAAGCAGATCCAGTAGATGCTGCTTCTTCAAGGGTTGTTTTAAGAGTTGCCAATGCAACTTCACTTCCTTTATCGGTTAAATACTTTAAAAAATCATCAGTATTAAAATTTACTATTCCCATTTTATCATCTCCATTATCTTGGTTTTTGAAATTCTGTTGCAATTATTACATCCAGTATTCTAGTTAAAGTTTCTTTTTTAGATTCTTTATAAACTGGAGATAATACTTTTGCTCTAGCTTCACCCAAGAATATAAGCATTCTATCTCTAAACAATTGAATCTGTTGTTGGACTTCAGCGTTTGCACTTCCTTTACCTAATTCATATTCATAAATTATATCAATACTTAATATATATTGATTAACTTTTTCTAATGAAATATCTGGAACACATTCATCAATCATTTGATTAGTAGTAGCTTTTAAAGTTGTTAAACTTTCATATGTTTTTTGATCGTATGCTGCTATTGGACTAATCCATGATTTCAATGTTGCACAGCTAGTTAGTAAAACAAGTGCAATTAAGAAAACATATTTTCTAAACTTCATTTAATTCTCCTTTTAATTAACTTAACTAAAAGGATAGTGCGAGGGATCGGAATCGAACCGACACGCGGCTTTCGCCTTGCAGATTTTCAGTCTGTTTTTCTACCAATTGAAATACCCTCGCATAAGTGTGTTAAATCTCTTCAACACTTTTGGAATAAACCAAAATTCTTTCTCATTAACAAAACCATTAACATAAAAGAAACAAGAAATATCAAGTTTTTTAACTTGATGGGAACTACACGAATGTAGTTGAAATACATCATTACTGATGTTTATGCGCCATGCAGGTGACGCTCCTGCGACCCTCTGGTTAAAAGCCAGATGCTCTACTGTTGAGCTAATAGCGCGATTACATATGGAAAGATAACTGTATGAATATAGAACAAATAACAGCAGAAATAATAAACAATTACTCAGCTCAAATATGGATTTCTTTTGTTACTTTAGTTGTAACTGGTTTAATCCTTATTGTAATAAAAAACTTCATTCAAGATATATTTT
>JFJP01018723.1_pt1 | contig 13785 bp, 9 predicted proteins | sample 431651 | NCBI WGS metagenome assembly JFJP01 (sample SAMN02602958, study PRJNA72255) | Microbial mat metagenome, whole genome shotgun sequencing project. | biome: fresh water; feature: sink hole; material: water; isolation source: purple microbial (photo- and chemosynthetic) mats found in... | reverse complement strand
CCGCCCTCATCATCGGGGTCGCCAGCACCACCACCGCCTCCAGCGCGATCAGCCACCACCCGTCCGTGCGGCCGGTCCTGACGGTCCCGGCGCAGGAGGAACTCGCCGCCGTCACGCTCGACAGCGTCATCTGGGCGGCCTCTCCCGGCTCTCTGCCGGATATCCGATTCGCGGATGCGGCTGGCGTGCCGATCCCGCACCTGCTGCGCAAAGCCGCCGAGCAGCGCCTGCGAACCGTCCGCGACAATTGCCGTTCGCGCGTCGACACCCTGCAGGAGCTGCCGGAAAACCGCATCGAGTTGTCCGTCACACTGGATGAAACGGCCCCGTTCGCGACGGGGATCGAGTTCGCGACGCCGCTGAAGGATTTCGAGCGCCAGATCACGGTGCAAGGCATCGACACGAACGGCACCGCCGCGATACTCGTCGAGAGCGCCCTGATCTACGACTACGCCCGTTTTGCCGATGTGCGCCGGTGCACCGTTCCCCTGCCCCCGAACCGCTTCCGGCGGTTCGCCATCGCCATCGGCGAGGTCACCGACGAGCAGCAGTCGCCCCAGCGGCAGATCAGCCGGACGTATGAACAGGGCAGCGAAGTCCGCATGATCGATCAGGGCACGGTGACCACACGGCCCTTCCGCATGGATTCTGTCCAGCTTTTCGCCGAGCGCCAGGCCGAATCGCATACCGTCGAGCGCGAAAACCCCATCGCTCTCAAGTCATGGAACATCCGCGAAAACACCCGCGAACAGCAGACGGTGATCGAGATCGAAACGCACAGCGAGCCGCTCACCGGATTTGCCCTGCAAATCGCAGACCGTAACTTCACCCGCCGCGTCCGCGTGGAAGTGCCTGCTGGTAATGGCAGTGGTGACGCCTGGCGTACCATCGGCAGTGCCTCAGTCTCGCGGATCGCCTTTCGCAGCCTGCTGCACGAGGAGCGGCGTGTGACCTTCGCCGAGCAGCGCTCCCCGCGGTTCCGCCTGGTGATCGACAACCAGGATAACCCGCCGCTGGACATCACCGGGGCGGATGCCTTCGGTCCGGTGTGGCAGGCATTGTATCTTGCCGCCCCCGGACAGCAGGCCCGGCTGTACTACGGGGCCGCGCAGCCAATACCGGCCCGCTACGACACCGCCGCCATCGAGCGTGTGGTCAAAGGCGGTTTCGATCCGGTGTCATTCAGCCTTGGCGCCCCGGACGCTAATCCCCTTTACCGTCAACCCGGCCGATCCCTGACCGGACTGGTCGGCAGCCGGGCGTTCTTCATTGGTGCCGTCGTCATCATGATCGCTGTCATGGCCGCCGCACTCGTCAAGGCCACCCGCCGCCTCGACTCATAAAACCTTGTAGCCGCGAAAAAAGCCTTGTAGCCGGGGTCGGTGACCCCGGTGCCCATGAGAAAGCACATGGCGACGCCTCTCTCCCGTTTGCTAACCCATGCCGACCGGGGTCACCGACCCCGGCTACAAGCGCTTAACCAGCTACAAGCGCAAGGCTCTTTTAGATAAGCTTGATGTTTTGCTCCCATTGTGACAGCATCCGCACCTTTAAGCAGAACAGAACCATTAACCCCCCTGAGGACGGATGTATACACGTAAAACACTGGAAGATCTCGCTGCCCAACACGGAACCCCGCTGTTCATCGTGGATCACGATCAGCTCCGCAAGAACTATGCAACGTTCAAGCGGCACCTGCCCCGTGTCCAGGTCTATTACGCCGTCAAGGCGAATCCCGACCCCGCCATCATCAAGACCCTGTTCGAACTGGGCTCGGCCTTCGACTGCGCCTCAATGCCGGAATTCAACCTCGTCTACGACCTGATCAAGACCATGCCGGCCAAGGAGCGGCAGCAATGGATCTGGGACAACATCATCTATGCCAATACGATCAAGATCCCGGCCGCGCTGAAGGCGCTTGACCGCTACAAGGCCCTCGTTACCTACGACAATCTCGAGGAAATCGGCAAGATAAAAACCTATGCCCCGAACTCCGGGCTTGTGCTGCGCCTGGCCGTGCCGAACACCGGCGCGGTCTGCGAGCTTTCCTCCAAATGCGGGGCGGCACCGGGCGAGGCAGTCGACCTGATGCTCGCCGCCGAGAAGAACGGCCTCGTCGTCGAAGGCATCAGTTTCCATGTCGGCAGCCAGACCACCAACTTCGAGAACTATGTGCAGGCGCTCAACCTGGCCGCGAATATCTACGAGGAGGCCAGGAGCCGCGGCTGCAGCCGCCTCAACGTGCTCGACATCGGCGGCGGTTTCCCGGCCCCCTACGACGACAGCGTCAAACCCTTCCGCGAACTGGCCGGCATCATCAACACCGAGCTTGACCGCCTGTTCCCGCCAGAGGTGCAGGTCATCGCCGAGCCGGGGCGCTTCATGGTGGCTACCGCCGGGGTGGCCGTTTCCTCGGTCATCGGCAAGGCCGTGCGTAACGGCAAGCACTGCTACTACGTCGACGACGGCGTCTACCACACCTTCTCCGGAATCATCTTCGATCACTGCCAGTATCATCTTAAGGCGTTCAAACGGCGCGGCAAGCCCGTGATCTGCACCGTCTTCGGGCCGACCTGCGATGCGCTGGACGTGATCTCGATGGCCGAGACGCTGCCGGACGACCTCGCTCTTGGCGACCTGCTCTACAGTGAGAACATCGGGGCCTACAGCCGCGCCTCGTCGACCTACTTCAACGGGTTCCCCCCCGCCAAGACCATCCATATCAACCAATAGAATGCCGGCTTTCAGTGTCAACCAGCCAGGAGCCGCTTTTGGATACCGCAACCGAGTCGCCGATGATCGCCGTGAAGAACCTCACCCGCCGCTACGGGCGGGTGTCGGCCCTTGACGGGGTGACTTTCGAGGTCGGACGCGGCGAAATCGTGGGACTGCTCGGCCCCAACGGGGCTGGCAAGACGACGACGCTGCGCATTCTCTCCTGCTACCTGCCCGCCAGCGGCGGGGAGGCCCGGATCGGCGGTGCGGACGTCTTCGAGGAGTCGATGGCGGTGCGTCGCAAGGTGGGGTACCTGCCCGAGAATGTGCCGCTTTACACGGAGATGCGGGTCCGTGAATACCTGAAATTCCGCGGCGCTCTCAAGGGTGTGCGCGGCAGGCGCCTGCGCAGCCGCGTCGACACGGTGATCCAGCAGTGCGACCTGGCGGGCGAGGCGCGCACGATCATCGGTCGCCTCTCGAAAGGCTTCCGCCAGCGCGTCGGCCTGGCGGACTGCCTGCTGCACGAGCCGGAATGCCTGATCCTGGATGAACCGACGATCGGGCTGGATCCGAACCAGATCCGCCATATCCGCGAGCTGATCCGCAGCCTGGCGCCCGAGCATACGATCCTGATCTCGACGCACATCCTCTCCGAAGTCGAAGTCATCTGCGGGCGGGTCCTGATCCTGGACCATGGCCGGATCGCCGCCTCGGACACACCGGAGGCACTGGTGGGACTGATGCAGGGCGACGAGCACATCACCGCCGAGCTACAGGGGCCGGCGGATGAGATAGCGGCGGCACTGGGCGCGCTGGAAGGCGTGCGCAAGCCGGTCTGCACACCGGACGGCGACTGGTGCCGGGTCGTGTTCCGCGGCAACCGCCAGCAGCAGGTGCGCGAGCGGGTATTCGACCTGGCCTGTACACGCGGCTGGCGGCTGCGGGAGCTGACGGCGCAGCGGCGTAATCTGGAGGATGTGTTCGCGGCGCTGACCGAAGGCATCGACACGGCGGAACCCGTGCAGCCCGGCGATTGCGCCAGACCGGACGCCAGCGCTGGCGGGGAGGTGTCCCATGCGTAGCTTCCTGATCCTGCTGCGGCGCGAGCTTTCCGCCGTCTTCCTCTCGCCCGTCGCCTATGTGACCATGGCCCTCTTCACCAGCGCGGCCTCATGGACGTTCCTGGCCACGGTCAAGGCACAGACCGGCAGTACGGTCTATCCGGAACAATTGTTTTTCGTCTCGGTGCTGATCTGGATGCCCTTCCTGATCACCGTGATCTGCATGCGCCTGTTTGCCGAGGAGAAACGCTCCGGCACGATCGAGACGCTGATGACGACAGCCGTCGGGGAAACGGCGGTGGTGCTGGCAAAGTACGCTGGCGCACTCGTGTTCGGCTGGGTGACTATCGCGCCGTCCATCGGGGCGCTATACATCCTGGCGGCGATGAGCCCCGGAATAGACGGGGTCGATGGGTATGCCGTGGCAGGCGGCTGCGCCATCCTCGCGCTGGTCTCGATCTGCTGCACCGCGGTCGGCGTGCTGGTCTCGTTGCTCACCCGTAACCAGATCGTGGCGGCTATCTGCTGTTTCTGGGCGATCTTCGCCCCCTTCATGGTCCAGCCGTTCATGCGTGCCGTGCCGCTGTTCCGGCAGGCAACGATCGAGCGTTTCTCGCTGGAACGGCACGTCACGCTTTTTGTGTCGGGCACGCTGAGCCTGCAGCCGGCGGTGCTGTACCTCTCGATCACGGTGCTGATGCTGTTCAGCGCGGTACGGGTCCTGGAATCGCGGCGCTGGCTTTAGCGGCAAGGAGTCTTCACTTGGCAAACCGGGGAAAAAGAAGGAAACGGGAAACGGCGGGAGCGCGCGAGCGACGGCTGGCGGTCCGTGCACGGCGGCGGCAACGCACCCTGACCGGGCTGAACGTGCTGGTGGCTGTTGCCTTGATGACGACAGCCACCGTGCTGATCAACGCCCTGGCGCAGCGTCTGCCGCTGCGGATGCAACTGGCATCGCACGCCCGGCATGTGCTGTCGGCGAAGACCATGGAGATGCTGCGCGGCCTCGACGCCAGCCTGGAGGTCACCGCCCTGTTCGAGGCCGACGCCCGCCTGTACGAGGAGGTCAGCGCGCTGCTGCTGGAGTATGCGCACGCCGCCGAGACCATGCCGGGCCTGGACTTCCGGCTCGAGATCGTCGATCCCAAGCGCGACATCGCCCGTACGCGCGAGCTGGCACTGAAATTTGATATCGACGCCGGCAACCAGATCATCTTCGCCTCCGGCGAGAAACGGAAGATCATCGATATCGCCAGCCTGGCCCAGTACGAGATCGAGATCACCGAGTCAGGCGTCGCCCGCCGCATGGTCGGATTCCTCGGCGAACAGGCGTTCTCGTCGGCCATTCTGAACGTGACCGGCAAGACCACCCCGGTGGTCTACTTCCTGGCCGGGAACGGCGAGCGCGATGTGGAGGATTTCGAGAGCCAGGGTGGCTACTCGACACTCGCCCGCGTGATCAGCCGCGAGAATATCGAAGTGCGCCGCCTGGTCGCCGCCGAACAGAAAGCCATTCCGGAGGACTGCCACGCGCTGGTGATCGCCGGACCGGACCGGCGGCTCCCGGATGCGGTCCTCAAGCAGATCGACGACTACCTGCGTAACCGGCATGGGCGTGTGCTGATGCTGCTCGACCCCTCCACCCAGACCGGTCTGGCGGAACTGATCGGGCGCTGGGGCGTGAAGGCCGGCCCCGGCGTGGTCGCGGGCCTGACGTTCTCGGGGCGCGAGCTGGTGATCAGCAACTACGGGGATCACCCGGTGACCCGGAATTTCAAGAATGTGACCACCCTGTTTTTCATGCCAATGGCTCTGAAACCGCTTGAGAGCGAGAGCACCGGCACAGACGAGGATCGGGTCAAGGTCAGCGTGCTGGCCAGCACGGGGACGGAAGGCTGGATCGAGACCAATCTGGAGCAGGATCCCCCGGTCTTCGATGCCGAGCGCGACCACCGCGGCCCGGCCGCCGTCGCGCTGGCGGTGGAACGGGGTGCGGTCGGCTTCAATGCGGAACTGCAGCCCACGCGCATGGTCGTGATCGGCGATTCGTATTTTGTATCCAATGCGGCGATAAGCAGCGGCGTCGGCGGCAACGTCAGCTTCCTGCTCTCATCGCTCAACTGGCTCATCGAGCGTGAGAGCCTGCTGACCGTGGCGCCGCGGGTACCCTCGCTACTGCATCCGGAGACCACCCGGCAGCAATGGAACCGGATCTTCATCGGCCTGGTCTTTGTCGCCCCGGGCGTGATGCTGCTGGCCGGCATCGGGGTTGCCCTGCGACGTCGTTAGGAATCGGAAATGAAAACAAGAAACACGCTACTGCTTGGCATCATCGTCGTGATTCTCGGCTGCGGCCTGTACCTGCTCGACGAGCACCTCGAGCAACAGCAGACCGTGCGCGCGCAGGTGCGGCGCGTCTTCGATATCAACACCGATCCGATCACCCGCGTCGCATTCGAGCAGGCCGGGGCGCGAGTTGAACTCGTGCGCAAGGGCGAATCGTGGTTCCTGCAGGAGCCCGTGCGTGCGCGCGCCAACAGCCCGCAGGCGGAGCGGATCGTGTCCGCAATGGAAACCCTGCGGCGGCAGGACAGAATCAGCCGCCATCAACGCAAGCAGCTAGGACTGACCCTTGCCGACTACGGGCTGCAGGAGTCGGACCGGCGGCTTTCCGTGGAGACCGCCACCGGGCGGGCCGAAACCCTGCTCCTGGGCGGGCGCACCCCCTTTGGGGACGCGGTGTACGCACGTCTCGACCGGGGCAGTGCCGTATTCACCCTGCCGGGCTCCGTCCTCAGCCTGTTTCCCAATGACTTGGCGGCCCTGCGCGACCGGATCCTGCTTTACGGCAGTACCGCCACTACCGAGCGGATCGACATCCACCGCCGTGATGCCGGATTTCTCCAGCTCGTGCGACGGAAATCCGAGTGGGTCCTGCAACAGCCGCTGGCGGCACAGGCGGATACCGCCGCCGTTCGCAAACTGCTTGACGCCGTCTATGCCTTGCGCGTGGAAACCTTCCACTGGGATGCCGAACCGGCAAGCGAAACCGATCAGGCAACCGCCGCCCTGCTGGAGATGACGCGGCGCGGGCAGTTCGAGACCGCCGGCCTGGCGGAGGACACCGCGCGCCTGAAAGTCACCGTCTGGACCGAAGGGGACCGGCTGGGACAGGATCTCTTCATCGGCGCCGACGTCGCCGGGACCAACAGCCAGAGCTTTGCACGCCGCGGGGGCGTGGATGCGGTCTACACCGTCCCGTCCGGAATCATCGAGGCCTGCTCCCGTCCGTTCGACAGCTTCCGCAACCGCTCCGTCTTCCATGACGCGCCAGCCGATATCGGCTTTATCCGCCTTCAGCAGGGTGACCACCAGCTTGAGCTTGAACGCCTGCCTTCAACCGCGGACGGCAGCGCGGGCTGGCGGCTGCGCACACCGGTGCGTGCACCGGCGGATCCCGTGGCTGTACAAGCGTTAATCGCGCGCCTGTTCGAACTCAAGGTCGCCTCTTTCCTGGGCAGCAGCGAGTCGGCGGCCGCCCCCTCATCCAGTGAACCACCCATTCGGATCACGCTGGCAAAGGCGGCCCCGAGCGAAGCCCCGGCTGAGCCGACTCCTGCACCGGATGGCAACGGGAACGCAAGCACCACGCTATCGCTGGAAATGGCCGCTGACGGCATTCGCCTGGCGTTCCTCGCGACTCAGGAAGACGACCGCTTCACGCTGGATTCGGCAGCGACCGCCGGCCTGGATGCATCACTGATCTCTCCCTTGCGCTTTCGCGCCCCGCTGATGCTGGCCATCGATGCCTCTGCCGTATCGCGCATCGAGCTTGCAACCCCCTCGCAAACCTGCCTTGTGGCACGTGCCACCGCTACCCTTGACGCCTGGCACTGTCCGGATAAGCCAACACTGACCGTGGATACCGCCGCCGTGTCAAACCTGCTGGCGGAAACGGCGCATGTCGAGGCTGGCCGCCTCGTGGCCTTCATGCCGCCGGACTTGTCCGCCTATGGCCTGGACAAGCCGATGGCCTCCGTGACCTTCGGGTTCCGCACCGATGGAGGTATCCGGAACACCTTGCTGCTGGGAAGCGCGATGGACGACGCCTGGCGCCATGCCATGATCCAGGGCCATGATTTCGTGTTCCTGCTGTCGGAAACCAGGGCCGCCAGCCTGCTGCGGCCACTGTGCATCACAGCACCGCCACCGGCCATACCACCGTCCGCCGCCTCGGCACCCAACACCACCGCGATCACCGCCACAACAACCAACACGGCGGCCTCCAAACCGGCGGCCTCCGGCACTGGAACCGCAACCGCACCAGTAGACGGGCTGATCGCGCCATGACCTTTCTCGTGCATACCTACGGCTGCCAGATGAACGTGCGGGACACCGAGGCGGTCTCCATGCTGCTCGAGCGCCACGGACTGCAGCCCGCCGCGACAGAAGCCGAGGCCGATGTGCTGATCGTCAACTCGTGTAGTGTCCGAGGCAAGGCCGAGGACAAGGCCATCGGCAAGCTCGGCATCATGGCCGCCACCAAACGGGAGCGCCCCGACCGGATCGTGGGAGTGATGGGCTGCATGGTCCAGCGGCTCCAGACAGAGCTTTTCAAGCGGGTCGACGGCCTCGACTTCGCGGTCGGCCCGCGCCGGTTCGCCCGTATCCCGGCCTTGCTCGAGCGCGTCGCCTCAGGCGAGCGCCACCTGCTCGATATCGGCATCGGCGACGAGGACATCGAGTCCCTGGCCGGACACGAGGAGGGTGCCGTCACGGCCTTCGTGAACATCCTGCTCGGCTGCGACCGCCGCTGCGCCTACTGCATCGTCCCGGATGTGCGCGGGCCGGAATGGAGCCGCCCGGCCGACGGGATCATCGCCGAGGTCAACAGCCTCGTGCGGGCAGGCGTGAAAGAGGTCACGCTGCTGGGGCAGAGCGTCATGCGCTACGGCCTGGGCAATCCGGTCTGGAGTGCGATGGCCCCGTCCTCGCCGCGCGGCTATGCCGAACCGTTCGTGCGCCTGCTCGAGGCCATCAACGACCAGACCCCGCTCGCGCGCCTGCGCTTCACTTCCAGCCACCCCTCCGGGTGCACCGCCGAACTGGCGGCGGCCATGCGCGACCTGCCTGCTGCCTGCCCGCATCTGCACCTGCCCCTGCAGTCCGGTTCCGACCCGGTCCTCCAACGCATGCGCCGCGGCTACACGGCCGCCAGCTACCTCGAGGCGCTGCGACGGCTGCGCGACGCGGTTCCCGCGCTGGCGGTCACGACCGATATCATCGTCGGCTTCCCGGGGGAAACCGACGACGACTTCGAGCGGACACGCGAATGCATGGAGGCCGCCGGTTTCGATAATGCATTCATCTTCAAGTACTCCCCGCGCCCCGGCACCCCCGCCGCCGACTGGGAGGATGACGTTCCGGAGGAAGAGAAGCGGCGGCGCAACCAGGTGCTGCTGGAGGATCAGGACCGGCGCGGGCTGCGCCTGAATGAACGGCTGGTCGGAGCGACGCTTGAAGTCCTCGCCGAGGGCGAAAGCCAGCGCAACGCCGAGCGCTGGAGCGGACGCAGCGACACCAACAAGATCGTGATCTTCGAGCCCGAGGCAGGTTGCAGCATCGGAGATCTGGTGAAGGTAAGGATCGAACGCGCCATGCCACAGACACTTTACGGGGAAAGGCAGAAAGTCTATTCACCACAAGAAAACAGGGAACACAAAGACTGATGCTCGGTAGGGTTTAGCCACAAAATGCACAAAAGACACAAAAGAGTCGGCAGGTGATGATGGTGGCTTTGTTTCGATTTTCGACTTTCGACTTTACTAAAAGAAAGGTGATTCTATGAACATGAGCACATTGGCTATACTGACGCTGCTGCTGGCGGGGATCACCCTGCCGTTCTACGCGATGTTTTTTATCAGCCCGTCCGTGACGCGCGAGGGGTTGCGGCGGTTTCCGCGCGATCGCTGGAGCGGGTGGCTGCTGGCCATCGCCGCAGTGGCCTGGGCCGCGTGGCTGCTGCACGGCTTGCCGCTCGGGAGGTTCGAATCGCTCAAGACGTGGCTGGTCCCGGCCGCCGTGGTCTTTGCCGGCCTCGTGTGCTACTACATGGAAGAGCTGCTGGCACCGCGGGCGTTCGGTGCCCTGCTGCTGCTCTACCCGGCCCCCTTGCTGGATGCCGCCCGCCTGCACGACTCAGGCTGGAGCGTGGTGATGTCAGTCGTCGCCTACGCCATGGCCATCAAGGGCATGGCCCTGCTGCTCAGCCCCTATCTTTTCCGCCACGTCTCGGAACGGATATTGAACACGGACAGGACCTGCCGCCTGGCCGGTGCCGGCGGCCTCGTTTTCGACGCCCTGCTACTCCTGCTTGCCACGACCGTCTTTTAGGCAAGCCGCCCGCCCGTCGGCTGGCGGTCGGAATCCGCCGGTTGTCGGACGTTGGGCATCCGCACCTCTCCGGACCTCACGCGCCGGCGGCCTTGAAGGCGTTGGCGACAATCCGCCTGGCTTCGTCCTGGATGCTGGCGAGATGCGCCTCGCCCTTGAAGCTTTCGGCGTAGATCTTGTAGACATCCTCCGTGCCGGAAGGCCGCGCCGCGAACCAGCCGTTGGCGCTCTGTACCTTCAGCCCGCCGATCGGCTCGTTGTTCGCCGGTGCGTGCGTCAGGATCGCCGTGACCGGATCGCCAGCCAAGGTATCAGCCTCCACCTGCCGCGCTGTCAACGCCGCCAGCACCTTCTTTTGCGCGGGGCTGGCCACGGCATCAATGCGGGCATAGACCGGTGCGCCGAAACGCGACTCCAGCTCGGCATAGTAGCAGCCCGGATCACGACCGCTGACCGCCGTGATCTCCGCCGCCAGCAGGTCGAGCAGGATGCCGTCCTTGTCCGTCGTCCAGACCGAACCATCCTTGCGCAGGAACGAGGCACCCGCGCTTTCCTCGCCGCCGAAGCCGTAGCTGCCGTCGGAAAGCCCATTGACAAAATACTTGAAGCCCACCGGGACCTCCGCCACCTGGCGGCCCAGTGCCACCGCGACGCGGTCGATCATGGAACTGGAGACGAGGGTCTTGCCGATCATGGCATCCGCGCGCCACTGCGGGCGGTGGCGGAAGAGGTAATCCACAGCCACCGACAAGTAATGGTTCGGATTCAGCAGCCCGTGCCCTGGTGTGACGATCCCGTGACGGTCATAATCCGCGTCGTTGCCGAAGGCGATATCAAAACGGTCCTTGAGCGCGATCAGCCCGGCCATCGCGTAGGGTGAGGAGCAGTCCATACGGATCTTGCCGTCCCAATCGACGCACATGAACATGAACGCCGGATCGACATCCCGGTTGACGATCTCCAGGTCCAGGCCGTAGCGCTCCGCGATCGGCTCCCAGTAGCCGATCCCGGCGCCGCCCATCGGGTCCACGCCGATGTGCAGCCCCGCCCCGCGAACGGCCTCCATGTCGATCGCCTCTCCCAGCGCCGCGACATAGGGCTGCACGAAGTCGAACGCCTGCACCGATGGCAGCGCCAGCGCCTTTGCCAGCGGCAGGCGCTTCACGTCCTTGAGGCCCGCCTCCAGGATCGCATTCGCCCGCCGCTCGATCACACCGGTCACATCCTTGTCCGCCGGACCGCCCGACGGCGGGTTGTACTTGAACCCACCATCGGCTGGCGGATTGTGCGAAGGCGTGATAATCACCCCGTCGGCCAGCCCCGTTTGCCGGCCCGCGTTATAGGTAATGATCGCGTGCGAGACCGCCGGTGTCGGCGTGTAGCCCCGGCCGGCCTGGTAGCGGATTTCCACGCCGTTGGCCGCCAGAACCTCGATCGCGCTGATCCAGGCCGCCTCGGAAAGCGCATGGGTATCCATCCCGACAAAGAGCGGTCCGTCCACGCCGCACTCTAGGCGCATCTCGGCGACAGCCTGCGACATCGCCAGCAGGTGTTCCTCCTGGAACGAGCCGTTGAAGGCGGTCCCCCGGTGCCCCGAAGTGCCGAAGCTCACCCGCCGCAATGCGCCACCTGATTCCGGAGCCCCCGTGTAATATGCCGCCATCAGCCTGGCTATGTTCGTCCGTACAGCCGGCGTCGCCGGTTTCCCCGCCATCTCGCTAGTACTCATTTTAAAACTCCCTGGTTGCGTTCAATTCCAGACGGAAGACTACAGACTGACGACCGAAGACTCAACTCCAACATTTGCTCATGTAATAGCCTTGCAAACACCAGCGCATGGTTCTACACTTCCGCTTCAATGAACAAGCATCCTGAAGCAAGACGGGACTGGATCTCGACCTTCTACCGCGATTTAAGGGAACTGGTTGACACCACCTTCCCGAAAACCTGCACGAAATGCGGCAAGGTCTACCTGACAAAGGATGAATTCCTGACCGCTACCATCCCGGTCAAGGATATCACGCTCGAGGATCGCAGCGGTCTTTTCAGCCTGGAGGGCGGCCCCATCGAGACGGCGGTCGGCCTGTTTCGGAACTGCACCTGCGGCACCACCCTGATGGCGGACTTCAGGGATCGCCGCGACAACAGCGACAACGGCCAGGTTCGCCGCCTGCGTTTCGCTGCACTGATGGACAAGCTGTGTGAACATGGTGTCGCGCGCGCCGATGCCCGGCTCGAGTTGATCAAAGTGTTGCACGGGGAGACCAGCGGCCTGATCGACGAGCTGCTCGACGATATCCAGATGGGCTGATCAACTATTCGCGGAAGAAGAACGTCATGGTGCCCTCCCGCAATTTCCTCTCGAGCTTGCGTCGCAGCCAGCCACGCATGAGCGCGCGCACGGGCGGGACCAGCAGCAGGAAACCGGCCGCATACGACAAACACTCTCTAACACAAAAATAATACAGCACCAACGGAAAGCAAACGATGCTGGGGGTTCAGTTGAATGCGTTTAAAGAAAGAACAGACTTGCATCAGGCGGGACGAGCGAGTAATCTTTTTCCCATTTAAGAAACAACAAACGTGCCAGTGCTTCTTGGATTCATTGCCGATATACACAGCGGAAGGAGGGCAGAGCATAGCGCAGACAACAGACGTTAGCCGGAGCGGGCGTGGTCCGCATCCATCCGGTGTATAGGTGCAAATGTGTTCAATATTGCAAAGTAAATTTGCCGTTCGATAGTCGCACGGCGCAAACAGAAGGAAAGCAGAATGAAGCAGTTAGTAATGACAGGAATCATGACGGGCGTAATGGCAGCCAGCCTCGCCGCAACGGCCACCGCACAGGAGAAGGCAGCGGAGAAGGCCCCGGTGAAGGTATCCTGGGCGGACAGCATCAAGGTTGGCGGCGACACGCGGTTCCGCTTCCAGTACGCGACTGAAGAAAGCAAGGAAGACCGGGAACGCTGGCGCTTCCGTGGCCGGATCGGCCTCGACGCCAAGGTTAACGACCAGGTCAAGGCGCAGGTCCGCCTCGTGACCAACGCCGGCGACCCGATCTCGGACAACATCACGATGGGCGGCATCGGCGATCCGTTCGAGGATTCGAACGCTGCCATTGACCTCGCGAATTTCACGTGGACGCCGGTCGCGCCTCTGTCCTTGCCCTGGGTCGTGGTTGATGACCTGGTGATGGGTGCTGACGCCAATCCGGAAGGCATCGCGGCCAACGCGAAGCTCGGAACGGATGCGGTTGCCGTGATGGGCCACGCCGGCGCGTTTGTCCTGCAGGAACGCAAGGCGGATGACGAGACCACGCTGTACACGGGACAGGTCGCGGCCAAGTTCGGCGGTAAGACCTACGTGATGGTCGGCGGCACAGTCTACGCCTATGACAACATGGAAGGGTTTGCGCCGCTCGGTAACGAGAACAACAACAGCACGGTGACGGTTGGCGAGGGCGAAGACGAAGAGAAACTCATCGCCAATGAGTTCATGCTGGTGGAAGGGTTCGTGGAAGCTGGTATCGACCTGGCCATGCCGGTCAAGATCGGCGCCCAGTACCTCGTGAACACCGAAGCCGATGACGACGACACCGCCTACCTGGGTTACG
>JFJP01024937.1_pt1 | contig 13786 bp, 13 predicted proteins | sample 431651 | NCBI WGS metagenome assembly JFJP01 (sample SAMN02602958, study PRJNA72255) | Microbial mat metagenome, whole genome shotgun sequencing project. | biome: fresh water; feature: sink hole; material: water; isolation source: purple microbial (photo- and chemosynthetic) mats found in... | reverse complement strand
ACCGTCAAAGTCTACGTCTCGTACCCCGACAAGCTGATCGACCAGATCTCCTCGCTCTTCAGGATCGCCTCCGAGAACACAGACAACCCCGACCTCCGCGACCGCGCCTTCATCTACTGGCGCCTGATGAACCTGAACGACATCGAGCTGGCCAAAGAGATCATCCTGGGAGAGAAGCCGCAGATCGAAGAAGAGGAAGACGCTGGCCCGGTGACTGCCGAGCTGGCCACGAAGCTGATCCCTCAGATCGGCCTGGTGACTTCGATCCTCTGGGAGACCGAGGAGAAGCTGGGCATCGACGTGATCGAGTTGTAGGCTGCAGTCACCCAGCACTTCGGAAGAGGTCACCGTGGAAGACAAAGACCAGCCACCGAAGCGCGAGAACGTGATGAGCGACAAGAAAGACGACAAGAAGAAGCGAGACAAGAAGAAAGAAGACCTCTTCGAGAAGCGAGAGATCGACCAGGAAGACCTGCTGGGCATCGACGTCGGCGGACCGAACCTCACGCCCGTGGCTTCCCCAGACAAAGGAGGCTTCCACGACGACCTGCTGAACATCGGCCTCAACGACGAGGTCTACCCCAGTCCTTCGCCGAAGGGCCCCGCGACCAACCTGCTCGGCCTGGGCGACTTCATCGCTCCGGCCGTCTCGAGCGGCCCGCTGGTCGCCCAGGGTAAGAACCCTCCGGTAGAAGTAAGCCGAGCTCACCCAGGTCATCGTGCCGAGAACCCAGTCAGGCTTGTCCGGCAGGAACGGCCTCGAGATATCCGGAGCGGTCCAGAGGACGCAGACCGGCCTGGTGCTGCACCTGGCCTTCAAGAACTTCCTGCAGGCTCCGGTAGTCCTCACGAGTATCTCGCTGGTGCCGAACTCGCTGAAGCTCGGCTGCAACTACGCCCCGAACTCGACTGTGGTGCCTGCGCAGGGAGCACAAGAAGCCTTCGTGCAGCTGATCCCCACCGGCCTCGGAGTCTACACCTCGATGCTCAGTCTGCAGCTCACCACCAACTACGACAACTACATGGCCAGCGTGACCGTCTACCCCCACGTCCTCTCCGAGCTCTCCGCTCCGGTCACCACCGATGAGTTCAAGGCAGGCTGGATGGTCGGCGCGCCGTTCGTCCTCGACCAACCGATCATCCCGGCCAGTCTCGGCAGCGAAGAAGGCCTCAAGCAGCTCATGCGGTCCAACGGAGTCAACCACCTGTCCACACAGGCGCCTCTCGGCATAAAGAAGTTCTACTTCGGCTGCAGGCTGCAGTCTCACGAAGTTAGTCTGATCGAAATCACCGTCCCCTCCCCGAACATGCTCGGCGGATACCAGATTACGGTTAAGAGCACCAACCCGACCCTCAGCAAAGGCTTCGCTCACTCAGTTGCTTCTATCCTCTCCTAACCTTAGTGGTCTAATTAACAGTTTTTCACATTGGATTGTCGAATTATCTTAGCGAGCTGATCGGCTTGCTGGGGATGCCTCGCCTGCTGGCGGCAGGTCTGGCCGGGGCCTCTTCTTGTTTCTGCCAGTGGAGGTCTTGGTTGTTCTTGGCTTTGAGCGGGTCTTCTAGAGGAGACGTCTGCTGCTGGTTCGTGTTGATGTGGGAGAAGTTCTCTTTGCTGCCTTCCTCGTCTTCGAAGCGTTTGAGCTGTCTGGTGGTGGTGTGCGGTTCGAAGGCAGAGTGTTTGGTTGGGTGCTTCGGGTGGTGGAAGTTCGAGGCTTGGTGTTTGCTTGCTAGCGGCTGGCGGTCGCTGTCGGCTGCGTCGAGGAGCTTCTTGAACTTGTCTGCTTTTTTGTATTCTTTGTGTTTCTGGTAGCCTCTGACGATTTTGTCGAGACAGAGTCTGTCGAGTTCGATGCCGTTCGATCGGATGATGGTGAGGGCTCTGTCTACGAGTTCGAGTCTGTGGTTGGCGAAGGCTGTGTGGATCACGTTGGTCATGAGGATGAGCGAAGGCTTCAAGCCAAGCTGCTGCAGTTCTTCGAGCAGCGTGAACGAGAGGTGTGGCGTCCTTGCGAAGCCGTGGAGCTTGACGAGCGTGCCGAAGGTGACCAGGTTGGGTTTGACGCCGGAAGCCTTCATGATGGAGAAGACTTCGAAGCCGTGCGCGTAGTTGTAGACGTCTGAGGAGGCTTCGATGATGCTGTTGAAGATGGGGACGTCTGGACTGATGCCCGAGGAGATCATCTGCCGGAGCATGTGGACGGCTTGCTTCACGCTGCGTTCTTGGCAGAGGCCTTTGATGATGATCGAGTAGGTGATGAGGTCTGGCTGCAGCAGCAGCAGTCGCATCTCTTCGTAGTAGCGGCTGGCGAGGGCCATGTCTCGCTGTTTGATGGCCACGTCGATCATGCAGTTGTAGCAGACCGTGTTGAGCTTCATCTCGGTCTCGCGCTTGACCTGCTCGAAGAGGCCGACCGCGCTCGCGAACTGGTGCTGCTTGCTGAAGCCCTTGACCATCGTCGTGAAGAGCACCGGGTTCAGCTTTATGTTCTTCTTCGGCAGGCTCTTGAAGACCTTCTCGGCCTCGAAGACCTCGTTGCAGCTCACCAGCGCCTCGATGAGGCAGCCGTACGTGATGTCGTTCGGCTCCAGGCCCGATGCCTGCAGCTCTTCGAAGAGCTCGAAGACCTTTCCGACTTTTTTGACTCGGCCGAAAGCCTTGATCATGATTCCATAAGTGATGCAGGAAGGCCTGATCAGCTTTTGCTTCATCTGCTTGAAGATGGAGACTGCGCGGTCGGTGTCTTCGAACTTGGCCGAGACGTCTATCATGGTGTTGAAGAAGACCTCGTCGGGCTTGAAGTCGCCTGCGGAGAGCAGGTTGCCGAGGTGGGCGAAGGTCTGCTCGTAGACTGCTCTGTCTCTCACGTTGTTCTTGATGCCGTTGAAGATGATCGAGTAGGAGAAGTGGTCCGGTGCGATCGAAGCGTCGCGCATCTGCCTGAGGTAGTTCATGGCCTGGTCGAGTCTGCCTCGCTTGACGCAGATGTCCATCATCGTGTTGAAAGTGACCTTCGAAGGAGTCAACCCGCCGACCAGCAGCTTGCTGAAGTAGGCCTCTGCGTCTTCGAGGCTGCCTCTCCGAGCGCAGTCTTTGATCAGCGTGTTGTAGGTCACCGCGTCTGGCTGGAGACCGTGCACCTGGGCTGCCTCGAGGACCAGGAGGCTCGCTTTTTGGGTGTGTCCCAGCGAGACGTACACGTCCAAGAGACAGTTCACAATCATCAGCTCGACGGGGAGTCTCTCCTTGTAGATCTCAAAGAGCTGGGTCGCTCGCTCGACGTCTGGCTTCTTCATGTGCTTCACTCCGTTGATCATGATGCTGAAGGTGAAGTTGTCCGGCACGGGGTCTTTGACTTTGAGGAGCGACTCGAAGAGGTGCGAAGCCATGCCGAAGTTTTTGTGCGAGACGTAGAGGTCGAGGAGCGTGTTGAAGGTGACGAGACTGGCCTTGACCTTGTTCTTGATCATCGAGTTGAGCACGAGCTCGCTGTACTTGGAGTCGTAGCCCTGCTTGCAGATGAAGTCGAGCATCTTGTTGAAGCAGATGTCTTGGGGTTTGGGGTTCATCTCGTCGATGCACTCCAGCGTGCTCGAGACAGCTTCGAAGTCGTCAGTCTTGAGGAACTCTCGGATCATCAGCTCGATGAGTCTCTGCGCGTTCTTGAGGCTGTTCTCGTTGGCCAGACAGATGAGCGACTTGGCGTGGACTGCTCGCAGCAGCGCAGCGATCCGGTCGGGCTTGTGGTTCTCTTGCAGGTGCGAGAGGTACTTGTTCAACAGGTAGAAAACGGAGCCGATCATGTCCGCCTTGCCGTGCATCGCAGCGACCATCTGGTCGAGGAAAGAGTCGAACGACTCGCACCTGTCGAGGACGCCTGCAGCGAGTCTCGAGAGCGAGGTGTAGAGCAGAGTCTTCTTTCTGTTGATGATCTGGATGAAGGTGATGAGCAGCGGGACCCCAAGCGCGTTCATCTGCCGGTCTACCAGCGAGAGGACTTCGGTCTGGACTTCTGCTTCGGTGAGGGGAGTGAAGCACAGGTCTGCGAGCAGCAGTTCGCACTGTTCGAGCGAGAGCGGGTTGCCGAGCTTGCTGGTGAGTTCCGACACGCGCTTCACCCGAAGGTCTTCCAGAGCCTTCGCGAAGAGAGACCTGAGCGTGAGGAAGGCTTTGGCCGAGGCTTGGATAGCCCGAGCGACGCAGCAGTGGGTCTCCATCGGGCACGAATTCAAATTTGAACAGTAAGGTAAATTAGCTCTTAAAAAGTTTCGAGCCCTTGCCGATCAGCTTTGAGGAAGTGTTGGACTTTTTCTCTGGCGGGGAGCTGGCGACTGCGGGTTTCTTTTTTGCGAAGGTGAGGGTGCCTGTGCGGTCGAGGTGCACGTTGTAGGTTCCGGGGCCTGGGTTCGCGGAGGACTTGAAGGGGTCTTTGGGTTCGGAGCCGTATTTATATGTGGGTTTGTCCCATGCGCCCTGGTGACCCGAGGCTACTTCAAGCTTCGGAGGCGACCGAGACCGCTCGTGGCTCTTGGAGCGGCGGTGGCCTGTTGAGGTGGGGTTGTCTGCTCTGGGCTCTTTCGAGGCGAGGTAGCTCGAGAGGTCTGGTCGCAGCGATTCTGGTCATCTGGGGCTACTCGCGAGGTCGTTTTTTTCCCCGAGTCTCGCCAGCGTGGCGTTCTTTGAGCCGAGGAAGTCTGGTCAGCGGGGAGTACTCTCGATCTCTTCGGGCGAGCTGTCTCCGATGGTCTGGTGGACTTGCTGGAACTTGGCGTTCCAGATGGTGTCGACTGGTTGAGGCGAGGCTACCGAACATCTCGAGGATGGCGGTGAGGTTCTGCTTGAAGATGCTGGTGTTCGTCGAGTAGTGGTCCATGAAGTCGAAGACTTCTCGGTTCTCTTTGGCTTTCTTGGCGACCTTCCGCAGCTCGCTGATGGTGAACTGGTGCTCGGACTCGTAGATGCTGCAGAGCAGGTCGTAGAACTTGTCGATGTAGCTGTTGAGTGGCGCGTACCCGTTTCGCTCGAGCTGCTGCATGATGGTCAGGATGTCGAGGTACTTGTTCGCTTCGTAGTGGATCCTCCTCTTGAAGTCGACATTCCTGCTCTCGTTCGCGGACATGCGGATCTAACAGCAGTTTGCAATTACTTATTTAAGTGCTTGCGTAGGCAAAAGCTCTCTTCGTCGTCCTCCAGCTGGCTCTGGGCGTCGGGGGCTGGTCGCGAAGCTCGGCTGGCGGGCAGTCTGTCGTAGTAGGAAGCGACTGCGGGAGACTGCTGGGTGAGTTGTCGGCTGCTGGCCGCTGCTTTCGGTTTGTCTGAGGAGTGCTTGCTGGCCAGGACAGACTTGACGTTGACTGCCTGCGGAAGCTTCGCTGCAGTCGGCTGGGTGTCTGCGAGGCTGATGAAGGCTGGCGTGGCCTTGCCGGTTACTCCAGGGTTCGCCCAGCTCGCTGGTGGGTCGAGGGGAGGCTTCGCAAAGGACTCTTCGAGCTGATCGATGTCTCGCCGAGTGTCGGAGAGCAGCTTCTTCATCTTGCTGAGGAAAGAGGCGTCTTCCTGGGCGTTCTTGAGCTCGCTAGCTTCGACACCGAGTTCTGGGGAGAGGGCGTGGTTGAAAGAGCGGTCTTCGGCGGGCTGCCTGGGGTTGGGGTCGAAGCACTTGCCGATGACGGTTCGCTTGGTCGACTCGAAGGCCTGGTGTTTCTCTTCTGTCTTGGACTGCAGCAGCTGCAGCACGGGGTGGTGGCTCATTTCGAGAGGCGATTCGTGGTCTTCGTGGATCGCCGAGTCTTCCAGGTCTAGCTTTGCTGGAGAGTGAGCGAAGTTCCCCGAGCGGTCGAGCATGTGCTTGAGGTCCGGAGGATGGCCGTAGATGTCGTCGAGATTGCCGAACTCGCCGCTGTCGTCGAATCTGCGGGGTGCGTCGAGTTCTTCGGAGTGATCTGAGATGAGTCTGTGGGTCCTGCCAGGCAGTTCTCTGCCTTCGAGGCGTCTTTCAGCCTCGAGCGAGGGATTGTTTGCGGGCTGCAGCGGGTGCGGCGTGTTGGTCATGGAGGAGAGGACGTTGTCGGAGGAGTATTTCTCCAGGAGCAGTTTGATTTCGTCGTTCAGCTGGTCGACCTTGAGCAGCATGTCGTCTGTAGGCAGGGGACTGCTGGCCGCAAGCTGCTTGTGGCTGGCGAAAGCGGACTCGAGGTTGCCGGCTTCGACCATGCAGAGGAAGTTCTTGGTGTCGAGGAGGTTCTGGTCGATGCGTCTGAGCAGCTCTTCTCCTTTGACTGGTGAGGCGTGTCTACGCTCTTTGTGGGGGAGCTTGGGGAGCTTGGGGTCGAGGGAGACCTGGCTCTTCTCGTGGCGAGTCCTGTCGTGCGCATCTTACGTTGGCGAGAGACTTACCAGACCTGCAGCCCTTGGCGAGGAGGATGTCTTTCGAGGTGATCTCTCCGCTCTGCAGTCGCTCGATCTTGTCTTTCCAGTCGCTCCTGCCTCTGAGGTGGTTTTTGCTGATGCGTTCTGCCTTCTTCCTGATCTGCGGTGAACAGCGCGTACGTATTCTGTCTCGGAGAGCTTGTAGGCGTTGGGGTCGTTGTGGCTGGTGCTCCACTCGGGCTTGGGCTGCTCTCTTTTGGGGATGGACTTCGGCTTGCTGGGCTGCACGCGCGAGTCCTTGGTTTCTTTTTTCTTCATGCGAGTGACTCGGGGGGTGATTAAAATGAAGGCTGGAGGGGCAGGCGAAAGCGGCATGACCGATCCTGATTTTAAAGGTTTCCAGTTAGTTAGAAGTGAAGGCCTTCCAGGAGGCCTTAGACTACGCGTACCTTCAGGCTACCTACCGTACCGGTTTGCTTACCGACATCTTACGATGCCTGAGAGTTTGTGGGTGGTTAACAAGAACTTACCTGCGTTGGGGGCGAGGGCATGTCCCGGCGGGTTTGGCTAGTGCTCGACTTTTGGTCCAAGAGAGAGAGTGACCAAGGGCAAAAAACATCGCTCGGCAAAATCCAGGAGCAATGGCACCTCGCCAAAACCCATTATAAATCGGGTAAGATATTCACTAAATGGTTCTTTAATTATTTAGCGGTTTTGGTGAGCTTCGCGCGCAGCGATAGCAGACTGTCTCGCAGCCTGGCCGAGATGAACACCCGGGTCTCTTTGAGTTCGAGCTGCAGCTGGTACTCGGCGACAGAGCTGTCGACCTGCGCCTTGCTGGCTTTGGGGTCGAAGCGGAAGGCCTCGGGGTGCTCTGCGCTGCTGAGGAGCAGCGGCTGCTGTTCGGTGAGGTGCAGCGAGAGGGGCTCGCCGTACTTGTGGATGGCGTAGACGGTCGGGTGCGGGCCGAGGTCCGTCTCTTCGCGCTGGCAGATGATGTCTACTCGCTTGAGCGCGCCGTCTGTTTCTGCGGTCGCGCGGATGACTTGCTTTCTGCCTGGCAGCGTGCTCTTTTCGAGCGACTCGGAGAACTTGATCCTCGGGTCGTCTTCGAGGCTGCAGAGCTTGCAGACCATGCCGAGAGCCGCCTGTTCGTAGCAGGTGATCAGTTTGGTGCCGACTGCGAAGGAGTCGATGGCGTGCTCGCCGTTCATGGCTCTGATCTTCTTGATGCTCAGGTCGTCCGAGGCGACCACCTGGCTGAACTCGTGCAGCTTGCTGCCGGTCTTGGCCGCGATGTCTGCGAAGAGCTGCTTGGCCTGGACCGAGAGCTTGGCCAGGTCGCCCGAGTCCAGCCTGACGCCTCGGGGCTGGAGGCCGCGCTTTTCCATGGCGACTGCGACGAGCGCGTAGTTGAGGGCGCCGGACGCGAGGGTGTCGTAGGTGTCGATGAGGCAGATGAAGTTGTGGGGGAAGTCCAGCGCGAAGGAGATGAAGGCGGCCAGCTCTCCGTCGTTGGTCTGCTCGAAGCCGAGCTGTCGCCTGCGAAGGAGGTGACGAAGGAGTGCGCCATGGTGCCGATGACGGGGATGCCGTACCTGTGGCCTGCGAGCATGTTCGAGGTGGCCTGCGCGCCGCCGATGTAGGCGTAGAGCGCGCCGACGGTTCCGCCGTCCGGGCCCTGCGCGCGTCTCAGGCCGAACTCGAAGAGACTGCTGGCCCCGATGGCCTGCTTGAGCAGTCTCGCGTTCGTCGCGATGAGCGAGGGGTAGTTGAGTTTGTTCAGGATGAGCGTCTCGGTCAGCTGCACGACGCCCAGCGCGCCCTCCAACACGATCACCGGCAGGTACGGAAAGACGACCGTGCCTTCCCGGATCGCGTGCACTGCCACCTTCGAAAAGTCGACGCTGCGCAGCCAGTCCAAGAAAGCGTCCGAAGCGGCCAGTCCGAGGCTCTCCCGCACGTACTGCACCTCGCTCTCGGAGAAACGAGCCCGGGCCAGCCAGTCGACCGTTTCGTTGATGCCGCAGAGCACGGTGAAGGTCGCGTCGAAGGCGTTCTTGCGGAAGAAGATCTCGAAGACCGCGGTCTCCTCGTGCTTGCCGGCCCTGAACCAGCTGTAGCACATGGTCAGCAGGTAGCGGTCCGTCAGCAGCGGAGAAGTCAGTGGAAGATCGTGGTGCATGATTAATCCCTCCTGACGGGCCACATCGATAAGCGTTTTCGACAAATCGGAGCAGGTTTTGTTTTTCGATGTTGTTTATTTAGATGATCGCCCGTTTTTATAATCACAAAGTAATGCCACCGAAGAAAGCAGCAGTCGCTCCCAAGCCAGCCTCAGCCAAAGAAGCACCGAAAGCAGCTCCGGTCGTCGTCGCAGCTCCAGTGATAGTCACCAAAGAGACGAAAGACACTGGCAAGAGCAAGAAGGAGACGAAGGAAGAAATCAAGAAAGAAGTCATGAAGGAGATTGAGAAAGAGGTCGAGGTGGAAGACCCCAACAAGCCGTCCAAGCTTAAAAAGGCCGGCGCCTGCCTCATCCTTCTCGTCAAAATCTTCATCATCCTCGTCGGCATCATCTTCCTGCTCATCGCCGTCATGGGATACATCCAGACCTTCACAGGAGTAGGCCTCGATAGCTTCTTGGCCCACAACAACTACAACGGCATCATCAGTCGAGTGCTCACCAACTTCTGGTATCTGTAAGCTGTGAGTTACGCAGCCTCTTCGGCCTCCTGCTCTTCGGCAGTGTCTGCAAGATCGGCTTCATCCACGAATACTTCGCCTTCACCAAAACCCTGCTCGGCATGGGTCTCTTCCTCATCTTGTAAGCTCGACTCAAGCAGCTTGGGCTTTGCTCTCCAAGGAGGCAATCTCGACGAGAACGCAGTATCTTCAGATAGTCTGCTCATAGACTATATGGTAGCCAACGATATAAAAAACAAATCTGACGTCAGTGCATCAATGAAAAATGCGATAGATCTCCAGGCCAACATCAACAAGGGCTTCTACATCGTCAGAGCAGTGGCCGGCATCGTTCTGCTGATCATGGGCATCACCGCATTCCTGGTGGGCCTCTGCAAGAAGCCGAAGACCGAAGAAGAAGAAGCAGAAGAAGAGGAAGCGGAGAAGTAACAGACCACCCTCACCCTTAACATTAGATTACCTGTCAAGTTAGATTTGCTATACCGTATATTAACTAAGCACTGCCGAGTTATCAATTATTGGAGATGGAGGACCGTGCGGACTTCCGAGACAACGCAGACAAGGAGAACCAGTACGTGATGAACTACACCGCACCGTGGGAAATCTACGGCATCGCCTTCTCGACGAAGCCCGCGCACCCTTTCCGACTGGCCATCAGCTCGCTGAAGGAGGAAGAGAAGAACAGCGTCGAGGTCGTGCAGGTGAACAAAGAAGCGAACAGACTGGAGCGCAGGTTCACCTTCGAGCACAAGTACCCGCCGACCAAGCTCATGTGGATCCCCGACCCCAACAACACCAGCCCGGACCTCCTCGTGACTTCGGGCGACGGCCTGCGGGTCTGGAGCGTGGAGAACAACGAGCAGGCGGTCTGCAAGTCGATGCTGAACGGGAACAAAAAAGAGCTGACTGCACCGCTGACATCCTTCGACTGGAACAGCACGAAGCTGAACACGATAATCACCTCGAGCATCGACACGACCTGCTCGATCTGGGACATAAACAAAGAGTCGCTCGTGAAGACGCTCATCGCACACGACAAAGAAGTCTTCGACGTGAGCTTCTCGCCCGAACCCGAGATCTTCGCCACGGTCGGGGCGGACGGCAGCGTGCGCCACTTCGACACGCGCGACCTGAGCAAGTCGGACATCTTGTGGGAAACCTCGGACTACCTGGTGCGCGTGGCCTGGAACAAGAACAACAAGAACTACGTCGCGGTCATCTCGATGAACGACAACTCCGTCACGCTCATCGACACGCGCAAGCAGGTCATCCCCGCCACCAAGCTCGTCTTCCACAAAGCCCCGGTCAACCACATGGCCTGGGCGCCCCACTCGGCCTTCCACATCTGCTCGGTCTCCGACGACAAGCAGGCGCTCATCTGGGACCTCAAGAAGATGAGCCCCGAGATCAAGGCTCCGCTGCTGGAGTACACTGCGCAGGGAGAGATCTCGAACCTCTCCTGGGGCATCCAAGAAAGCGACTGGATCGCTCTGTGCTTCAACAAGCAGCTGCAGATCCTCAGAGTGTATTAATTTACCGTCACCACTGCGCTAGTCCTCGTCCTGCTCCTCCTCCCCGTCCCCGTCCTCCTCCGGCTCCTCCTCCTTCTTCTTCTCCTTCCCCGCTGGCCGCGCCTTCGACCGCAGACTCGTCGCCTCGGAGTCCAGCGCCTGCAGCAGCTCCGAAGACTTGTCCACCAGCTGGCTCAGCCCCTCCTACCAGGTTGTAGGCTTTCTCGCTCTCTTCGATCTTCTCGTTGAACTCCCCGACGGCCTCTTCCTTCTCCTGGATGACCGTCGACAGGTAGTCCTGCTGGCTGCGCAGCTCTTCGAGTTCGCGCTCGAGGCCCTGCAGGTGTTCTTTCTCGACCTGGAACTGCTGCTGCACCTGCTCGCGCTCGCCCTTGAGTCTCGAGAGCGCTGCGCTCACCCGAGCCTACTCTGCTTTATGCGCTGCAGGTTCGTGTTGCTCATTATCAATCAATCAGTGCAACAAATGAGCTTCCCCGAAGAAATCATTTCCCGCTGCAGAGACCTGGCCGCGCTCGGCTACGCGGACGCCGCAGTCGAAGCCTTCCTCCGCGACTTCCCCCTCAGAGACCTGCTGGCCCACCTCGCCCGCTCGGACCTGGCCGCCGAAAAGCTCTTCCAGCCGCGCCTCTCGCTGCTGCAGATCCTGGCCCGCAAGCCGGTCTTCCTGGCCGTGCTGGGCGACCCCGCGAACAGAGAGGGCCTGGAGCAGCTGGTGGCCCACCCCTACGAAGAGCAGCGAGAGTTCCTGGCCGCAGTCATCGCGCAGAACGTCGAGGCGGCCTGCGAAGTCCTCGAGCAGTTCGCGGCAGACCCGAGCCACCCCACGGTCACCGGCTTCCTCAAGGCCGTCTACCTGCTGCTCGGCGACAAGGAGTCCGAGGTCGGCCTCAAGGTCGCCAAGTGGCTCGCCAGCGTAGCCTCGGCTGAACCAGATGGCCCGTGCGCTGCCGGCGAACGGCTCGCTGGACTTCCTGCTCACCTGCGCACAGAGCCAGCAGCTGCTCAGAGGCCTGCTCACTTCGGGCGACGCGGTGGCCGAGATCCGCACCTTCGAGGCGCTGGTCAAGATGGGCAATGAGGCGCCCCGGCTCTACGAGGCAGGCGAGAAGCTCGGCTACTACTCGCAGGGCCTCGAGCTGTACCGCAAGTACTTCGACGACATCCTCGAGAAGATGAACCTCGTCGACGTCGTCGGGCAGATGGGCGCCAGCGAGCAGGGCTGCGCCATCCTCTGCGCGCACCCCGCCTTCAAAGCCATCAAAAAAGAAGCCCTCGCCACAGACGCAGACCCCTTCGTCTCCAAGGCCCTCGGCGTCCTGCTCATCGACCTGGTCAACCACGACCGCCTGCCGTACTCCTTCGCCTTCTTCAAAGACCTCAAGCTGCGCCTCGAAGAGTTCTTCGTGGCCGGCTTCGGCGAAGAGCTGTACGCCTGCTTCGACATGATCCGCAGCTTCGGCAAGAGCGTCGAGGTACTCCCGGCTCACGCAGGGCTTCGGCGTGGTCTACAAGACAAAGACCATCCTCTCCAAGCTCTGTCTCAGCTGCCACTCCAAAACAGAGGCGGTCCAGCGGCGCGCCTTCGACGCCGTGCTCAGTCTGCTGTCGGGCCAGAAGAAGCACCTGGACGCGGCCAGGAAAGGCAAGGTCGCCTCGCTGCAGCAGCTCAACGAAGACGGCAGACACGTCGAGCACCTGCTCATCTACGTGGGCAGTCCCGGCCTCGTCAACAGCTACATCGACGCCTCAGACCCGGCGCACCTCAAAGACACCACGGCCTTCATCCTGGACAACCTCATGCTGCCCTTCCTCGACAACGAAGTCCTTCTCCTCAACATCCTCTCGGGTACGCCTGCCTCACCCAGCGAGCGTCTGCCTCGAACCCGTCCTCAACGCCTTCATCCGCAGCCCCAAGTCGCTCGACTACCTCCACGGCAAGCTCGCAAGGGGGCTAGAAGTCCTCGAAGCCAAAAACGAGTTCAAGCGAGTGCTCCTCCATAGGATCTCGCACTTCCAGGAGACCGTCAAAGACTCTTTCTACGAGCTGTACCTCAAAGAGTACCGCGTGCGCGAAGAGCAGCGACGCAGCGAGCAGCTCCAGTATGCGACGGAGACAGGCTAAGGTAATTAGTAGACGTCGATCGGGTACTTCGACTGGAACTCGTTGGCGTCCTTCAGGTGCTCTGCGTACTTCTTCTTCAAGTACTTGGTGTTGAAGATCTCGTGGTAGTTCCGCCGCATCTCCTGCCTGGTCGCCTCGTCTGGCTCGTCGTTGGCCGGCCGGTTCTCGCGCATCTTCTTGAAGAACTCGTCGTCGAAGTTGATGTCTTCTTTGTTCATTATCTTGTACTTGATCTCTTCGTACTGACTGACCACGGGCTACCTTCCGACGGTCCTTCAGCGGGATCTGGTCTTCTTCCAGCTCGTGCAGGTGGCTGAGGTCTGTGTGGCGGATGTCTGCGGGCAGCCAGCGGAACTGCTTGTAGCGCTTCTCGTACTTGAGGAACCGCTTGCCTTTCCGCTTGAGCTTCACCTGGAAGACCGGGTCTCTGTAGACCTCCGTGACTTTGAAGCTGGGGTCGTTGAGCTTGCGGAGCATCATTTCGCGCAGGTACTCTCCGTAGATGGACTGCATCTTGTGTTCTTCGCGCAGGAGGACGTAGTTGTCGAAGCCTCCGAACTTGCGGATGGTTCTGTAGGCGTGCATCGAGGTGAAGACGTCGACGGACTTGCCGAGGATGTGGGAGTAGAAGAGCTTCTTCTGCACGTTGACGTTGAAGCGTCTGCGCTTGTGTTTGTCCGAGTAGCAGTAGACGTTGCCCGACTTGTTCTCTTTGCCGTCGAAGAGGCCCTTCTGCGACTTGATGGAGTGCTTGTGCAGTCTGCGCTCGAGGTAGCGGCTGCAGTAGGTCCGGTCGCCGAAGTCTTGGTCGCGCAGGTTCGCCAAGTAGCGAGAGTAGGGATACACCTTCCTGACGCGCATGCCGAAGCAAGCGGTCTGCAGAGGCCTCACTAGACTGCCGATCATTATTGGCTCCACCTTTAATCATTAATTAGAGGAGAGCAGATTCGCCATCTCTCGAGTCAGCTCTTATGTTTTTTTTCGATGTACTCTCGGACCTCGGAGAAGTCGATTTTGAGCGTGTAAGTCCTGGTGCTTTCCCCGACGCCGAACCAG
>JFJP01006168.1_pt1 | contig 13787 bp, 13 predicted proteins | sample 431651 | NCBI WGS metagenome assembly JFJP01 (sample SAMN02602958, study PRJNA72255) | Microbial mat metagenome, whole genome shotgun sequencing project. | biome: fresh water; feature: sink hole; material: water; isolation source: purple microbial (photo- and chemosynthetic) mats found in... | reverse complement strand
CTCAAGCTGCTGCGCAAGTTCATGCATGTGAGCAAAAGCTACGACGGCGAGAAATTCTGGACGGTGGAAAACGGCAAACGGATTGCCACGCCGCTCTTCATGGTGGTCTGCATGGTTGCGCTGACCGATGTCATTTTTGCAGTGGACTCCATCCCCGCCATTTTTGCCATCACCAGCGACCCGTTCATTGTGCTGACCAGCAACGTGTTTGCCATACTGGGCCTGCGTGCCATGTATTTCCTGCTGGCTGCTGTGGCCAACAAGTTCCACCTGCTGAACTATGGCCTGGCAGTAATTCTGGTATTCATCGGTACCAAGATGTGTATTGTTGATTTTTACAAGATTCCGGTACTGTTCTCACTGGGGGTGGTGGTTGGCATTCTGGCCCTGACGATGCTGCTGAGTGTTCACACCGCCAAGGCCGAATCCAAGGGGTGAGCGACGCAATGCCCTGCCAGCATCGGTTGTCTAAGGAGCAACGGGTGTTTTCAGTCTACGGCGTCACGGGGCACGTGTTCAGCGGTACTCTTGAAGAGATGAACCGGGTGCGCGAATCGGCGCGTAGCCGAGCGTCGCGCTCCGTTGACCGCGACGACATCAACTGGCAAGGGGACAATCTCGTCGCGTCGGCCAGCGGACTGAACGACAAGGCCGTCCGGGCTTACCGAGCCATGCTGCCGCGCGAGATAGAGCGAGGACCTCTCTACCATGCCGGTCAGATCATGCAGCGCGAAGTCATTTGCCTTGGAATCAACGACGAGGTGGGCAAGGCTTGGAGAACCTTGCAATCGCGCGGCATTCATCAGGCACCCGTGCTTGACGATGCAACTCAACTTGTTGGCATGGTGAGTGAGCACGACCTTTTGACGGCCATCAACATAGACACCGGCAAGATCATGGAAGTACTCGGACGCCGGGTTGGTGATGTCATGACCACGCCCGTCATCACAGCCCAGCCTATCACCGATATTCGACGCATCGCTGCTGCCATGTTGACGCACCGTATAGATGGTGTGCCGGTCACGGGAGATCTGGGACGTCTTGTCGGCTATGTTTCCCGCAGTGACATTCTGCGTGCCGTGGTTGCGGATCCGCCCTTAAGCCTGTGGCGGTGAATGCATAAGCGACTGGATTTCATGACGCAGAGCCGCGGCTTCTAGCCTCAGTTTCTTCCCTTCATGGCGGCTCAACGGCATGAAGAGAGTGCTTTTTTCCTGCTGAATCGCGTTGACGATGACGGCAATGAAAAGATTTGGCAAGGTGAAGGTCGATCACATGATGAAGACAAAGAAAACACCCGGGCCCACGGGTAAATCGACGTTACCGGGCGCACGACTTCTATCGCCCAGCATAAGCGCTGATGTCTATAACCAATAAAGTAACTACAGGGCCGGTTGCAGCAATCGCTGCACCAACGGATGGTGCACTTTTTTCTCGGTACCAATGGCAAAAAAGTGCTCAGTCACGCCCTCGCAGGGGCCCAGGCGCTGCACCGCGTAATGGGCCAGCAGATCGTCATGCGCCCACTCAGCCGCTGGAAAAATACCCATTCCGCTGGCACCAAACGTCTTGAGCAAGGCACTGTCGGCAAACTCACCCACCACCCTCGGGCGCATGGCGCGTTGCTCAAACCAGTGGTCCAGCCGTGCCCGAACTGCAGTGTGCGCGGTGGGCAACAACAGCGGCACTTCGCCCAGGCTTTCAGGAAAGTTTTTGCTGGCCGCCTGCACCACCGCTGCCGTGCCGTACCAGGCAATGGCAGACGAGCCCATGGCATGGCTATAGAGCTTGATGTTGGGGTTGGTGGGCGCGGGACGGTCTGACAGCACCACGTCCAAGCGGTGCAGGGCCAGGTCACCCAACAAATCGTCGAAACCACCCTCATTGCACAGCAGACGCAAGTTGGGCTCAGGAATCACCGGCTGCAACAACCGGCGCACCACCAGCTTGGGCAAGCCATCACAAATCCCGACAGCCAGGCGGACGGTGGGCGTACTTGCCGCGTCGCGCACCCGTGAGGGCAAACTTTCTCCCAGTTGAAAAATCAAATCGGCTTGCTGCATGGCGGCCAGCCCGGCGTCGGTCAGCACCAGCCCACGCCCGGCGGGCTTGAGTAAGGCGTAACCCAGCGAGCGCTCCAGTTCGCGCACCTGCGCGCTGACAGTTTGCACCGCCATATCGAGCTTGTCCGCTGCTTTGGAGATGCCGCCCTCCTTGGCGACGACCCAAAAATAATACAGATGCTTGTAGTTAAAGGATGTGCTCATGGCCCGAATTTTTAAGATTGAGCATTTTCAGGCCGACTGTCGCTTGCTTCGCGCCCTGATGTTGAGCGCCTCCACCCCCAGCGAAAACAGCATGGCGGTGTAAACATAAGCCTTTGGCACATGCACGTCGAACGCTTCAGCAATCAGCAGGGTGCCCACCATTGTCAAGAAAGCCAGCGCCAGCACTTTGATCGACGGATGGCGATCCACGAATTCACCGATGGGTTTGGCTGCAAACATCATCACGGCCACGGATGCGATCACGGCGGCCACCATCACGCTGATGTTGTCCACCATGCCAACCGCCGTGATGACCGAGTCCAGCGAAAAAACGATGTCCACGACGCCGATTTGCACGATCGTTCCCCAAAACAGGGTGGCACCGGCTTTAACCGCATCGACCCCCGCTTCGGACTCTTTGGTCGGGTGCGCTTCCACCTCCATGAAGATTTCGTGCGAGGCTTTGTACAGCAAGAACAATCCGCCAAACAGCAAGATCAAATCCCGCCCGCTGATTTCCTGACCGAGCACCGAAAACAGAGGGCTGGTCAGCGTCATGACCCAAGCCAGGCTAAACAGCAGCGCGATGCGCGACACCATCGCAAATCCCAGTCCAAGACGGCGCGCCAGGTCTCGTTTTTCGGCTGGCAATCGTCCGACCAAAATGCTGATAAAAATGATGTTGTCGATACCCAGAACGATCTCAAGGGCGGCAAGCATAAAAAAAGCAATCCAGACGTTTGGGTCGGTGAGTAGTTCCATCTTGGACTCAATAAAGATAAAGGGCGCGAGTCTACCTGCTGATCGGTGAAGATCGCCGTGACTCAGGCATTGACCAGTCGCCACATGAGGTAAAGACCCAATGCCCCGTTGCCGACGGCAAACACAACAATGATCAAGCTGACGAACACCCCTGGCGAATAATTGTGTGTAATCCACCCCAAAACCATGGACAGCAGGTTCAATGTCACCATCAGCCAAAAAAGTGGATTGCGTGGCTGGTACAAGCGAATGAGTTTCATGGGCATGTTGGCCGTAGTTTAGTCATGGGCGCAGCGAAAGTCGCCGCAGGGCATGCCGGGGCAGATCACCGTCTCTGATTTCAGTTTGACTTGAGTCAATCTTTGCGATCTTGGCGGGTGCTATTCTGACCGCCAATCACCGCAAGCGAGGCAAAGACCGGTATGAACATCAACGACATGAAAATCTCCACGCGGCTGATTCTTGGCTTTGCCATTTTGGGACTGTTAATGGCGTTCATGGCGGGCATCTCCTTGCTCAAGTTCAAGAGCATGAACGACATGTTTGATGAGGTCATCAACGACCGGGTGCCCAAGGTGGCTTCCATCAACGACATCAAGGCCGATGTGACCCTGATTGCCGATGCACTGCGCAACATGATCATCATGAGCGATACCACCGATATCAAGAAAGAAGCCGAACGCATTGAGGTGGCGCGCAAACAGATCGGCGCGCGTTTTACCAAGCTGGACGCGCAATTGACCAACAGCGACGCCAGGACTTTGCTGAGCCAGGTGGCACAGACCCGCGGCGTCTATGAGCCGCTGCAGGCCGACGCCATGGAGCTGGCCATTGGTGGCCAGACCTTTGAAGCCAAAGCCTTTTTATTGGACAAGGTGCGTCCGGCCCAAAAAGCCTACTTTGATGCGCTCGACGGCTTGCTCAAGTACCAGGATGGACAAATGCAGCAGTCTGCCAGTGCCACCCAGGAAGCGACTTCCAGTATGGTCTACATGATGGGGCTGACGGTGGTGGTGGCGTTGGTGGTGGGGGTGCTGATGGCGCTGTGGATCATTCGCTCCATCACCGGGCCAATCAATCTGGCGGTGCAGGTGTCGCGGGCCGTGGCCGCGGGTGACCTGAGCGTGCAGTTTGACACCTCGGGCAAAAATGAAATTGCACAACTGCTGCTGGCACTCAAGGACATGCAGACCGGCCTCGTCAGTGTGGTCTCAGAGGTTCGTGACGGGGCCAATGGCGTGGCTGTGGCCAGCGCAGATATTGCCCAAAGCGATCTTGACCTGTCCTCGCGCACCGTCAGCCAGTCTCACTCGCTCAAGGACACCACGGCATCGATGGAGCAGTTGGGTGACAACGTAAACCAGAATGCCCAGAACGCCCATAAAGCCAACCAGCTGGCCCAGAGTGCATCGGAAGTGGCCTCGCGTGGCGGTACGGTCGTCAGCCAGGTGGTGGACACCATGCGCGGCATCAACGAGTCGTCGCGCAAGATTTCCGACATCATTCAGGTGATTGATGGCATTGCTTTTCAAACCAATATTCTGGCCTTGAATGCAGCCGTGGAAGCCGCCCGCGCCGGTGAACAGGGCCGGGGTTTTGCGGTGGTGGCCAGTGAGGTTCGCAGCCTGGCCGGTCGCTCAGCCGAGGCTGCCCGTGAAATCAAGGCACTGATCAGCGCCAGTGTGCAGCGTGTGGAGCATGGCACGGTGTTGGTGGACCAGGCCGGTGCCACCATGTCGGAAGTGGTCAGCAGCATTCGTCTGGTCACCCAGATCATGGGGGAGATCAGTGTCGCCAGCACCGAGCAGAGCCAGGGTGTGTCTCAATTGGGGGTGGCGATTCATTTGATGGACAAGATGACGCAGCAAAACTCCGAACTGGTGGAGGTGATGTCGTCGGCCGCAGGCAATCTGAAATCGCAGGCAGATGCCCTGGTCAACACCGTGGCGGTGTTCAAGCTCGATGCCAGCCACCATCCGCAGGCTCGCCTGGCATTGGCGGATCCACAGCGGTAAGCAGGGTCAGGGTGCCGGTGACAGTCTCTGAACCTTTGACATGAAGGGTTGCACTGAGGTTCTGTTTTTTAGGAATTTCTATAAGTAATTATCTGCTTTTTGCAGATCAATTCCAGCCCTATCGTTGAGTCTTCTTTAACCCGATGGAGAAAGCTCAATGCAAATCATTTTTGAATCCCGCAATGCCGATGGCAACCAGTTGCGCGACTTGACGGTAGAGCGGGTGCGCTTTGCGCTGCGCCGCCTTACCACCTGGGTGCCGCGCGCCAAAGTGCAGTTTTCGGACATCAACGGCCCGCGCGGCGGTGTCGACAAACGTTGCCAGGTGGAACTCAAAACCGATACCGCCGGCACCGTGGTCATCACCTCATTGGCCCACGACTGGCGCACTGCGCTGGACCGCTCGCTCATTCGGGCGACCCGGGTCTTGACGCGTAGCTTGCAGCGCAGCCAAAAGCCGGTGCGCAGCCGCTCCGCCAAGCTTGCTGTGGACCATGGACAGGTCACTCAGTGATCCCTTGATGAGCTCGAAAAATCCGAGACCAACCCAAAAACACAACGGAGAACAACATGAAATGCCCCACCTGCCCTGATGCCACGCTGGTGATCACCGAGCGCCAGGGTGTTGAAATTGACTACTGCCCCACCTGCCGTGGTGTCTGGCTGGATCGCGGCGAGCTCGACAAGCTGCTGGATCGGGCAGCGGCCGCCGTTGCCCCCACAGCACCGGTTGCAGCAGACCCGTCGCCGCGCAGTCGCCAACGGCCCGACTTTGAAGACTCGGACTACCGAGACGGGCGGCGCTACGAACACAGCCGCAAAAAATCCTGGCTCAGTGAGATTTTTGACTGAGCGCGGCCAAGCTGTGTGTTGGATATCCGAATGGATATGTCCTTGATCGCCATCTTGCCGTTCAACCGCTGGTTAAGTATTTCTGTTTAGATGCACTATTAAAAATGGAGAAAAATGCGCAAATATGCCCAAAACAGCCCGCAAGCTGCAGCCCGAATCGTCGCCTTGACCTTGATCGCTGACGGTGATCTTGGCCCGGCAGAACTGACCTTGCTGGATGACTGCGCGGTGCACCAGCAACTCGGATTGACACCCGAAGGTTTGCATACGGTAATCGACACGTTTTGCGAAGATCTGCTATCAAGCAAGCAACTCACCTGGGCAGGTACCTGCCCCGTGGACGAGTACACCCTGGCCGAATTGATGGGCGAAATTGACGACGTCGCCCTTCGCCGCAAGGTGCTGGCCATGTGTGTCCAACTGGCCGAAGTGGATGGCCAGGTGGCCGAGGGCGAGTCTGTTGTGCTGAATGCCGCAGTACAGCACTGGAGCCTTCATCGCGCCATGTTTCAATTGTCAGATGCAGGCTTGTCACTGCCAAGGAGGGACCGAGCGCAGAACCAGCAAGGTTGAAGAGATCGCCACACCCACCAGACTCGCCAACGACAAACGCTGCGCCGTGGCAGGGATCACTCGCCCAAATAAGCCGCGCGCACTTTCGGGTCGGTCAACATGGTTTTGGCATCACCGGTCATGGTGATCAGGCCGGAGTCCATCACATAACCGCGGTCGGCAATCGCCAAAGCCCGGCTGGCATTCTGTTCGACCAGCAACACTGTCACCCCTTGGGCATAGACATCGCGCACCACCTCAAAAATCTTGTCCACCATGATGGGTGACAGGCCCATGGAGGGCTCATCGAGCAGCAGAACCTTGGGCCGGCTCATTAGCGCGCGGCCCATGGCCAGCATCTGCTGCTCACCACCGCTCATGGTGCCAGCCAACTGATCCTTGCGCTCTTTCAAGCGCGGAAAAATGGTGAACACCTTGTCAATATCGGCCAAAATGTCAGCGGTGTCGGTGCGAATGTAGGCGCCCATCTGCAGGTTTTCCAGGATGGTCATGCGGGTAAACACCCCACGCCCCTCGGGCACCATGGCCAGGCCCTGCTTGACCAAATCCCAAGGCCCCTGACCCCGAATGCTCTTGCCCAGGTACTCGATGTCGCCGTCATTGATGGGCAACGACCCCGTGATGGCTTTCATGGTGGTGGTCTTGCCCGCCCCGTTGGAGCCAATCAGCGACACCAGTTCGCCCTCATGCACTTCAAAATCAACGCCCTTGACGGCCTGAATACCACCGTAGGCGACCTTGAGCGATTTGACTTTTAAAAGAATGTTTGCCATATCAGTGTCCACCCGTGCCCAAATAGGCTTCAATCACTTTTTCGTTGCGCTGCACATCGGCCGGTGTGCCTTCAGCGATCTGCTTGCCGTAATCCAGCACGGTGACCCGGTCACACAGGCCCATCACCAGTTTCACGTCGTGTTCAATCAGCAAAATGGTGCGGTTGTCGTTGCGGATTTTGTCGATCAACTCGCGCAGCATGACCTTTTCGGTGCTGTTCATGCCGGCTGCCGGTTCATCCAGGGCAATCAGTTGCGGGTCGGTGGCCAGGGCGCGGGCAATTTCCAGGCGGCGTTGGTCACCATAGCTTAAGGTGCGCGCCTTGAAGTCGGTCAAGCGGCCAATTCCCACGTAGTCGAGCAACTCTTGCGCACGCTGGGCAATGGCGGCTTCTTCGGCCTTGAAACCCGGGGTGCGAAACACCGCACCCAACAAACCGGAATGCGTGCGCACGTGGCGGCCCACCATGACGTTCTCAATGGCGGTCATTTCGGCAAACAGCCGGATGTTTTGAAACGTACGGGCAATACCGGCCTTGGCCACCTCATGCACCGCCGTGGGCTGGTACGGCTTGCCGGCCAGTTCAAAGGTGCCGGTATCGGGCGTGTACAGCCCGGTGAGCACATTGAAAAAAGTCGTCTTTCCCGCGCCATTGGGGCCAATCAGGCCATACACCTGGCCGCGATTGATTTGAATGCCCACGTCGCTCAGGGCTTGCAGTCCGCCGAAGCGTTTGGACACACCCGAGACATTGAGTACGATGTCTGTCATTTGGTTTGATTCCTTAATGTCACTCGACAAGCCCGCCTACGCGGTGGTGCTCGGCAGTGATTTACCGTGTTCGGGCGAAGGCCACAAACCGCGTGGGCGCATCAGCATGATGACGATCATGGCCACGGCAATGAGCAACTGACGCAGGATAGACGCGTCCAGCCGGCCACCGGTCATGTTCTGCAGCGGGCCAGCCACATAGCGCAGCACCTCGGGCAAGGCCGACAGGGCGATGGCACCCACGATCACGCCCGGCAAGTGGCCAATGCCCCCCAGCACCACCATGGCCACAATCATGATGGACTCCATCAAGCTGAAGGACTCTGGTGAAATGAAGCCCTGAAACGACGCAAACATGGCGCCCGACACCCCGCCAAAGGTGGCGCCCATGCCAAACGCCAGCAATTTGAGGTTGCGGGTGTTGATGCCCATGGCCTTGGCAGCGATTTCGTCTTCACGAATGGCCATCCAGGCGCGCCCCACGCGCGACAGCTGCAAGCGGTGCGAAATGATCACACTGAACACCACCAGCACCAAAAACAGGTAGTAATACAAGGTCACCGAGGACAACTCGAACCCAGCGACCGTCAATTTTTTGCCAAAACTCATGCCAAAAAACGACAGGGAATCGACCTGCCCCAGCCCTTTGGGACCATTGGTGATGTTGACCGGGTGGTCCAGGTTGTTCATGAACACCCGGATGATCTCGCCAAAACCCAGCGTCACGATGGCCAGGTAATCACCCCGCAAACGCAGGGTAGGCGCACCCAGCAACACACCAAACAAGCCCGCCAGACCTGCCGCCACCGGGATCACCATCCAGATCGGGGTGTGCAGCCCATTGGGGAACATCGCCGCAATGGCAGGAAAAGTCTCAACGAGGTGCGGTGATGCCAGCAGCGCATACATATAGGCGCCAATGGCAAAAAAAGCCACGTAACCCAAGTCCAACAAGCCGGCGTAGCCCACCACAATGTTCAGGCCCAGCGCCAGCAACACATACAACAGAGCCATGTCGGCAATCCGCACCCAGGCGTTGCCAAAACCCTGCAACACCAGCGGCAACACCAACAGGGCCACGGCCGCCACCAGAAAACCGATGATTTGTTTTTGTTTCTTCATAAACACTCTCAACTCGTTGGGCTTGAATCGGTCCGGCGTCAGGCTCTGTCGGCCACGCGTTCACCCAGCAAACCCGATGGCCGCAGGGTCAGCACAATGATCAACACAATAAAAGCAAAAATATCCGAGTAATGACTGCCCAGCACCCCGCCGGTGATGGACCCGATGTAACCCGCACCCAGCGACTCGATCAAGCCCAGCGCAATCCCCCCCACCACGGCGCCAGCCAAGTTGCCAATGCCACCAAACACCGCCGCCGTAAATGCCTTGAGACCCGGCAGGAAACCCATGGTGTGCTGCACCGTGCCATAGTTGGCCGCCCACATGATGCCGGCAATGGCCGCCAGCACCGCGCCAATCACAAAGGTCGCCGAAATCACCAGGTCAGGCTTGACACCCATCAGCGCAGCCACCCGCGGGTTTTCGGCGGTGGCACGCATGGCCCGTCCCAGCCGGGTGTAGTTCACCAGCCACATCAATACCGCCAGCGAGATGACCGTCATGGCCAGAATCAGCACCTGCGTCAGGGTGATCACGGCGCCACCAATTTCAAACGGCGACCCCGGCAACAAATTGGGATAAGGTTTGTAGTTGGGTTTCCAGATGATCATGGCCAGCGTCTGCAACAGGATCGACATGCCTATGGCGGTGATCAGCGGCGCCAACCGCGGGCTATTGCGTAGCGGCCGATAGGCGAGCTTTTCAATGGTGTAGTTCAACGCAGCTGCCACCACGCAGGCAATCGCCAGCGCGATCAGCAAAATGATCCAGCCGGGCGTGCCCGGCATGGCGTCTTGCATCAGGCCAATGATGCTCCAGCTGGTCAAGGCACCAATCATCAGCACCTCACCGTGGGCGAAGTTGATCAAGCCAATGATGCCGTACACCATGGTGTAGCCCAGGGCGACCAGGGCATACATGCTGCCCAACACCAGACCATTGATGATCTGCTGTATCAAAGTTTCCATAAAACTTCTCCGATGTTCAGCCAAGTATCTAACTGCAGGACGGCTGGTAACAAGTGACTAGCAATAAGCCTGCCAGTGAGGACACGGGCAAACAAGTGGTCGCGATTGTAGTCACGGGGGTTCACACCGATCTGACGACCCACAGCGGGTTTACCCTAGCTACAAGGCCCCCTCCGCCACACCCAAAATTCATCAGCCTGGCTGATCGTTGCGCAGCTTCAGGCCCTTGAGCTTCTCGGCAATCTTGATCTCCAGGCCCCGGTCTACGGGCCGGTAAAACCCCGGGTTGGTCATGCCGTCAGGCAAATAGCGCTCGCCAGCGGCAAAGCCGCCTTCCTCATCGTGCGCGTAGCGATACCCCTTGCCATAGTCCAACTCTTTCATGAGCTTGGTAGGGGCATTGCGCAAATGCATGGGCACGGGGCGCGTGCCGTCCTTTTTGACAAAGGCTTTGGCTTCGTTGAAGGCTTTGTAAACCGCGTTGCTCTTGGGTGCCACGGCCAGGTACACCACACATTCAGCCAGCGCCAGCTCGCCTTCCGGCGTACCCAGGCGCTCATAGACCTCAGACGCATCCAGCGCCAGGCGCAGGGCGCGGGGGTCGGCCAGGCCGATGTCTTCGCTGGCCATGCGGATCAGCCGCCGCGCCAGGTAGCGCGGGTCGGCACCGCCATCGAGCATGCGCACCAGCCAATACAGTGCCGCATCGGGGTCACTGCCGCGCACACTTTTGTGCAGGGCTGAGATGGTGTCGTAAAACTGCTCGCCACCTTTGTCGTAGCGGCGCATGCGTTCGCCCAGGACTTTGAGCAACCAAACGTCGGTGATCTCACTGCGCTGCTCTTGCGTGGCGGCCACAGCCAGGGTTTCCAGGGTGTTGAGCAGGCGCCGGGCATCGCCATCGGCATACGCTGTCAATCGCTCAATAGCTACTTTTTCAATAGCTGGAAGTGCTTGTATGGCCTGGGCTGAAGCCACTATTTTCTCAAGATCTTCGGGCTGGAGCGGCTGCAACACATACACCGCTGCACGAGACAACAAGGCCGAGTTCACCTCAAACGAGGGGTTTTCAGTGGTGGCACCAATAAAGGTCAGCAGCCCGCTTTCCACATGCGGCAAAAACGCGTCTTGCTGGCTCTTGTTGAAACGGTGGACTTCGTCGACAAACACCAGCGTGCGCAAGCCCTGATGCTGCGCCAGCTGCGCTTTTTCAACCGCCTCACGAATGTCCTTGACACCCCCCAGCACCGCGCTGATGGTGATGAACTGCGCATCAAAGGCATCGGCCATCAGCCGGGCAATGGTGGTCTTGCCGGTGCCCGGTGGGCCCCAAAAGATGCAACTGTGCGGCTGACCTGACTCAAACGCCAGCCGCAAGGCCATGCCTTCGCCCAGCAAGTGCTGCTGTCCGATGACCTCGCTGACGGTCTTGGGACGCAGTCGCTCGGCCAAAGGGGGGTGGGTAGAGGGCAAAGGGTTCATCGGTCACTATTGTGGCCCAGCCACCGTGCGGTCACCGGGCTAGCCAAGCCGGTTAATTTGCATAAAAATGACGCTTCTGGGAGGTGATACCGTGCATAAGCTGCTACATCGGCTTCTGGCTTTTTGGCTTGGCCTGGCATGGGCCGGTGCCTTCTTGGGCGCGGCGTTGGCAGGCACAGAGCCCGCCAATGCCGACAAACCGGTGCCGGCAGTCACCCAGGAGTTGGTGGTGTACGTGCGCGACGGCTGCCCGCATTGCGCCGAAGCCAAGCTGTTTCTGGCCCAAGTCGTCCGCGAGCGACCGCACCTGCGGGTGTCTCTGCGGGCGGTGGATCAGGACCCCAAGGCGCGCGACGAGTTGATCGAGTTGTCAAGCAGCAACGACATCTGGCCACCAGGTGTTCCCACCTTCAGCCTGGCCGGGCGCGTGTTGGTGGGCTTTGGCAGTGTGGCTGACAGCGGCCCGAACCTGCTGGCCTGGATTGATCAGGGTGCGCCCCAGCCTCCCGACCAAGTCAAAAGCCGCCTGTTTGGCACCCTGAACGCATCGCAATTGGGCCTGCCACTGTTCACGCTGGCACTGGGCCTGCTCGATGGTTTCAACCCCTGCGCCATGTGGGTGCTGCTGTTTCTGCTCTCCTTGTTGGTGCGATTGCAGAACCGGCGGCGCATGGCGCTGGTCGCCGGCACCTTTGTGCTGGTCAGCGGCGCGGTTTACTACGCCTTCATGGCCGCCTGGCTGAATATTTTTCTGGCAGTTGGCTTGTCCACCCCGGTGCGCTGGGCGCTGGCCAGTCTGGCCTTGCTGATCGGCGCGGTCAACGTCAAGGATTTCATGGCTTGGGGTCAAGGGTTTTCGTTGTCGATTCCCGAGTCCGCCAAACCGGGCATCTACAGCCGGGTACGCGGCGTACTGGGGGCGCAGGCCTTGCCTGGTTCACTCCTGGCCGTGGCAGTGTTGGCGGTGGTGGTGAATTTTGTCGAACTGCTCTGTACCGCGGGCCTGCCAGCGCTCTACACCGCCGTGCTGACCCAACAGGGGGTTGGCGCGGCTGCGCACTACGCCTATCTGGGTCTGTACATCGTGGGTTACCTGGCCGACGACACCCTGATGGTGACCATCGCCGTGGTGGCCCTAAGCCATCGCAAGCTGACCGAAGGTGCCGGCAGATGGCTCAAACTACTGAGCGGACTCGTGATGCTGGCGCTGGGCCTGGTCCTGTTGCTGCGACCCAATTGGTTGCTGTGAACTGCACCAGGGCAGTGACTCTCTTTCAAGCCTGACTCAGCACCCGATTTCGCCCGGCTTCCTTGGCTTGGTACAACAGCCGGTCCGATCGCGCCAGCATGTCTTCGACGTTTTCAGGCAGGCAATAACTCGCCACGCCGATGCTCACGGTGACCTGAATCATCAGGCTTTCAAACACAAACGGCGTATCGGCAATGGACTGCCGCAACCGTTGTGCCAGTTGCGTCGCACCCTCTGCACCCATGGCCGGCATCAGCACCACAAACTCTTCGCCACCATAGCGGCACACCATGTCTGTTTTGCGCACAGCTTCCTGGCTGCGACGCACAAACTCGCGCAACACGGCATCGCCGGCGGCATGGCCAAATTCGTCGTTGACTTTTTTGAAATGATCCAGGTCCATCATCAACACCGACATGGTGGGTCCACCCCGCGCAATGCGCAAGCGCTCGGCCTCAAGCAAATCAAACAGATGACGGCGGTTGAACGAGCCGGTCAAGGCATCCGTGATGGCCAGTTTTTCAAGCCGGGCATTGGCGTCTGTCAGGGCGCTGGTGCGCTCGTCAATGCGCTGCTCCATGATCTCGTAGCTCAATTGCAGCTCGGCAAAATACTGCTGGCGGTCGCTGTAGGCTTGCTGCATGGCCTGAAACCAAGGACGCCACAGCCGCGGTACGGACGCTGCGGCCGGCGGCGCCACAGCGGGTTCATGCGCCACAAAGCGGGCGATTTTCAAGGCTGGCGCCACATACATGCGCCACAGCAAGAAATTAACAAGGACGCTGCCCAGACTCAAAACCAGCAACAAAAACAGCATGTCGGAGTAGGCCTTGACGACACGTGCGTTCAGGGTGGTTTGCGGCAAGGCAAGTGCCAGCGTCCAGGGCGGGTTGACCAGGCTGGCTGAAAACACCACAACATCACCCACGCGCTCAGCACCCCAAGTGGCTGG
>JFJP01028542.1_pt1 | contig 13788 bp, 15 predicted proteins | sample 431651 | NCBI WGS metagenome assembly JFJP01 (sample SAMN02602958, study PRJNA72255) | Microbial mat metagenome, whole genome shotgun sequencing project. | biome: fresh water; feature: sink hole; material: water; isolation source: purple microbial (photo- and chemosynthetic) mats found in... | reverse complement strand
GAAAATCAAGAGTAAAAGTCCTTCAACCTTCAGAAATTCTTCAAAACTGTCAAATTACTCCAAAAGCCGCAGTGTTTCTAACCATTCCGATAAGAAAAGCTCAATTTTAAGCAAAAAAAGCCCACATTTCTCTCCTGTTTCCACAAGAAAATCCTCGATTTTTTCTTCAAAAAACTCCCATTTGAAAAATTCAATAAAAACCTCATTAAAAAAGCCTGAAAAACCCAGAAAAAACTCAAAGGAAAATTCCCGTAAAAAAAGTCCTGGCTTAGAAAACAGTGATTTCTATACGAAAAACCTGAAATATGACTATAATTTCTCGAATTCGAACTATAGTACGAAGAAACAACGATCTTTACTGTCTGATAAATACAAAAAGCTCGAAAAAATCTACGAATCTCTTTCAAAAGACTGAGAAAGTCCCTTAATTCCTTTAAAAACCTCATTATTTTCTCTTTATAAAAACCACGAAAAACGTGATAAAAACCACGAAATCGTTAATTATTATTAAATTACATAAAAAAACCGAAAAAACTACACACAACAGACATAAATACTGATAAAAATCCCATTTTTCTTCATATTTTGATGGATTTTAGCATTTTTTCCAGTCTTTTCCAATGAATTCTTTGATAAATTTAAAATTTTCACTAAAGGCTTTTTTTTATTGCCAAAAAACGAAAAAAATACTCAAATTTCTCAAAATTCTGTTCACTTAGTCTTTTTCCTTCATTTATGGCGATTTCGCTGAAATTCTCAGCATTTCCATAGAATCCATTGATCATTCCATTCAAATTCCCATTGATGCTCCCATTGACGATAAGTCCATTGATATTCCCATTCATATTCCCGTTCATATTCCCATTAACTATCAGTCCATTGATGTTTCCATTGATATTTCCATTGAGATTCCCGTTGATTAAAGGTCCATTATTCTTAAATTTCATGAAGGAACTGCGTTTCTTTGTAAAAACCATGTTTTCTGTTGAATTTTCCATTTTTGGCTTAAATTCTTCAGATTCTTCTATTAAACTGTTGATTTCTAAAGGATTTATGCTTATTTGGTCACTTTCTGATCGAATTAAGCTTTTCTCCTTCTTTAAATTGAACTGGACATTACAATTAGCCTTTGTAAGCGATTGGCTCAAATCCCCCAAATCGACGTTTTCGTTCAGCATTGTCTGCACCCAGTCGTATTTGAACTTCAAAACCTCGAATTTTATCGATTTTAAGTAGTTTTTAAACAGGCTTTTCAAAAAGCGGTAATCTGGAATTTGACCATATGGGAGATATTTCAAATAGTTGAAGAATTCAATAAAACAAAGGGGGGAGTCTTCACCGAAAATTATCTCGGGGATGAAGTTCAGCTTGTATTGAAAGTATAGGTTCAGACGGTGGTTTTTGGGGAGTTTGGGATTTGGCATGTTCGGGAGGATGCCGTTTAGGGTTTGAGTGTAGTTCTTTATCTCATTGTTTATGTTGAAGAGATTTCCTAATAAAATTAAAGATTTTAGTGAATTTTTAGTGAATTTTTGTGAATTTTAGTGAATTTTTAGTGAATTTTAGGGATTTTGAAAGGAATTTTAGTGATTTCCTATTAATTTCTAAAATAAAGACCTTTTTTATAGAAATAGATCAGCATATATCCCAAGGATTCTAAATCGTCTTTCATAGTCGGAGCTTCATTGAAATAACCCCCATTTTATCATTAATTTAACGAAGGATAAATAAAAATACTGATCCCGAGATGCGAATTCAAGCTGGAGAATTTATTCAATAAATGCTTTTTTTTCCCCATATCGTTATCCCCCTTCTTCTTTATCTGGTCTTTAACCAATTTCGCGTATTTATAATCAGTTAAAAACAGGGAATTTGCCTCGAAATCTAATGAAGTGAGCACTTTACTAGGCTTTAGGTTATTATACATGATAGATTTCAAATGAATATCCTCGAAAATATTAAGCTAAAAGTCCATTGAAAAATTAAAAGAAATTATTGAGAAAAAATAGGGAAAAAGCCCTTTAAAATTAGGAATTTATCAGGAAATTTATCGTAAATACTCACTAATTCGAGGCCTATCATGAAAATCGTCTCCAAAGAGAAGTAATTATTGCTTATCACGAAATAATCCTTTAGGGAAGGGCCTGTTAACTGTGTAACGATCACGTTATTTAAATTATCGCCCTCTTTGTTCTTTAATTTGCCTTTCCAGATCTGTTTGGGCATTCCTTTGACTGTTTTAAAAAAAATTAAAAAAAGGAATTTCAAAGGAAAAAACCATTTTTTATGAGTTGGTTCATTTTTTTCGATTTATTGAAATCATTGTTTATTTCCTCCTTTTTAACCAGGGTTTTTAAAAGAAAAAGCTTCGAAAAAAACTCACGATTTTGATCGAAATTTTGTGATTGGTTTTTTTGTCGACGCCTAAAAAAACGAGAAATTAAAGGAAAATAACAGTTTTTCTAAAGAAATTTACCTAAATATATGTTACTATGGGCTGTTTCATGGATAAGTTTGGAGATTAGAAAGCGTTTATTTATCATCATTTTAGTGATATTGGCAGGCTTGTTTTCGAAGCCATTGCGCATTTCCATTGTTTTTTTTAGTTATTTTATAATTAAAAAATAAGAAAAGAAGATAAATTTTCTTATGGTTTTAATCAAATTTCAGCAATTTCTGATGAACAATGAAATAAAACAAAATAACAGAAAAACGATGATTATATTGTTAAAAACCCACAGGCTCTCCGTTGATAAATTCTGCGAAACAAAGGTCTAAATTGCTGTTGACTATATATCCAACTCCATGCCATTTCCCGTTTCGGAACTCCCCTTTGTAGCTCAAGCCGTCTTTCCTGAACTCAGTGCCTTGCCCATGCGGCTTCCCGTTCAAAACCTGCCCTGAATAAGTACTTCCGTTCTCTAAGATTAAAATCTGAATTTCTTCATTGTTTTCTTCATTAATTTTATCATTAATTTTTTCAATGATTTTTTCACAAATTTTGGGTTTTTCCTTTAAATTTTCATCAATTTTTTCAATAATTTTCTCATTATTGAGTTTTTCCTTTAAATTTTCATTGAGTTTTTCAATCAAATTTTCAGTGAGTTTTTCCTTTAAATTTTCATGAGGGTTTTCCTTCGAAATTTTCTCATCGTCTTTTTCAAAGGAATTTTTCTGCGAGATTTTCTCAAATGAAATTCCTTCATTGATTTCCTCAAGAAATTCTTTTTTCTCTTCCTTTTCTCTCATTTTCTTCTCTTTTTTACTCTTGATTTCCTCAGATAAGTTCATAAACATCACAAATCTCTCATTATAATCGGCCATTTCCTGTGTAATTTCCCCAGAAGTGACTATTTTTCTTGGACTATACCTCTTGAAATTGGTTGTTTTTTTTGTTTGAAATTTCTCAAAATTCCCACAATTTAAAGAGTTTTCATTGAGGAAATTCCTTGATAATTTCTTCAAATAAGTTGAGTAATTCTTCAGGAAATCATACAATAAATTGACATTTTCATCGAAAATCGCGAAAATCAAGATAGATTTATATTTTTTCTGAGAAATTGTCAATTCAAAGCAATTTCTATTGGGAAAAGGGATATATTCCAATGTGGGAAAGGTCTTTAATGAAGAAATCTTCGAATTATTGAACTTAAGTCTTTTCATTTGACGATGGAACAATGAGGTGATTAGCTCCTGAATAGTGTCTGATTCCTTGAATAAACGTTCAAGAAAGGCAAAGTTTCGTGTATAGAACATGCTGAAATCATCATCGACGAAGAAATAATGGATTTTTATGTCATGGGCTGAGGAACCTTGCTTTAGGAAAAAACCTGTTCGTTCACAAAGGAAATTCATGAAAGAAATTCTGAATTTTTTAATGAAAATTTATATTAAATGAAAATTTTTAACCAAATTCAATGAAAAAATTTCATTATTTTTAATCAAAAAAAGACATGTTGAATCAAAGTAATAACTCTGAAGAAAGTAAAAAGATCAAAGAAAAAGTACTTTGATTTTCTCTGCGAAGAATCTTCAATTTATTAGGCCCCGCTCACCTATAATGCCGAGAAAATCGTGGGGTCAGGCACTTTTGGCGTCGTTTATCAAGCCAATTGCGTCGAAACTGGCGAAAAAGTCGCTATAAAAAAGGTTTTTCAGGACAAGAAGTACAAGAACCGCGAGTTGCAAATAATTCGGGAACTTTCTCATCCCAATATCGTGAAATTGTTTTCTTCTTTCTTAACTTCTGGAGAAGGGGTCCTTTTAAATTTCCTCAAAAAAATTCTCCATTAAGATTTCTTTTATATAAAAATAGCAAGACCAAGTTTATTTGAATCTTGTGATGGAATTCATGCCAGACACCCTTTCGAAACTGGTGAAGGGACTTGCAAAACAGAAGAAAACTCTTCCAGAATACCACATTAAGCTCTACAGTTATCAGATGTTTCGCGGATTAGCCTATTTGCACGCTTGCGGCTTCTGTCATCGAGACATAAAGCCACAGAATATGCTTATTGACCCAAATTATCAGATTCTGAAACTCTGCGATTTCGGTTCAGCGAAAAAGCTGATAAAAGGTGATTTTTTTGTTTGTGATTCTATCGAAATTTTATATAGGAGAGCCGAATATTTCGTATATATGTTCAAGGTATTATCGAGCTCCGGAATTGATTTTCGGAGCGACTGAATATACTGCTGATATTGACACTTGGTCAGTTGGCTGTGTAATGGCAGAAATGTTCTTGGGAAAACCGATTTTCCCAGGAGAATCAGCTGTGGATCAATTGGTGGAAATAATAAAAATATTAGGAACTCCGACCTTTGAACAAATCAAAACTATGAACCCCGATTTCAAAGAGTTTAAATTCCCGAATATCAAGCCCTTTCAATGGAACAAAGTAAGCTGTTTTTTAAGAGGGTGGGGAAATGGCTCAGCTATGCATGACTGTATTTATTTCATGTATAACCAACTAGCTAGACATGAATAAATAAATAGTTCATGTATTGCTAGAGAGCTATATATGCATAAATTAACTCATGTATAGCTAGCTATACATGACGTAAATTAATATTGTGTGTTTAGTTGTTCAAAATGAATGTGGATATTTTGGCGATTGATTTGATGACAAAGATGTTGGTTTATGCACCAAAGGAAAGAATCTCACCGATTGATGCGATGATACATCCTTATTTTAATGAAATTAGGAATGAGAAAAATAAAGGGGAAAATTTAGAACATTTGTTTCTATTTACTAGCGGTTGAAAAAAAAAATAGGTTTTATAGAGAAATTTGTTTTGTTTTTAGAGGAAAAAAATTGTTATGGGAATAAATTGGATGCATTGATTCCGAAATGGTTTGTGGGAAAGTGATTTTTACTGCGAAAAATAGGGCTAGGGATAGATTACTGTTGGAAAGGGATTGCTTGCTTAATTTTTACACATTTTTTTAAAAAAATTTAAATTTTGAGGTATTTTTTACTAAAATACTTGTAAATTTTGAGAGAAAAAAGGATTTTTTTTTTTTTCTCATAAAATATTTAATAATTTCTTCGTAATTTTCAGAAGATTTATTGAATTTTATTTATTTCATTCAAATTTTATTAAATAATAATAAATAAAACAAAATAAAATTTTTAAGCAACCAAACCCCAAAAATGGACGCCGGAATCCACCCTACTGAAGAAGTCATTGCAGCTTTTAATGAAGTCAAGATGCTTAAATCATTACGATTCGCAGTTTTTAAAATAAATGAATCAAACCAAGTGATCATTTTTTTAGAAAGACCTTTAAATTTAATTTAATTTATAGATCGTTATTGAGAACACAGGCGATCCAAAAACCACTTGGAGTGATATGTTGAAATTAATCCCTTCAAATGAACCTAGATTTGCTGTTTTTGATTATCCTTACTCGACAAATGAGAAACCCCCAAGACATCTCTCCAAATTGCTGTTTATCGGCTGGTCTCCAGATGAAAGTGAAGTCAAATCTAAAATGATATATGCTTCAGCCAAGGTCAACTTCAAGAATAAATTGGGTATTGCCAAAGATGTTCAGGCTACTGACCTCTCTGATGTATGATTTTTTTCATTCTTTTCGATAAATTTATTAGTTTATTAAAAATTTGTGATTTTGTATAAAACGGGTTTTTTAAAAAACTTCTTTGAGTAATTGTTTTTTGATTTTTGTGTTATTAGTTGGACCCTAAAACGCTCGAAGCTCAGTTCTAAATGGGATTAACATGGAATTCGTAAAAATTGACAGATAAACTTAAAAAAAAATATCAAGAACATTTAAAAAAATTTAAAAAAAAACCGAATTTTTTTTTTTTTTTATTTAATATCTTTTTTTTTCATTAATAAAAATTTTTTTTTTATTTTTTGCATAAATCTTTCATTTCTTTTATTTCGGGCGACCTCGCCTATTTTTTTTAAATAGTTTTATAAAAAAACTAAAAAAAAAAAGTCATTATTTTTCATATCTTCTTTCGCACAAAATGGTATTTTTCTTGTTTTTCTTCCAACTTCACCCTTCTTTTCAAGCCTTTCAAAAAATTCGTGGAAATCGGCCGAGCAGTTTATATTAATTATGGCAAAGATCAAGGCAAACTGGCAGTGATTTTGGATATAGTCAATGAAAATAGAGTACTTATAAATAAAGACAATATACAAACGGGAATTGTTTTTATGATTAATCTAGGCTTTAATCGAGGGTCCAGACTCCGGTGTTGAACGTCAAGTTATTCCAATCAGAAGATTGACTTTGACCAAATTCAGAGTCCCAGTTTTAAAAAACCAAAGAACCGGCATTGTGAGGTAAAAAAATAATAGAGGAATTTTCTAAAAAGATTTTGAACAATTACACAGGAAAGCCATTCAAAAATTCAAATTAGTTGAAAAATGGGGACAAACAGGCGCTGCTAAAAAGATCCATGCCAAAACCACAAGAGCTTCTTTGGGTGATTTCGACAGATTTAAAGTCATGCTCCTCAAAAAAAGAGTTATAATCTCATTTTTTTCTTTAAATTAAGCCAGGATTGTGTTTTTTTATTGTTGTTTGGGGGTTTAGTTGAATAAAACTTTGGTTGCAAGAGTCCATAAACTTAAAAAGGAAGGAAAATCAAAACCAGTCGTCGCTCCCAAAAAGGAAACCAAGGAAAAAAAGGTCAAGAAATAAATTAGGAAATTAAACCCTTCTTAAACATTTTCATTTTCGCCTTGAATTTAAAAAACCCAAGAAAAAAATCTTAAAAACCAATCATTTTCCATTTTTTTCAAAATTTGTATTTTTTAAAAAATGTCAAAAAAATCCATTTTTTCAATTTTTGTCATTTTTTTTTAAATTAATTTTTAATTTTTTTTTTAATTTTTATTTTTTCTCCATTAAAAACTATAAAAATTACCATTTATTGTCCTTTTTCCATCTTTGGGCTACTTCCCACAGGTACTGGCTTGAAAATCAACAGTAAAAGCACAACAGAAACCAAGATCACAAGAACTCCGATCACAATAATGCAAATCCTCAAAGTCTCATCCTGTAAATAGCTTTCGAAACTATCCGGATTTAAAGTCGCTATCTTCACAATCTGTCCATCCTGATCGAAAATCACATAATACTCAGCCAAAAATGGTACCCCTAAAACCCAGGTTTCCAAATATTTATCGCCAAACAGATTTGAAGTGCAATTCCCTGCTGAATACGCTGCATAATCCTCTCCTTCCAAAGTAAAAGTCCTTGTGCTTTGTCCAAAAGTGAATCCAATTGTCGGGAATTTGCTTATATCACTAGATGAAGAGCAAAGGCATGATATTTTCCCTTGACTTGTTATAGAGCAAGTGCCTAAAAGCTTGCTAATTTCCTCTAAAATCATATCGAAAACAGTAAGAGGCATAGCGAGTCCTTCTAAAGTAGTATCAAATTGTACTCTTGGCAATGAGCTGATCATAGAGGAATTCACCTTTGAATTGATCAGAACCCCACTCAAAGGAATAGCCCAAGCTGCTGTATCCTTTATCACTTCAAACTCTGTATAGTCCTCTAAGCCGAAAAACGGCTCTTCATAACCAAAAGTGAACAAATTATAGGTATCACTGAAATAAAACGAGAAAATCATATCTGAAATTTTCCCTTGTGTATAATAATCTTTTATAATATTGCTATCGGAATTACCAAGACCAATGCCACCTTGTCCATTAAACCTTTGTGAACCATCAGCCTTTATCGCCACATACAAAGCAATCGCACTTACTGTCAAACCACTGATTGTCACTGTGTCAGAAGTCCTATAACAAGATATATTGAAATTCTGGCCTGATAATAAACCATTTACGGTGTAATTTGCCTCATGATCTTGATAATCGGCCATATATGTGCAGGGACTGACACATGTGAACAATTTAGCAATATTTTTACTAGAAACACAATCAAGACAATCGGCTGAAAAAACCCAGGTCACGGCGTTCGTAGTGTCAAAGACCATATCAAATGAGTTTGAAGAACCACCCAGCGTCACTGAACCCGTGAATTCGTAGGTCCCTGAAGTCAAATCTTCGTAGTTCACGGTCGTGGTCTCGTAAAATTGAGAGGTCTTTGAACTAATTGAAGATGTTATTGAGGATTTGGAAAGGGCTATTCGAGGACGGAAGGCTTGGTGGGAAATTGTGATAAAAAGGGCGAAAAAGATTAAAAGGAGGGGGGTTTTCATTGTCCTGAGAAAAAAATTTATTTATGCGAAATTGTTTGAGATTTGAAAGATTTTGAAGGGGGTTTTATGGTTAGAGTGAAAATTAAAAGAAAAAAACCGAGGGTTAATTTTTTTAAAAGGAAAATAAGATTTTTTGCCGTTTTATAAATATTTTTTTAATATTTTTGGAAAAATAAGTTTTTTGAGTTTTTTGATTTTTTGCGTTTTTAAAGTTTTTTAACTAAAAAATATTTTTTTAAATTATGAGTCTCAAAAATCAGAACGAATCTGATGATTCATTGCTGGACCTGTCAAAACTTTCCAAAGAGTCCAAAAAACGTAAAAGTCGCCGAAGAAACAAAGAACCGCCCTCAAAACTGCTAAATTCCTCAACTCCAACGATTTTTAAAAGTACCTTTTCTTCAAATAAAGAACCAATTTTCCTTATTATAAAATAAAAGATGTCGAGCTCGAAATTAGCGATAATCTTCTGAACTATATCCACAAACTCGAGTTTTTGATCGAAAAATCCTTTAATCAACTCAAAGACGAACGTGAAAAATTCAGTAATTTCCTCTTTTGGTATTATTTTCCCATATTTTCCCATTAATTTCTTCATAAAAGTCTATCAAAAAATTTCGATAATTGCCTTATTTCCGATATTTCTGAGCTTTCTTCATGTATTACATTAACATATACACAATTTTCTTTCAAATTCCTTATAAAAATCATAGGTTTCGATTCCCCTGACCTGGAAGAAGCAAAACTTTGTAATTTCTACGAAGAGATCCTCTTAAAATACGACCCTAACCTCATTCCAAAGACCCAAACCATCACTCCAAAGCCCAGCAAATCCCGTCCCCGTCACGTCAAGCCACCCCCAATCGGTTTAACTCCTAGCGATAACTACAATATAATAAAATTTTCGCTCAATAACAACAGTTCTGCAATGGAAAAAACAACACAAATTTCTATTGAAGATACACAAGAAATTCCGAAGGAAATACCTAAAAGAGGAAGAAGAAGACCACAAGTCGACAATACCAATAATATCAATATTGACAATATTTCCAATATTGTCAATATTACCAATAATGCCAATAAGGCCAATAATGCCAATAATGCTAATATTAACAATAATACCATTAACTCAAATAATTCGAATAATTCTTCAAATAAACCTATTAATCCTCGCAAGAAGCTAAAGAAAGAAGAGCCTATTCCTATTCCTCCTCATGACCTCAACCTTCTGAGCCAGGGGTTCATTAATCCACAGGCCCAAGGCTTTAAAAACATGAATTTCCCAGGGTTCTTTAACCCACAGGCCTTAGCCAGTATGCAACAGTTCAATTTTATGAATAATCAGCTTATGGCCACTCAGGAACAGGATAATGCGATAAATCTGGATTTAGCACAAAAATTCAATAATTTACCGTTTAATTTGTATTCATTACTGAATGACCCGAATAGTAAAGATTTAATGGGGATTTTGAACCAAACTGTGATAAAGGATTCTAATGAAATGGTAATTTTTTAAGGGAATTTTAGCAGTTTTATAAGGGTTTTAGCAACAGGGATTGTGGAATGGGCAGTTTGGAAATGGAAATGGAATAGACCAGAATTTTATTAAGAATTTAAAAGATCATTCAAAGAAATAAAGAAGAAAATTTTGGTTTTCTGAAGAAAATGTTGAAAAAATCTAAGTTTTTTTTTAGTTCAAAATTTTCATGAAAAAAACTCAATGTTTTTTTTTTAAAATATCACAAATATACATAAAAAAACTCACAAATTAGCTGTTACGCCTTTAACTCCATCATTATCAATCAAATAAAATAGCTCTTTTCTTTGCAATCTTGATGATAATTTCACCTTTAAAGACCTCAGAATCGAAGAAAAACTTGTCTCTTTTTGCGAAGTGGGGATTTTCTTTGTGCTTTCAGGACATTTACTCAATTTGAACCTTTCGTTCACAAAACTCGTCCATAAAGGGCCTAAAGAGGGAATTACCTTCGAAATAATCAATAAAAATCAATTAATTTTTCGAACTTTTTGCGATTTGCGATAATCTTCCGAAAAAGCTGAAATCACATTATTTATCACGATAATTGCGATGTCGTATTGAACTGCAAGAGTCTTCAGAATCGTGGACACTTGCTTCAGGAAATTCGCTCTCTCAAATAAGAACCGAGTCTCACTGTTTTCCAGCATTTCTGAACTTATTGAAGCGATATTGTCAATAACAATGAGCTTTATGCAAATTCTTGAATTTTTTACAAAAAAATTTAAAAAAAAACAAAAAAAAAACCCAGAAACAAGCGTTTTCTTGATTTCACTCTCGATAACCTTCTCAAAATCCTTGATCTCTAGAGTATGGTATTGCTGAATAAATGACCTCACATCCAGTTTAGAACTTAACTGATGTCTTTTGAGAAAGGCCTGTATCAAAGTTTCCAGCTTCACCTCATGTAAGTGTTTCAATGTACTAATGTACACACATTTTCCTTCTAAACCCTTGTTTTTGTAATCAAATAAGGCCTATAAATTCCTTTGTAAATCACATGTTATTTCTATTATAAAAGGAAACTTCGAGCATTATTTGAACTGATAATTGCGTTTTTCCAGTCCCTGCTTCTCCATATATTTCAGTTAAAATGCCTGTTTGAATTCCCCCACTTTTCTTCAATGAATTTTCGAATTTTTCCTTTGAATTTTTTTGTGTTTTTACCTGAGAAAATCGTTCATTATCTTGCAGCCAGTTGGTATATTTCTTCCTAGTTTATTCTCAGAAGAGAGCTCTGCCAGGGATTTTATCCCGAAGAGAGTCGTGTTCTTCATTGGAGTATTATCCTTCTCATTCTCCTTATCATTATCCATATTTTCTCTTTAATTATAAAATCCTTTTATAATTTCCGCAAAAAATTTTCGCTTTTTTTTCCAATTTTTATTTTCATATAAACTTACTCAACAATTTAAATAAAAATTCCCTTTCATTTCTTTCCTTTTGCTGTCATCTCCTTCTCCTTCCTGAGTTTGTCCTCCTCATTCTTTTCCTTCTTCGCCTCATCCCTTCTCTTCCTGACCTCATCTAATTTCGCAAGTTCAGCCTTTGCGGCAGCAGTCTTCCCTTCCTTCATTAATTTCATTTGTTTTCTGTCTTTTTTATCCTGTTCAATTTGTTCTTTGATTATCTTATTCGCCTCCTCAGGAGAAGTCTTCTGTAAAGGCTTAGCTCTATTGGGATTGGAGATCTTAAAACCATCATCTTCTGAAGAATCATCTCCGTCTTTTTCTATTGGTTTGACCTCTTTCTTCTTCTTTGGCATGGGGTTCGGATCAAAGGTCACTTTCTTAAAGGACACTTCCTTTGTTTCAGGTTCTTTTTTCTCTATTTTAACAATTTTTATCAGATATTCACGATTTTTTCTTTATAAAAGACAAAAACCTTCTTGTTCTGGTTCTTCAGAGCTTTCTTCTTCCTTTATTTCTTCATTTTCAGAATCAGAATCAGAATCGCCTTTCTTCTTCGTCATCATCTGCAGCAAATCTTCTTCCGAAAGATTGCCCACATGTGGGTTTTTATCCTTATGGTGACCGAATTTACGGTTCTTACCAGCTTTATCTCTTGGCATTTTTAAAATAAAAAGTTAAGTTTTTGAAATATTTTATAAAAAAATGCTATTTTCTGTTTCTGTTTATTTTTTTAATTTTTCGGTTTTTGGATACATTTCAATTTTTTCGCTGATATTTTTTTTTTTAAATGATAAAAATTATAGTTTTCTCTAAAATCCCTCTTATTAAAAAATTATTTTTTTTTTTCTTCTTCTTTTTTTTCATTTTTTGGTTCTTCTTTCGAATCGAATTGATTAAACCACTTCTTTTTCACAGTCTCTTCGTTCTTACCACTCGGTCTTCGCTCCCCTCTGTTCCTATTGACCTTCCTCTTGACCTTGTATAGATCATCCTTCGATTTAAAGTGTCTATCATCATCCCCTCTATTTCGACCCCCTCTTCCTCTTCCTCTTTCCCCCCTTCTCACAAAGGTCTTTTCTTCATTTTTATACCCCTCTTCTCTATTGAACCCCCCTCTATTGCTATTGCTACCTCCTCTCGATCTCCAAGGCCTACTGCCTCTTTGAACGAAATTCTTCTGTTCATACCCCTCGTTTTTTTCCTCAGAGACCCCCCCGGTCGAACCCCTGTTCTTTTCTTTCATAACGACTTTCTGATAAAGAACGGGGTCGACGATTTCCTCTTGAAAATCGGCCCCCTCTTCTTCTACCCCCTCTTCCTTCTCTTTCATAACCTCCTCTGCCATGACCCCCTCTAAATCCATGTTTTTCTTCATATTTTTCGTCCCCCTCGAATTTTCCCTCAGGGTTCCATCTCTTTTTTGGCTGTTTATTCTTTATTAATTCATCGTAGGTAATCGGATTCACCTGATCTTCTTCTAAAGGAGCTTGATAACCGTAGTGATTGAGGTCCAATGCATTATAAGATAAAAGGATCTCTACTACGGAAAGCTTCTTCGTAATAGAAACCACATCTAAACCTTCTTCTAAAGGCTCGTATTTCGAAATACTGTCAGTAGTATCCACTGTTGTTTGCTGATGAATTCCTTTGATTCTTTTACGAATCAACTCGGCTACCAGAAAGGCCTTGGATATCGCCTTTCCTGTAGCCTTGAGGCGAAGGTCTTTATCAGGGTTCTGAAGCAAGTATTCAGCACCATATGCATAAAATTTGTTGGGACGACCGTCGTTTGTGATGTATATTTCGTTTTTTGCTGCTGGAGAATGCTCTTCTTTCTCCTGAATCAGACGATATTTGTCTTTTGTAAAGGAATGTTCGATAAAATAAGGCTCATTTGTCGGGCCAGATTCGGATTGCTCCATTTTTATTTTTGTGTGTTTTTATTATCAGGTTTTTAAAATAAAAGCTTTAAGTGGATGATTTTTTTTTTTCAAATTTTAAAGAATTTTCTAAGATTTTTTATTTTTTTTTTATTGTGAAAATTTTTTCTAGTTTTTTCAAATAAATTTTATAAAACATCTAAATTCAATTTTTTTAAGATTTTTTGGCATTTTTCTTTAAAATGATAAATACTT
>JFJP01011161.1_pt1 | contig 13790 bp, 12 predicted proteins | sample 431651 | NCBI WGS metagenome assembly JFJP01 (sample SAMN02602958, study PRJNA72255) | Microbial mat metagenome, whole genome shotgun sequencing project. | biome: fresh water; feature: sink hole; material: water; isolation source: purple microbial (photo- and chemosynthetic) mats found in... | reverse complement strand
AGGTCCTGGCCAGGGCCCGGTATGCCGACCTGCCCCTGATCTTCGCCTCCGCCGGCACGGATGCGGTGGCCGGCCAGCCGGCTTCCGCCGAAGCGCGGGCCGTCGCGCGTGAACGCGGCCTGGACCTCGACGCCCACCGCAGCGCACCGCTGGATGCGGCTGCGGTTGCGGATGCGGACTGGCTCATCGGGATGACCCGGGTGCAGACGGCGCTGCTCCGGCAGCGGCTCAGCGCTTCCTGGCCGGGACGGGTGGGGCTGTTGGGCGTCCCGGGGCGGGATTGGCGCCGGGAAGGTCCCCTGGTCGCAGCGGAGGATGCTGGCGATCCTGATGTTACGGATCCCTGGCGTCAGGACGTGGATGTCTACCGGCGGACGGCCGACCGGATCGATCGCCACCTGGCTTCGTGGTTTGATGTGTTCTGTGAGCTTTGCTCTGGAAAGGATTGAAAACCATGAAGATGGCAATCGGCTCGGATCACCGGGGACTGGAACACAAGGCGCACCTCGCGGCGCGTCTGCGCGCCGAAGGGCATGAAGTTGTCGACTGCGGAGGGACGCCGGGGCAGCCGACGGACTACCCGATTCCTGCGCTGGCAGTGGGCACTCTGGTCAGCGCGGGCGATGCGGACCTGGGCGTCCTGATCTGCGGCTCCGGCGTCGGCGTGAGCATCGCGGCCAACAAGGTGCCCGGCGTGCGCGCGGCGCTGTGCTTCACGCCGGAGCAGGCGTCCGGAACCCGGCGCCACAACGACGCCAACGTGCTGTGCCTGAGCGGAGACGGGCTGACGCCCGAGCAATCCTGGCCCGTGGTGGCGGCCTGGCTGGCCGCCTCCTTCGAAGGGGATCGGCATGCGCGGCGCCTGCAGATGATCACGGACTTCGAAAACGGCCGAAAGACGGGGGAGTGACGCGATGTACGACGTGGTGCGCAGGGTCGATCCCGAAATCGCGGCGGTGCTCGACAACGAACTGGCGCGGCAGCGCGAGCAGCTGGAGATGATCGCCAGCGAGAACTTCACCAGCCCGGCCGTCATGGCGACGATGGGTTCGACGCTGACCAACAAGTACGCCGAGGGCTACCCCGGCAAGCGCTACTACGGCGGGTGCGTGAACGTCGACACGGCCGAGACGATGGCCCGCGACCGTGCCTGCGCCCTGTTCGGCGCCGAGAAGGCGAACGTGCAGCCGCACAGCGGCTCGACCGCGAACCTGACCGCCTATCTTTCGTTCCTCAAGCCGGGGGACAAGGTGCTGGGCCTGTCGCTTTCGCACGGCGGACATCTGACCCACGGCCATCCGGTCAACTTCTCGGGTCTTCTGTTCCAGGCCGTGCACTACGAAGTCGACCAGCAGACCGAGACCATCGATTACGACCGTCTCCGCGAGCAGGCCAGGGCCGAACGCCCGCGGATGCTCATCGGCGGCGCCAGCGCCTACCCGCGCACCTGGGACTTCGCGGCCCTGCGCAGCATCGCCGACGAGGTGGGGGCCATCCTCCTGTTCGACATGGCCCACATCGCGGGTCTGGTCGCCGGCGGCGCCCATCCCAGCCCGGTGCCGCACTGCGACATCGTCACCTCGACCACGCACAAGACGCTGCGCGGTCCTCGCGGCGGTCTGATCCTGTGCACGAAGGAACACTTCGCGGCGATCAACAAGATGAACTTCCCGGGCATCCAGGGCGGCCCCCTGATGCACGTGATCGCGGCCAAGGCCGTCTGTTTCCACGAGGCGATGCAGGACTCGTTCAAGACCTACGCGCGGAACATGGTCGACAACGCCCAGGCGCTGGGCGCGGCCCTGACCGAGCGCGGCTTCCGCCTCGTCAGCGGCGGCACGGACAACCACCTGCTGCTGGTCAACGTCACCAACAAGGGACTGACCGGCAAGGAGATGGAAGAACTGCTGGAGCATGTGGGGATCACCGCCAACAAGAACACGGTGCCGTTCGACCAGCAGAGCCCCTTCGTGACCAGCGGCGTGCGGCTGGGCACGCCGGCGCTGACCACGCGCGGGATGGGCCCGGAGCAGATGCGGGAGATCGCCGCGATCATGGACCAGGCCGTGACCGACCGCGGCGACGAAGCGGCGCTGACCCGACTGCGGGGCCGCAGCCGGGAATTGTCCCGGGCATTCCCCCTGTATCCGGACCTGGTCTGATCGCCGGAAGGGCCGCCGATGAAGTGTCCGCGCTGCGCCAGTGATGAGGACAAGGTGGTCGACAGCCGTGCCGTCCGCGACGGCCGCGCTGTGCGCCGCCGGCGCGAGTGCACGGCCTGCGGCGAGCGCTACACGACCTACGAGGCGGTCGAAACCAGGCCCATGCTGGTGGTCAAGCGCAGCGGCGAGCGGGTTGCCTACAACCGCGGCAAGGTCATCGTCGGGGTGACCAAGGCCTGCGAGAAGCGGCCGGTTTCGCTGGAGGAGATCGAGATCATCGTCGACCGGGTCGAACACGATCTGGCCACCTCCGGACGTCGCGAGGTGCCCAGCGAGATGATCGGCGGGTGTGTGCTCGAACAGTTGCGCCAGGTGGATGAAGTGGCCTATGTGCGTTTCGCATCGGTGTACCGGAGTTTCCAGAGCGTGGATGAGTTCTTCGCCCTGCTGAGCGCCATGCGCCTCCCGCCGGAGACGCTTTGAGCGACGAGACGCCCCACGTGCCCTTGGACGCGCCGCCCGGGCCGCGGGATCAGGCCGGCTTCGCCGGTCTGGCGCCGCCGCGTCCAGGGGCGGGCGTGGACAGGGCGGAGCGTTCGGTCCCGCCGCCGGCCGCGGAGGCACCGCCGTCGGAGCCCGACCGCATGGGGCTGCTGGACCATCTGGAGGAGCTGCGCAAAGTCCTGATCCAGAGCCTGCTCGCGGCGGGCGCCGCGGCGGCATTGTGCTGGTTCTGGTCGGAGGAGCTCCTGGATCTGGTCATCCGGCCGGTGCGCGACCAGGGCGTGTATTTCACGGCGCCGAACGACGCGTTCATGGCGCGATTGAAAGTGGCTGTCGTGGCGGCGGCGTTCGCGGTGGCGCCGTTCGTGCTGTTTCGCGCCTACGGTTTCGTGCTGCCGGGTCTGCATCGGCGCGAACGGCGCGTGACGACGCCCGTTCTGGTGTCGACGGTGCTGCTCTTCTACATCGGTGTGGCCTTCGCGTTCTTCGTGGTGGCGCCCTATGTGATAGCGTTCATGATGGGATTCGGGACCGAGACGCTGAAGCCGTTGATCAGCGTGGGATCGTACCTGGGGTTTGTCTTCCGGCTCTGCCTGGGCTTCGGCCTGGTGTTCGAACTGCCCATGGTGGTCCTGGGTCTCTGTGTCGCCGGCGTCGTCCGCCCGCAACTGCTGCTGCGGACCTGGCGCTACGCGGTTGTGATCATCGCGATCGTGTCGGCGGTTTTCACGCCGCCGGACGTGATCAGCCAGTTGATGATGATGGTGCCGGTCCTGGTGCTCTACCTGGGTTCGGCGCTGCTCGCCCTGGTGGTCGTCCGCAAACGGGATCGCGCGCGCGCGGCGGCCGAGGCGGCCGAAGAGGATTGACATCGTCCTCGATTCGGGAATACTCCAGAACGTCCCCGGCAAACCGGCCCGGGGGCGGAAACCGAGAGTGGGAAGGCATGGGACTCGTCGACCGCGAACGCATCAAACTGGCCACGCTCCAGCGGAAGATCACGCCGGCTCTCGAGGCGGTCGATCGCGAGTTCCTGCGCATCACCACGGGCGACAGCCCTCTGACGCGCGAGATCTGCGAGCACATCCGTCAGGGCAAGAGCAAACGCTTCCGGCCGACCCTGCTGCTGCTGGCGGCGCAGGATGACGACGGCTTCGCGCCGGCCGCCATCACCGCCGCCGCCAGCGTCGAACTGGTGCACACGGCGACGCTCGTGCACGACGACTTCATCGACGAGGCCGTCACGCGCCGTGGCCTGCCGGCGGTCAACGTGAAGTACGGTTCGAGCGCGGCGCTCATCATGGGCGACTACCTGTATTCGACGGCGCTCCACAACCTGTGCGCCGCCGGTCTGCACCATGCGGTCGAGCTGCTGGCCCGCACCACGGTCCTGATGAGCGAAGCGGAGATGCTCCAGCTGGAGCATCGCTACGACATGGAGATCAGCGAGGACCGTTACCTGCAGATCATCTACCAGAAGACCGCGTCGCTGATCGAGAACGCCTGCCGTATCGGAGTGTCCTTCAACCGGCGCCTTTCAGGCTGCGAAGCCGAGTTCGGCGACTTCGGAGCGAACACCGGTCGGGTCTTCCAGATCACCGACGACGTGTTCGACTATCTGGGCGACGAGCGCCGGCTGGGCAAACCGACCGGCCAGGACTGGGAAGAGGGGCGCATCACGTTGCCCCTGATCGCCGCCAGTCGCCAGGCGCCCGCGGCGGCGCGCGCGCGCCTGGACGAACTGGCGAGGGTCCGCGGGCGGGAAGAGCGCGCCGCCTGCTGGCCGGAAGTGCGCACGTTCGTGACCGACCACGGCGGCGTCGACTATGCGTTCACGACAGCACGGCGCTTCGGCGATGCCGCCAAGCACGCGCTGGGACCGGTGGCTTCCGGACCGCAGAAGGATCTGCTGGCCGTCGCCGTCGAATACGTCATCAACCGGCTGAACTAGGCGGTAACATGCAGACCGACACTAATCGCGCCACCAAACGGGATTCCGGTCCCGAGCTTCCTTTTCCCGACGACTCGCCGGCCTACCTGCTGGCCGAGAGGTGCGCGTGGCACCTGCTGGAAAAGAAAATGGACGAGGTCGTCATCCTGGATCTTCGCGGCCGCTCGGATGTCTGCGATTTCTTCGTGATCGCCTCCGGCGCAGCCGACACGCAGGTCCAGGCGGCCGCCCGCCACACGCACGACGCGCTGGCCGCTTCCGGCCACCACGCCCACGCCATCGAAGGCATGCGTGAAGGTCGCTGGGTGCTGCTGGATTTCTTTGACGTCGTGGTTCACGCCTTCCATCACCGTTCGCGCGAATACTTCCAGCTCGAGCGCCTGTGGGGCGACGCCCCCCGGCTGGACCTGGTGCCGGGCTGGTTCTCCAGGCAGGATGTGGCGGCGCGCCATCCGGACCTGACCTTCACCTCCGCCACGCCGGACGGGTCCGGCCGGGAGCCAGGGAACCATGCTTGAAGACCTGCTCAGGAAGGGCCTGCTGACCGTGCTCGAGAAGTACGGCGTCTTCGAGGAAGACGTGCAGATCGAACTCGAAAAGCCGCGTGACCGCAGCCACGGCGACCTGAGCACCAACCTGGCGCTCATGCTCGGCAAACGGCTCGGCCGCAAGCCAAGGGAACTGGCGGGCGAGATCGCCGCCGACGTCAGTTTCCCCCGCGACGTGATCGAATCGGTCGAGATCGCCGGCCCGGGTTTCATCAACTTCCGCATCGCGCGGCAGCATCAGATCGATCTGCTGCTGGATGTGTGGAATCCCGAGGGCGCGCTGCAGGATATCCGCACCGCGGGCCACAAGCGGATCAACGTCGAGTTCATCAGTGCCAATCCGACCGGGCCCCTGAACGTGGTGTCGGCCCGCGCCGGCGCTTTCGGCATGACGATGGTGCGGTTGCTCGAGGCTGTCGGTTACGACGCGCACGCCGAGTACTATGTGAACGATGCCGGACGCCAGGTGACGCTGCTCGGCCAGTCGCTGCGCGCCCACTATCTGCAGTTGCTCGGTGAAGAGGTCGTGTTCCCCGAAGAGGGTTACAAGGGCCAGTACCTCGAGATCATGGCCGCCGAACTTCTCCACCAGGACGAAGCGGCCATCCGCGCCGCTTCGGCGGCCTTCAACGACGAGAGCTTCCAGCGCGTCGCCGCGCCTCCGGGCTGCGCGAACGACTGGCGCCGGCTTCCCGACGACGAGTCTGCGCGGTGCTTCTCGAAGTACGCGCTGATGAAGATTCTCGGCTGGCAGCGCGAGACCTGCCGGCGCTTCGGCCTGCGGTTCGACACCTGGTATTTCGAATCGGAACTGCACGAGACCAAGCGGCTCGATCGCGCGCTCGAGCGCCTGCGGAAGCAGGACGCGGTCTACGAGGAGGACGGCGCCGTCTGGTTCAAGTCGTCCACGCACGACGACGAGAAGGACCGCGTGCTGGTTCGCGCCGACGGTCGGCCGACTTACTTCCTGGCCGACATCGCCTACCACTACCACAAGTTCCAGCGCGGCTTCGAGCACGCGATCGACTACTGGGGGCCGGATCACCACGGCTACATCCAGCGCATGCAGGGCGCCATGGCGGCGCTGGACATCGAGCCGGGCTGGCTCGAAGTGCAGATCCTGCAGCACGTGAATTTCCTCGAGGGCGGCCAGCCCATCAAGATGTCCAAGCGCGCCGGTTCGTTCGTGACCATGGACGCGCTGATCGACGAAGTGGGCGCCGACGTCACGAAGTACATCTTCCTGACGCGCAAGCCCAACAGTCACCTGGATTTCGACCTGGACCTGGCCAAGGACCAGACCGAGAAAAACCCGGTGCTGAAGGTCAAGTACGCGCACGCGCGCATCTGCTCGCTGCTGAACGAGGCCGCGTCGCGAGGCGTCATCGTCGGCGAGCCGAGCCCCGCGATGCTCGCGCACCTCGAACATGAGGCGGAGTGGGCGCTCGTGGGCGAGTTGATCCGCCTGCCGCGGATCATCGTCTCGGCGGCCTGGGCCCGCGAACCGCACCGGCTGACCGGCTATGCGGACGATATTGCCGCGCTGTACAACGAGTTCTACACCAAGTGCCGGCGCATTCTCGATCAACCGGAAGAGCGCCGCCAGTCGCAGCTCCAGCTGAGTCTGGTCACCCGGCGCGTGATCAAGGTGCTGCTGGACCTGATCGGGATCGATGCTCCCGAGAAAATGGAAAAGAGGGACTGATATGTCGATCGTGGTGGTGGGGTCGGTCGCGTACGACACAGTGGAGACGCCGATCGAGCGGCGGGAACGCCAGCTCGGCGGCAGCGCCAGCTTCTTCGCCGTGGCCGCGCGCGGACGGGGACCCGTACGCTGCGTCGGCGTGGTCGGCGACGACTTCCGCGACGAGGACCTGGCGCTGCTGGCGCGCCACGCCGATATCGCCGGCATCAGCCGGGTGCCCGGCCGCAGTTTCCACTGGTCCGGCCGCTACCACGCCGACCTGATCGAGCGCGACACGCTGGTCACCGAACTGGGCGTCTTCGCCGACTTCCAGCCGGAGATCCCGGCCGCGTGGCGCAACTCCGAGTACCTGTTCCTGGCGAACATCCATCCGGCCCTGCAGGCCGGCGTCCTGGACCTGATGGGCTCGCCTCGCCTTGTCGCGCTCGACACCATGAACCTGTGGATCGCGACGACGCCCGACCTGCTGCGGACGATCCTCGGCCGCGTCGATGTGCTCCTGGTGAACGAGGGCGAGGCGCGGTTGCTGACCGGTCAGCGCAGCCTGGCGCGGGCGGCCTCCGCCATCCATGCCATGGGGCCCGAGCGCGTCATCATCAAGAAGGGCGAGCACGGGGCGCTGCTGTTCGGGCGCGACTCGGTGCTGGCGGTGCCGGCCATGATCCTGGACGAGGTCATCGACCCCACCGGCGCCGGCGATTGCTTCGCGGGCGGCTTCATGGGTTCGCTCGCCGAAGCGGGCGTGGGGCGTGACGCCCCGGACTCGGCCTTCCGCCAGGCGATGCTCGACGGCACGGTCACCGCCAGTTTCTGCCCGGAGGGGTTCAGCGTGGAGGGCCTGCTGCGGGCCGACGACGCGGCTTACGCCGACCGGTTGCGCACATTGCGCGCCATGATGATGCCCTGATCCCGGGGTCGCTGACGGCGTTCGCGGCGGGGCCTCACGGGGCCCCGCCCGCGTTTCGGGTCGGGAGTCCTTGGCATATCGTCAGATGGAAATGCCGGTTGTGGGAAGAATATCGATGTGGTAACATCCACGCGCACAAGATATTGAATTACCCCGGTCCGGGAGCGCCTGATTTGGAGTGGGAGCCTAACGAGCGCGATGCGTGGGTCAGTGACGCCCAGCGCTGGGTCAGCCAGATCAAAGGCGTCCTGCAGTGCAAGATCGACCTGGACGAACAGGGCGAGATTGCGGGTATCCACGTCGTGGCCGGCATGGAGCGGGATCCCCGGCACATCGTGCGCGACGTCGAGAGCCTGCTGAAGGCCCGCCTGCAGATGGATGTCTATTACAAGAAGATCGGTGTCGTGCAGGTGGTGGACAACGGGCTCGCCGAAGACCGCCCGGGGCCGTCGTCACCGCGCCCGGCGCCGGGTGCCGCCGCCGCCGCCCACCGCGGCGTGACCTTCCTGCCTCCCCGTGCCGGCTCCGCTGAACCGGCCGTCGGTGCCGCGCCGACACGCCCGGCCTCGCCGCCACCGCCACGGACCGCGGACCCGGAACCTGAACCCGTGCTGCCGGGAGAGCCGATCCCCGCGATCCTCGTGGCAGAGGACGCGTTCCCCCGCCTGGTCTGTCTCGGCGTCGGTCTGATGAGCTCGGACCGTTCGGTCCGCGCCGAAGTGCGTCTGGGCTCCGGGGGCCGGGAAGCCACGGGTGTCGTCGAGAGCGCCAACCATGCCGACAGCGACCTGGAGTGCATCGCGCGCGCCACGGTCGACGCGGTGGGCCGCCTGCTCGCGCTGCCGGCGGTGCTGCACCTGCGCGAGGTCCGTCTGGACTCGGTCGGCGGGCAGAGCACCGTGCTGGTCGCGGTCGACCTGGTCGAATCGCGGCGCACCGAGACGCTTCTGGGAGCCTGCGCGGCCCGCCACAACCGCCAGCAGTCGGTGGTGCACGCGGTGCTCGCGGCCCTGAACCGCCGCCTGGGCCTTTTCGCGCTGCGCGAAGGCGCCGCCGAGGGCTGAGCCCGCGGCCGGTCCCGCCCGCGCGCCTTTTGTCGTACCACCGCCACGCCTTGAACCGCCGGCCCCGGGGGTCTATCATGCCCCGGCCGGCGGCACTGTTTCCGGCCCCGACCGCCGGCCGCATGTCCCATCCGCCCCTCGAAAGGACCGCCATGAAGTACGCCGACAGCGGCGTGAACATCGACGCCGCCACGCGGGCCCTGGCCCGCAGCCGCGATCATGTGCGCTCGACCTGGGACGCCCGCGTCCGCAACGAGATCGGGGCCTTCGGCGGCCTGTTCCAGCCGGCCCCGGGCGAACCCCTGCTGGTGGCCAGCGTCGACGGCGTCGGCACCAAGGTCATGGTCGCCACCCTGGCCGGCCGCTACGACACGGTGGGTCAGGATCTGGTGAACCACTGTGTCGACGACATCCTGGTCCAGGGCGCCGAACCGCTCTTCTTCCTCGACTATTTCGCCACCGCGAAGCTCGACGAGGCCGTGCTGCCCGAGGTGCTGGCCGGCTTCGCGAAGGCCTGCCGCGAGAACGGCTGCGCGCTGCTCGGCGGCGAGACGGCCGAGATGCCGGGCGTCTACCGCGAAGGCGAGTTCGACCTGGCCGGGACCATCGTCGGCCGCGTTCTGCCCGAGCACGTGATCGACGGCAGCGGCATGCGCGCCGGCGACGCCGTCTGGGGCCTGCCCAGCACCGGCCTGCACACCAACGGCTATTCGCTGGCGCGCAAAGTGCTGCTCGAGCGTGCCGCCCTGCAGGTCGGCGACGCGCCGCCCGAACTGGAGGGGCAGACCATCGGCGACGCCCTGCTCGCTGTTCATCGCAGCTATCTGACGGGCATGCGGGCTGTGTGGGACACCTGCGGCCGGGACGCCGTGCGCGGGCTGATCCACATCACCGGCGGCGGCTTCTACGACAACATCCCGCGCGTGGTGCCGGACGGTCTGTGCGTGCACGTGGATCCGACGACCTGGACGCCGCTGCCGATCTTCCGGCTGATCCAGAGCCTGGGCGACATCGCCGACACCGAAATGTACCGCGTCTTCAACATGGGCATCGGCCTGGTCGTGGTCACGCCGTCGGATTGCGATCTCGGGCTGATTCCCGGGCTGGACGCGGTGCGCATCGGCGAAGTCCGCGCCGGAAAGACGCGCGTCCACCTTCCCTGGTGATCGCGCCCGGACGCCGTGTCCCACACGTGTCCCGCTTCCACGGGGGATAACCCCGTCCGTGGGACACACCTGGGACACGGCCGCCCCCCTGCGTCGGCAGGTCCGGGCCCACAACCCGCATGTTCAGAACGCTTTCCCCTCGCTCTCGTGGTGTCCGATCGGCAGGGCACGCAATGTGCCACGGAAGCCGCGTACCCCCACGCGACGGGAGGAGCGATGGAACACCGGACATTCTGGGACGAGGAACTGCGCGCGTTCCCCACGGGCGGCCGCGGCGCGGCCGTCTGGGTCGTGCGCCGCGAAGGCCATGACCAGACCGCGCCCCTGCGGTTGCTGCTGGCCTGGGACTGCGGGACGGCCGGCCGCGAGTCGATGGCGGCGCGGCCGCCGCTGGGCAGCCTGCTGCGTGCCATGGCCGATGACCGCGAAGAACTGATCCGCCGCGGCCGCGACACGGCCCTGTGGGTCGAACCGCTGCGCCGGCGCGGGGCGGTGGTCGGCTGCCTCGGCATCTGGTTCGATGCGGAGGAGCCGTGGCGCGAAGGCATTTTCCTCTGGGGGCAGCGTCTGGTGCCGCGTCTGGTGCCGGTGCTCGGGCTGCTCGAATCGCAGGGACCGGTGCCGGGCGAAACGCTCAGCCAGCCCACCCTGTTTCCGGTGGCTGCCGTCGCCCCGCGCGGGTCGAAGCCGAGCGCGGCGTCGGCGCTGGTGGATGCTTCCGCTCGCGACGACCGGGGTGCCGGACCGGGAAGGCACGGCCCGCCGCTGCCGTTGCCGAGGCCGATGACCGTGCCCGGCATTCCCGGCTGCGTCGGCACCAGCGCTGAGATGGTGCGCCTGGGCCTGCGTCTGGCCAACATCGCGCGCAGCGGCGTCAATGTCCTGCTGCATGGCGAGAGCGGCACCGGCAAGGAGATCATCGCGCGGGCGCTGCATCTGAGCAGCGAGCGGAAGTCGGGGCCGTTCGTGGCTCAGAACTGTGCCGCCCTTCCCGAGACCCTGTTCGAGTCGGAACTCTTCGGCCACCGCGCCGGCGCCTTCACCGGCGCCGCCACCGAAAAGAAGGGTCTTCTCTCGTCGGCCAGCGGCGGCACCTTCTTTCTCGACGAGATCGGCGACATGCCGCTGGCGCTGCAGATCAAGCTTCTTCGCGTGATGCAGGAACGCCAGGTGCGGCGCATCGGCGAACTCAAGAGCATGCCCGTCGACCTGCGGTTCGTGGCCGCCACGCACAAGGACCTGTCCGCCGAGATCCGCGACGGTCGTTTCCGCCTGGACCTGTACTACCGGCTCAAGGTGGTGAGCATCGAGATCCCGCCGCTTCGCCACCGGCCGGAGGACGTGGCGCCGCTGTTCTCGTACTTCCTGAAGAAGTCCGGCCGCAACACCGAGAAGATGCGGATCACGGAAGAGGCCATGGCGATGCTGCAGCGCTGGCAGTGGCCGGGCAACGTCCGTGAACTGGAGAACGAGGCGCAGCGCCTGGCCGCTCTCTACCCGGATGAACTGCTGATCCGCGCGACGCATCTCTCGCACGAGATCCGCGGCGCCGATCCGCACACCGTCGAGGCCGCCGACCTGGGCACGCTCCGTTCGCTGGACCTGGCCGGTGAACTGCTCGAACGCTACCTCATCCGCAAGGCCATCGCCGCCTGCGACGGCCGCAAGGCGGCGGCCGCCCGCCGCCTGGGGCTGTCCCGCCAGGGCCTGTACAAGAAGATCGCGAGGTACGGCATGCTCGACCTGATAGCGCAGGAGACGGGCTGACACCAGTCCGGCCGGCACGCCGGCCACCAGACCGGCGGCGTTTCTGGACAGGGCCGGGCCTGCGCGGTATGTTCCCGCGCATGCCCGACCCTTTCCGCACACCAGCCTGGCGCCGCCTGTTCGGCCGCCCCTCGCGCGCCACGGTCCTGGCCCTCCTGGCGGGGCTCATGGTCACCGGCGGGCTGCCGCCGCATGCCTGGACGGGCGTGCTGGTCTTCGCCGGCCTGGCCATGCTCATGGCCACGGTGCTGACGTCGCCGAGCCCCGCGCGCACGGCCTACTGGTTCGCGCTCGCCCACCAGTCCACGCTGCTGTACTGGATGTTCCTGCTGGACCCCGCCAAGAGCATCCCCACGCGCGCGCTGGTGCCCATCCAGGCGATCCTGACGATCCTGTACGTGTCGGTGTTCTACCTCGGCTGGGGTTGGCTCACGGGGCGCGTGCGCACGCGTCTGGGCCCGGGCCGCGCGCTGCTGGCCATGCCGGCCCTGTGGACGGCCATGGAAAGCGTGCGCGCTTTCGGCGAAATGGGCTTCCCGTGGTGCCTGACCGGTTCCTGCGCGATCGGAACCCCGCTCATGCCGCTCGTGCGCGGCGCCGGGGAACTCGGCCTGGGCTGCGCGGTGGCCTTTGCCGCGGCCACGGCCGTCGCCTGGATCGGGCGCGCGGCGCCGGGCGATCCCCGTCGCGGCGCACGCCTGCCGCTGACGGTGGCCACGGGCCTCCTCTGGACCGCCCTGGCGATCTCCAGCGCACTGAAGCCGGCGCCGCCGGCGCCGCGGGACTTCGGCGCGACGATCGTCGCGGCGGCCTGGGACTCCGTGCTGACGCGGCCCCTGCGGGTGGCCGCCATCCAGGCCGATGTCGCCCTGGCCGACAAGTGGGAGCCGGCCCGGATCGATTCCTCGCGCATCCCGTACGGTACGCTCACGGCCGAAGCCGCCGCTGCCGGCGCCGAGTTCGTGGTCTGGGCCGAAACCGCGCTGCCGGGTTATGTGCGCTTCGACACCGCCCTGTTGAACTGGACGCGGCGCGTCGTGCGCGAGTCCGGCGCCTGGCTCTACGCCGGATTCCCCGACGGCGAGCGCACGACCGGCGGGGACATGCGCCTCTACAATTCGTCCGGCCTGTTCACGCCCGACGGGACCATCGCCGACCGCTATGCCAAGCACCACCTGCTGCCCATCGGCGAGACGATGCCTTTCCAGCGCTACCTGCCGTTCCTGGGTCAGCTCAACGTGGGGCAGGCGGAGTGGGATCCGGGCGATCCGCCCCGGCCGATGATGGTTTCGACGAGGGACGGCGTCTTCCCGTTCAGCGGCCTGATCTGCTTCGAGTCGGCGTTCGGCCGGCTTGCGCGCGACAGTGTACGCCGCGGCAGCCGCTGCCTGGTGATCATCACCAACGACGGCTGGTTTGGGCGCACCGCGGGGCCGCGGCAGCACGCGTGGCTGGCCTGGCAGCGCGCCGTGGAGTGCGGCGTGCCGGTGATCCGCTGCGCCAACAACGGCATCAGCTTCATCTGCGATCAGGATGGCCGCATTCTGGACTGGCTGGATCTCGGCCGCCGCGGCGCGGTCACGGCCTCCATCATGCCCGGCGACGGGCGCACGATGTACGTCCGCGCGGGCGCCTGGCCGATTCTCGTCTTCCTGACCGCCTGGCTGGCGCTGGCCCTGTGGGGCCCCTGGCCGCGGCGTGCCCACGCCACGGAGGTGCCGCGATGATCCCTTCCGACCGCCACGTGTTCCGCTACTGCCCGCAGTGCCGCACCGAAATGGTGCGCCGCACCGAAGGCGGCACCGAACGCCCGGTATGTCCGGCCTGTGGCGTGGTGCAGTATCTCAATCCGGCTCCCGCGGCCGGGATTGTGCTCACCCGCGAAGGGCGTGTCTGCCTGGTCCGCCGCCGCTTCGAACCGAAGCGGGGGCTGTGGTCGCTGCCGACGGGCTTCATGGAATGGGGCGAGACGCCGGCTGAAACCGCCTGCCGGGAAGCCCTCGAAGAGACCGGACT
>JFJP01024054.1_pt1 | contig 13793 bp, 14 predicted proteins | sample 431651 | NCBI WGS metagenome assembly JFJP01 (sample SAMN02602958, study PRJNA72255) | Microbial mat metagenome, whole genome shotgun sequencing project. | biome: fresh water; feature: sink hole; material: water; isolation source: purple microbial (photo- and chemosynthetic) mats found in... | reverse complement strand
CTCGAACAAGCATCCTCCAAAAAGAGTGAAACACTTCCCGAGGCCTTACAAAATCTTTTTGACCTTGGCGCATTACCCAAACGCATTGAAGTCTTTGACAACTCACACTTAGGAGGCTCCAGCCCCGTGGGTGCGATGATTGTTTGGGAAGAAGGCTTTGTCAAATCAGCATACCGCAAATATGCCCTGTCTCACAAAGACGAATACGCGCAAATGAAAGAGATGCTTGAGCGCCGAATTAAGCATTTTTCGGATGAAGCGCCTCCTGATTTATGGATTTTAGATGGAGGCCAAACCTTGCTCAATCTTGCGGTAACGCTGTTGCAATCGCATGGAATTATGGTGGATGTTTTATCAATTGCGAAAGAAAAAATTGATGCCAAAGCACACCGTGCCAAAGGAAGTGCCAAAGACACCCTTTGGAACACACGTCAATCCTTCACCTTATCCCCGAGCGATAAACGTTTGCAATTTATTCAACGCCTTCGGGATGAAGCTCACCGCTTTGCAATTACCTATCATCAAACGAAAAAACGAAAAAACGACTTGCATACAGGTCTTCTAGAAGCCCATGGTGTCGGCCCAGGTACCTTAAAAAAGCTCTTGCACTATTTTGGTAGCTTTGAGGCTATTTACCAAGCTTCATGTGATGATTTGGAGCTCTGTTTAGGGGAAAAAGCTGGAAAAAATATATTTAATTTCTTAAAAAAATAGGTTAGTTTTAAGTATAAGTTAGTTAAAATTAACCTTTTAATGCACATTGAAAAGGATTTTCCTTGATACTTTACGACAAAAGTGGTATGTTCTTAGGGATGGGGAATCAAGAGTTGTCCCTTTTGGGGTATGAAGACATTGAAGAGTTCAAAAACTATCACAATGACGTCGCCGACCTCTTCATTAACAAACCAGGCTATATTTTCAAATTTAAAAATTTCTCTTGGATCGATTACACGCTCCACAGCGGTACTCCAAACAGACGTGTTCTTATTAAAACCAAAGGCGGGCGAGAAATCGACTCAGCACTGCTGATTCATGAAATTTATCTCACGCAAGAAGTGTTTGGTGCAACAACCTGCTTTGGCGTCGAATTTTCCAATGCGCCCTTTAAAGAAATTGCTGCTTCACCCATCGCCAGTGTTGCGCAAAAAGTCTTTGAAACCCCCACACCGTATGAGGAGCCTGCCTCTTTTCTTGCCGAAGATGCCCCGAGTTCTTTTGAAGGTTCATTTGAATACGAAGAACCTACTCAAGCGGTCTCTTTTACCCAAGACACTGTCCGCTTTGAAGAAGAGTTTTCGACCCCCATCTCTTTTGATACACCGGTTCCAACGAGTGACTTTAAACTCAAATTTGACAGTGCCATTTTGGACGAACTTCCACCAGCCAAAGAGGTTTTACCTTTACCAGAGCCTGATACGACTGAGACGTTTGATGCCATTCGCACAGAAGAATTTAAGGTTACCCCTTCCGTTGAAACATACGTTGATGATGACCATGAAGATTTGCGCAATGACCCAACCCTTTTGGTGGCATCACCTCGCGCTCAAGTCATTCCCCTCTCCCCAGCGGAGCCCTTGTTTGACTTTTCACTCAGCGCTGATGCGCTAGGCTTAGATATCAGCACCCTTGCTATGCTGATTGGCGAATACGTCGAAGAGCTTGAAAGTAAAATCAAGCTTATCGCCACATCTTTGGACTCAAGTGATCACTTGAATGCAAAAAATGAAATTTCTAAGCTCAAAAGCGTTGCGCTGCACCTTCACATCATGCCTTTATTTAAGGAATTGGAAGATTTAGAAATGAGCTTGTCTGGTGATAACGATGAGGCCATTTTACACAATCTCCTCTGCGTTCAAAATAGTATTTCAAGCCTTAAGGACTCCGTACAATGATTAAAATTGCTTTTCTTTTTTTAGCCTGTCTTTCATCATTACTTGCCGATCACTTCAGGGATGCAACCATCGCGTACCGCAATGGCAATTTCATCGTGGCCAAAGAGCAGTTTGAACTTTCGATTAAAAAAGAGAGTTGCTGGCAGAGTTATTTTTATTTAGGTAAAATTTATCTCTACGGAGAGGGCATTGAATCCAACCCTTCACACGCCATTCCTTATTTGGAACAAGCCGTGATGCGAGGCAACGTGAAAGCCAAGTGCTATCTCGCCGAAGCGTATATCAAAACACAAACAAAACAAGACGAAGTAACCCTTTTGCTCAACCAAGGGGCACGTGAAAGTGCTGTGTGCAGAGAAATTGCTTCTAGTTATAACATTTCACTTAACAGTTAATAAAGGAATAGCGCCATGAAATTAACAACGCAACACACCCTAAGGCTTATCAGTCAGTATCCCCTTATTATTCTTTTTATCTTTTCGAGTTACTTTCTTTTTCTTTCTTATTCGCAATTTGATTCCACTATTACGCTTAGAAATAAAATTGAAAGTACCCAAGTTATCAGTAAGCTCTCTATCGAACTTGCTAAAGAGAGGGGTCTTAGTGCATCGTACCATTCCAGTTTGGGAAGTATCGCTAAAGAAGCGCTTCAAGAGCAACGCTTAAGCGTTAATAAGTCCATTAAAGAATTCCACGATTATTTCCAAAACCACACGATTACGCCGCAGGTTAAAACCGTTATGACGTTTTTAACACGCATCATTGAAGTACGACAATCGGTTGATAACTTTTCGATTGAATTTAATAAAATGTATTTTGATTACTACAGTCAGATCAACACGCACCTTCTTAAAGAGCTCGAAACAGTAGGAAGTATCAACACCAATTCTGTAATCTCAAACCTGACATATTCTTTGGTTCTTGCCTATAAAAACATAGAATATTTGGGACAAGAAAGAGGCTTTATCGCAAAGATATTAAGCCAATATGTTCCTTTTACCGAAAATGACTTAAACATATGGATTACTATTTTTGGGGTTTCAAACACGTTTGATTACAATGCTATTAATGACCCTGTCGCTAAATCAAAAATTCAAAATCTTTTCAAAACTCCCGTCAATGTTAAATTAGAAGAAGACATCATGCGCGCGAAAGCAGAGCTCATTACCTCTGCACACAACGGAGAGTATCTTATTGATCCAACCCTTTGGTTTGGATTGCTGACCAAAAAAATTGAACTGATTGACCAGTCGGCGCAAATCATTAAAGTCTCTTTGGATGCTGAGGAAAAACTCTACGACAATCAAAACATCGGACAACTCATTGGCGCAGGTGCGACGTGGATTATCTCTCTTATTTTGATGTTCCTAGGCTTTAGTCTTGCTGGGCAGTTTAAGAAAAACGTTAAAGGCTTGGAAAACATCTTTGAGAGGGTTGAAGAGCTTGCTGATACGAAACAAAAGGTAGACTTCAATACCGCACAAGGGATGAATATCGCCTATGGCATTATTGACCGTGCGATTGAAAACATCGCAAAAGAGAAGAAAAATGCTGAAGAAGCCAGTGCCGCAAAAAGTATCTTCTTGGCCAATATGTCTCACGAGATACGAACCCCACTCAATGGTATCATCGGATTTACTGAACTTTTAAGAAATTCTGACCTTGATGAAGAAAAACGTGAATTTGTAGATGTGATTGAAAAAAGCTCCGAAAACCTTCTGGCCATTATCAATAATATTCTTGACCTCTCCAAAGTCGAGAGCAATAAAATCGAGATGGACGAAAGTCTTTTCCTTCCTATCGAAGAGTTTGAAAATGCCGTCGAAGTCTACGGACCTAAAGCATCTGAAAAAAATATTCAACTCTCATGCTACATCGATCCTAGCTTGCATAATTACCTCAAGGGTGATGTGGTTAAAATTAAAGAAGTCCTTATTAACTTAATGAGTAACGCTGTTAAATTTACGCCCAATAATGGTCAAATCACAGTAGAAATAAAACGTTTAGAAAATGCGCCGTTGGAAAAAGCGCGTGTGATGTTTAGCGTACAAGATTCAGGGATTGGTATCCATTCCGATAAAGTTGAAGGGATTTTTGACGCCTTCAATCAAGCAGACTCAACCATCACACGTAAATTTGGCGGTACGGGATTGGGCCTAACCATCTCTTCAAAATACATCGATCTGATGGGCGGACGCCTTGAAGTTGCAAGTGAAGAAGGAAAAGGAAGTCGATTTTTCTTTGTTTTAAACCTTAGCGAGTCTCACTCAAGTGGGAATGATTTTAAAGACCGTTTTTCAGACTACCATTGTGCCATTTGCTCACCGATCAACAGCAATAAAGCGCATACTGCCTTTATGTATGACTACTTTAGTTATTTTGGAGCCACATCAAAATACTACAGTGATTTTGCAGGATTGAAAAACCTTATCTTTAAATCAGGCAGTAACATGATCGTTGCTGATTACAGCAATCTCACCAAAGAAGAACTTGAAGAGTATAAAAAAATCAAACTTCCTATGATTTTAATTCTTAAATCTTCTCAGCAGTCCAAATTTAGTGAATTTAACACCAAATACATCACCCCAATCTATGAGCCGATCAATATCTCCAAATTGGTTAAAGTCTTAGAGGCAAAACGTGAATTTTTACCAGCACAAGACATACCGGCTGAGACCAAGCCTATTCCAAAAACGGCAATCGGTAAAAAGTTTAAAGCAGAGGTGTTGGTTGCAGAAGATAACGAAATCAATCAAAAACTCATCAAGCGAACGCTTGAAGATTTAGGCCTTACGATTACCATCGTTCCCAATGGCTTACAAGCACTTGAGCGTAGAAAAACAGGTCACTTTGATATGATCTTTATGGACATCGCGATGCCGGTTATGGATGGTATTGAATCAACCCATAAAATTCTTGAGTTCGAAGAAAAAAATGCGCTCCCTCACATTCCGATTGTAGCCATTACTGCCAATGCGCTTAAGGGAGATCGTGAGCGCTTTATGAAAGAAGGACTCGACGAATACATCACTAAACCAATTAAAAAAGAGAGCATTATCAATATACTTAATGTCTTTATGCATGATAAAATTGATTTTAATGCTGAGGAGCCAGAGAGTGAAACACCTCCAATGCAGCCTACTCCCGTAGAGAGTGTCCATCAGCAGGAAATTCCTGAAAGGAAAGTAGAACCGGCTGAAAAAGTTTTGGTTGAAACACCTGCACCATCCCTTGCGCCAAGTGAGTCGTATGATGTATTGGTATTGAAAAAAAGCCCTATTGAAACAAAGATTTTTGCAAGTGTGCTCAGCAAAATGTGTGAAAGTGTAAAAACAGCAAGCTCCTTGGAGGCCTGTAAAATACAAATGGAGTCTAACTACTACAAAGTCGTTCTTTTCGACAAAGAGCTTCTCGAAAACAATGTGGAGGCATTTGCGACATGGATTGATACGCTTGCATTAAAGCATGGATCTAAAACAAAAACAGTTATGTTTACAGATCCTAAAGAGGCTATTTTAGACAATACAACCTCTTTTGATGCTGTCTTACCCAATCAGATCAGTAAGAGCGAACTTGAATCACTGATCCATACATTCATCTAAAAAGGAGCGTTAGACTATGGGGAAAAAATTAAAAATTTTAGCAGTTGACGATGATTTTATTAACCTTAAATTAATAAGTTCAATGTTGAAAAAAAATCCAAACGTTGAACTCATTGTCGAAGCCACGAATGGGCTAGATGCGATCAATCTACTCAAAGATCAAAACGATGTTGATTTGATTTTGCTAGACATTAAAATGCCTGTCATGGACGGTATAGAATTTTTAACAAACCTTCAGCCCATGCGTGAATTTAAAGACATCCCTGTCATTGTTCTAACAACAGACGAGACACGCAAAAACGAAGCATTTGATAAGGGTGCTTTTGATTTTCTTGTAAAGCCTATCCGAGAGGTAGATTTGAGTGCTAAAATTGCAAGAGTAGTAGACCTTATTTAAAAGGTCTACTGAATCGCTTCGTGTATCTTTTGATACAACGAAGTGATTTCTTCTTTTTTTTCTATAAAACTGTTTTTATTCGCTATCAAATACGCAGATGATTCCATGATAGTCTCAATCACTTTTAAGCCATTTTGCTTCATGGTGGCACCCGTTTCCACAACATCGACAATCACATCAGAGAGCCCAACTAAGGGTGCTAGTTCAATCGACCCATACAATTTGATAATCTCAACCGCCATCGCTTTTTGTGAAAAGTACTTTTGGGCAATATGCGTCATTTTCGTTGCTACTTTTAACTCAGGTGCACTGTAATCAATGGTTTTGCCCTCTTGTATGCCCACGCATACCTTGCACTTACCAATACCAAGATCAAGCAGACGCAATAAATCTTCATCTTTTTCTTCCAACACGTCAAGCCCTACAACGCCAATATCCGCAGATTGGTGCAAAACATAGGCAGGCACGTCTTGATTTCTCACCAGTAAAAAACGGAAGCCATCTGCTTCCAAAATAAGCTTTCTATCATCAAAATGAAACGTTGTGTGAAAAATTTTTTCAAAAATAGCAAGCGTTTCATCCGCGATTCTACCTTTGGGCAATGCTACGGTTAACATGTTTCTACTCCTCTAAATGTGCTTCTTTGATCGTTTTAAGCATTCCCCTAAAAATAAGAGTGCGATCAAAAAAAGCGTTACTAAAATATTTGGAAAAGAATTTTCCATCGCCTCCTGTAAAAAAGATGCGTTTATCTTTACATGTAGCTTCTAGAATCAAAATAATGGGCTTTACAATTCCATACGAAATCGCGTCAGATGTTTTTTGAGGCAAGGCATCCAAGGCAACACTGGGATTGATGTTGACATCCAAGCGACTGGAAACGGAACGATATGCTCGCGCATAGGCCTCGAGTCCAGGTAAAATAAACCCACCCAAATGAACACCTGAAGACATGATATCGACCGTTATGGCACTTCCAGCATCCACAATGATGCCATCGTTGATCGTTGAGCACGCTGCAATTCTGTCTATGCCCAAGCCTTGGTATATGGTATCAAATTCAAAATAAGGTTCAAGGTTAACAAAGGTGCTCTTGTGTTTTAAAGACGCAGAGAGCTCTTCGTTGACACAAATGTAATAGACGCGCTCTTTGGGCACAAAGTCTTTAAACTGGGCATGTGTCATGGTCCATACTTTGCCATCATGGTAACAATCAACCGTGGTATTTCCGATATCACATACGATCATACAATGCTCCAACTTTTTGCTTCTAGGAGAATCCGTGCTTTAGAGCACAAAGGTGCATTCAAAACAAGGGCCTTGTATTTAAAGGAATGGCCTATCCATGCTGAAACCTGCGCTTCAAAATCTAAAAGTTCAACGGCATGCGCATACACAAACCGACTCTTTTGTGGCATTGAAAAAACAAGATGAAAAAAACGATGTGTATCAATCCCTTTAAACACCTTCATTTTGCGTCGTGTCTGTAAAAAGGAGGTCTCAAGAGAGACAAATGAAGTAAAGAGGTGCTTAGAAGATAGCTTTTCTAACACCTCTTTCATACGTTCAATGCTCAGGATGCTTATTTTTTTCTATTAAGCTTGAAAAAATGATTTTTGTAAAAGAGTGTATCGCTGGTTGTAAACATGTGGGTTTCGATCTCATCTGGTAATTGATACACATTTACAGAGATAAGGTCCAAATCGGTTGCAATAATGTAACCGCTTTTTTCAATCATGTACACAAAGTCTCCATGGATGGTTCCTGAAAACGTCGCAAACGAGAACTTTCGCTCTTTAAGCACTTTAAGATCGGCATCGGTTAAGATAACCCTTCCATCTTTGGTGAAAACAAAAATACGGTTTTCAAGAACAATGACATCTTTGACATCTTCTTCTAAAAAGGCCATTGATTTAGGATTGATTGAAACCACTTTTTTCTTTGTTGCCGCAACTAAACGATCTCCGAGGACTTGAAGATAGATGATATTTCCAAAAAACTTTTCATTGCTGACCACAACATCTCGAATGGGCTTTCGTGTTTTTTCATCCACAATAACCAGTTTTCCATCCAGTGTTGGGAAAACAATCAAATCTCCCAAAAAGTAAGGTGAAGCAATACGAGAATCCAAAACAAAAACATCATCTTGCTTTATGTGCAAAAGGTGTTTTCCATCTTTAATGTCGATCAAAGCCAATTCATTTGAGCCTAAAACAATCGCCAAAAGATTGTCTTTGAGTGCCGCTGATGCAATGGTGCCGTTTAGCTTTTGCGTGAACACGACCGTATTTTTGTCATCAATAATGCTCACATCTCCACAACGAGAAACCGCTACGTACCGGTTTTTATCTTCTGTTAAGTATGAAAAGCCTGCGGGTAAAATAACGCCAGATACCCCTTTTTTCGTAATGACATGTCCATCGGCAAGGGTTGCTCCCTCACGAACAGAATCGACGATAGACGAAGAGAGTGTGCCATCGTAATTGACTTTGCCTGAGAGTGCTTCGGGTTGGAAATACTGTCGTTTCGTCCCGCAACCTGTCATAACAAACGCTAAAATAGTGACCGTAAAAAGTACGTTGAGTGTTTTCATTGTTTTGACCCTTGATAGTGTTCTAAATTTTGTGCCATTTGTTTCAGTGGAGAATTGAGCTCAATTTGAGCAAATTTGACCTTTGCTTCTGCTATTTTATTGTCTTTAAGCAATGCATACCCTTCTTGCAGTAAAACCATCCCCGAAAGTAAGTCACTTTTTAAAGGCATCCCCTCTTGAATCTGTCCAAGTTGATACGACGCAAGATCGGTTAAAATGGTATTTTTACTTTGCTCTAAAAGCTGTTTTAACGCCTGAACGTCACCTTTTTCTGTCGCTGTTTTAAAAAGAAGTAGCTCGTAGAGTTTTTCATTTTTTTCTTTGAGCGTTTGCATGGCTTTTTCGTTTAATGGATTTTTGACAACTTCAGCATACGCTTCGTTGGCACTGTTAAGCCTCTCTTTTTCCCACACCGTGTATGCGCCATAGCCTGCTGTGCCTATAACCAAACTGACAAGGGCTCCGATAATGTAGGCTTTATTGCGCTTAAAAAAACGCTCGCCTTTTATCATTCCTTCTAAAAACTGCTCTTCCGTGCTTAACTCTTCTTTGACTGCTTTTATATTCTCTTTGATGCCCAACACTCTTTCCTTTACTTGCAAACAATTTTGAATAACATACAAAGTTTAGCACAAAAAATATAAAAAGGGACTTTCAGTGTGCACCAAAATACAATCTGATATAATACAGACTTTACGAGTATTGTGAAGGATGACAGAGGATGAAAATAGACGATCACTTATTACAAAAACTGGAAAAACTTTCTTCTTTAAAAATCAGCGATGAAAAACGTGAAGGTGTGATTGGGCAGCTCAGCGAAATTGTCTCATTTGTGGACATTTTAAATGAACTTTCCTTAGAGCATGAAGAAGCAACTTTTACAACAGTAGCAGGCGGGACGCCTTTGCGCGAGGATATTCCCCACAGTGTTCCAAGCATCGTTAAAACCATTTTAGAACACGCTCCCAAAAGCGAAAACGGTTTTTTTGTTGTTCCAAAAATCATAGAATAGGCCTCTTAAAAAACTCATTTTGCAAGAAGCTTAACACTTTAAAAAGGATTTCTTATGGCCCTTAACATCAAAGCCTTACTCAAAAATATCGTTGCGTACAAAGCATCCGATTTACACCTTGTAAGTCGCAGTGAGCCTCAGATTCGTATCGATGGAAAGCTTGTTCCTTTGGACATGGAACACCTCACCGGTACCACCATCGAAGAGATGTGCTACACCTTGTTAAGCGATAAACAAAAGAAAAAGCTTGAGGAAGAAAAAGAGCTTGACTTTGCGATTATGTTCCCCGATATTGGACGTTTTCGTGCCAACTACTACTATACGATGGACTCTGAACTGGCGGCTGCTTTTAGGATTATCCCTATCAACATCCCCTCGCTGGATGAGCTCAATACCCCTATAGTCTTTAAAGAACTTGTCAAGCGCGAAAAAGGCCTTATCCTTGTGACCGGTCCAACGGGTAGCGGTAAATCAACGACATTGGCAGCACTTTTAAACGAGGTCAATCTTTATGAGCATCGCCATATCATTACCATCGAAGACCCTGTGGAATTTATTCACACCAATAAAAAAGCCCTTTTTTCGCACCGTAACGTGGGTGAAGACACCAAAAGTTTTGCCAGAGCCTTAAAATATTCGATGCGTGAAGATCCCGACATCATTCTCGTAGGTGAGATGCGTGATCAAGAAACCATCAGCACCGCCATCACTGCGGCTGAAACAGGCCACTTGGTTTTAGGTACCCTTCACACCAATTCGGCTGTTCAGACCATTAACCGTATCGTTGACAGTTTTGAAGGTGCAGAGCAGGTCCAAGTACGAAACATGCTCGCCACATCTTTGTATGCGGTTATCTCTCAAAGCTTGCTTCCCAAAATCGGAGGAGGCAGGGTGGCCATTCATGAAATCATGATTAACAATGCCGCCATTGCAAACCTGATTCGTGAAAATAAACTTCACCAGATTTATTCACAGATGCAGCTCAACCAGCAAAAAACAGGAATGATTACCCAAACACAAGCCATGATGCGTGCCCTTAAATCAAACACCATCACCAGAGAAGACGCCATTCGTTACTCAACACAACCTCAGGAGCTCATGAATAATTTAGGCATTTAAACGCATTTTACAAAGATTACAGCTTATACTGGCTATACTTTAGACATTTAAAATTCACATTCTACGAGCAAAAGGCAATTTTTGGCATGAATACGACGCATCACATTTCCGAAGCAGTGTTTGAAATCGCGAAAGAAACCATCGCGAAACTGACCACACTCAACATTCCCCCGTACCCTAAATACTACCATGACACGTTTGTGGAAATTCTGCAAACCTGTGAAGATGCGCAACTGCTTGATCTCTCTAAAAAACACGCCTACCTTTTTTCCAATAGCCAACACGAAGAAATGGTCAATGAATCCTGCTTTGGCATCATTAAAAAAGGTTTAGAAGAGTTTGTTAAAACCAATGACGCTCTGAAAAATATCACTGATGAGACCGCTATCAATATTGATTCGATTAAAAAAGATTATACAAGTGTTGACACAAAACAAGTGGTACAAGCGTTTGATCATTTCCAATCTCAGATCATTAAAGAACTCGAAATTGCCGATGAAACGATAGCAAGCCTCAAACTTGAAGTTGAAAGATTGGAGCGCGAATCCAACATTGACCCTCTTACCAAAGCGCACAACAGACGTGTGTTAGTCAAAGACCTTGAAGATGTTTTGAGTTTTGGTAAAGATAAAGCCATCGATATGCACCTCGTGATGTTTGATGCCGATGATTTTAAAAAGATCAACGACTCTTTTGGCCACCTTGCCGGAGATAAAACCCTTATCTTTCTCTCCAAGCTCATTCAAAACTCACTAAGACGTGGAACCCGTATTTATAGGTATGGGGGAGAAGAGTTTGTGGTTATCTTAAATCGCATTTCTTTGGAAGAGTCTGTTAAGGCGGTTGAGCGTATCATTAAAGAGACGAGTGATAGCAAATTGCTCTACAAAGGGCACGATATTCATCTCACCTTGAGTGCGGGTATCGCATCACACACCCCAAATATCTCGGCAGATGCCCTGATAGAACGTGCCGATACGGCCTTATACAAAGCCAAAAAAGATGGCAAAAACTGCTTTAGGATTGCACCATGATGGACCATGTTTCTTTATTCGATATTATCAGTGTGGCTCTTATTCTTATCCTTGGGATTAAGGGAATTATCAATGGCTTTGTGAAAGAAGTGTTCGGCCTTATAGGCATTATAGGTGGTATTTATTTTGCATCACGCTATGCCCCCGAAGCAGGCGCGCTCATCGATACCCATCTCTTTAAATTTGGAAACCAAGCTTCTTTGTATCTTTTTGGTTTTATCGCGATTTTGATTCTTTTTTGGATTGCCTCATTGTTTTTAGGCTTTTTGATAGCGCAAGCCCTGAGCCTTAGTGGGCTAGGTCCTATCGACAAATTGGCAGGCTTTCTTGTGGGAAGTTTAAAAATATTTTTTGTTTTTTCCATTCTTGCGGTGACGATGAACAATATTGAGTTTATCAAATCACGCCTAGAATCTTACACCTCAAAGAGCATCATGTTTCCTATTTTTCTAGAAGCTGGCCGTTACATTGTTAAACTGGACACCAAACAGTTACTGGACAATGTCTCCGGACAATCCGAAAAAAGTACCCAGTAAAGGCTTAACATGCGCACCATCGAAAATCTTGAATACAGCGCTTTGCTTGCAACCTTCAAAGATCTTTTAAAAGAAAACACGCTCAAATTTACCCATCAAAGAGAAGTGGTTCTTAAAACCTTGTACGAACGTGATGAACACTTTACCCCTGAAAGTTTGTATGTGTTGCTCAAGCAAAGCTATCCGGATCTTAACATTGGTATCGCAACGGTGTATCGAACCCTCAACCTCCTAGAAGAAGCCGGTCTTGTAACCTCCATCTCTTTTGGCGTTGCAGGGAAAAAGTTTGAATTAGCCAACAAACCTCACCATGACCACATGATATGCAAAAGTTGTGGCCTAATCATTGAATTTCAAAATGATAAAATCGAGCAGCTTCAACTTGACATTGCAAAAACGTGCCATTTTGAAATCACCAGCCACCTTATGCAATTGCGAGGCTTGTGCGAAAACTGCTCTAAAGATGAAAAAAAGATAAAAAAAGAGGAACGCGTGTGATATTTCAAGACCAGTACCAACAACAACGTATCGAAAAAGGCAAAGCGCTCAAAGCCCTTGGCAAAAATCCGTATACGCATAATATCGTTAAAGATACCAGTACCCAAGAGTTTTTAGAGTGCTATGATTATGTCATACAAAGTGAGCTTAAACGCGATGAGCATAAAAGCAACACCGTTGTAGGACGCATTAAATTTTTACGCCACATGGGCAAAGCGGCTTTTGCAAAAATTGAAGATGAACATGGCATGCTACAAGTCTATTTTAGCCGTGAATCCATTGGCGAAGCATGGTTTGAAGAAGCCAAAAAACTGGTTGAAGTAGGCGACATCATCAGTGTCACGGGCTTTCCCTTTGTCACCAAAACGGGTGAACTTTCTTTACATGTAACGATTTTAGAGGTTGCTACCAAATCCATCATCCCTTTGCCTGAAAAATTTCATGGACTTCAAGATAAAGAACTTCGCTACCGAAGACGTTACCTTGATATGATTATGAACGCGGATGTGCGCAAAACATTTAAAATTCGTAGTCGCATCGTGAGCGAAATTCGTCACTTTTTTGAAGAGCGCGATTTTTTAGAAGTTGAAACACCGATGATGCACCCCATCGCAGGTGGAGCAAACGCCAAACCGTTTGTGACCCATCATAATGCGTTGGGTGTGGATAGATCGGTCTTTGAAATTAACCGAAACTTCCGAAATGAGGGGATGGATCAAACCCATAACCCTGAATTTACGATGATAGAATTTTACTGGGCGTACCATAATTATCACGACCTCATGCGCTTAACCGAAGAGATGTTTGAAGTATTGCTCAAAAAACTTAAACTACCACGAAAACTTCCCTATGGTGATTTGGAAATTGACTTTTCAAAACCCTTTTTAAAAATTGGCTTTAGAGAAGCTCTCAGCCAAATTGGCGGAGTCCCTGATGCCATTTTGGATGATAGCAAAGCGATTATAGACTATATCGTATCCAAAGGCTTTAGTGTCGAAGGCAAGCTCAGTCTTGGAAAACTTTATGAAGAACTTTTTGATTTGTTTGTTGAAGAAAAGTTAATTAATCCAACGTTTATTATGGATTACCCGATTGAAATTAGCCCCTTAG
>JFJP01019798.1_pt1 | contig 13798 bp, 9 predicted proteins | sample 431651 | NCBI WGS metagenome assembly JFJP01 (sample SAMN02602958, study PRJNA72255) | Microbial mat metagenome, whole genome shotgun sequencing project. | biome: fresh water; feature: sink hole; material: water; isolation source: purple microbial (photo- and chemosynthetic) mats found in... | reverse complement strand
TTCATGCAGCCGATACTCCGTTTCGGGAAGCTTGATTTCGGACTCAAAATGGTAACCGCGGATCCAGGCGATGGTGCGCCCCTTCAAAGAAGATTGGTCAACGAATGGAGTAGTTTTTTTGAAAAAATAATTAACGGTACCGCTGTCAATCGGGTAGATCGAATGTAGTAAGGGCGTATAGGCGGCATTAAAATGACTTTCCGCCAGCAGGACATCGCCTTCCCCTTCCAAGACGCCTTTCCGGGCGCGCGCCCAGGACAGCAGCGCGATCTTCAGCCGGATGCCGGTCGGCTCAAAGACCGCCTTCAGCAGATCGAAATATAAGCCTGTGCCATCGGCATTCGTATAGCCGGCCCATTCCGCCGTATAGACGCGAATTTCGGTGATCGCCTCGTCCGCGCACGCCAGACCAGCGATCACGCCGAACATACACACCAGCCCGCCCAGCGTCGCTCTCAAATTCATCCTCATATCCTTTTTTCCTCGGGCAAACAGATTATTTGCCTGAGGAACTCCTATTTTATTTCAGGCGTGCGAGAGTGGAATTTTCGCACGCTGTTCGCGGCGGTACGACCTTTTCAGTCTTGCGAGAGCGGCGCAGGGAACAGGTCAGGGAACAGCAAGACGGCTTTTTCCCAAATGCCGCGCGCGACTTCCACCGCTTCGCCGGAAATAATCGGCCCTTTTTCAATCACCACCGCTACGGCCATTTGCGGATTTTCCACCGGCGCAAAACTGATAAACCAAACCACGTTAAATTTGCGGCCGCTTTGATCTTCGACTTCGGCCGTTCCGGTTTTTCCGGCCACATGTGCTTTGAGATCGTAATACCGCGCCGTACTGCGCGTGATCCGGATGGCGCTGCCATGCTGCACGACGTGTTGCATCATCGGGTGCAATTCCTGCATCACCGCCGGCGCAAAGACTTGCTCGGTCGGCGGATAGGGAAATGTTCGCGCCTGCCGCGTCGCCAAATCTTCCAGCCCCTGCACTAAATGCGGAAACGGGCGCGCCCCTAAATTGCCGACCGTCATGGCGACCGTCGCCATTTGCAACGGCGTCGCCAGAATTTCCCATTGCCCGATCCCCATGCGCGCTAATTGCGGCAATTTCAGCGGCGTGTGCGGCGTGGGCACCTGGCTGCGTAAACTCAGCAGCGGATCATTCACATCCCGGCGAATATTGGAGACCAACGGCAGATCGCCGCGAAACATCGAATATGGCAAAAAATCAAATTCGCGGTTAAAACCATAGCGTTCGGCATACTCCTGAATCGTCTCCCAGCCGGCGCTTAACGCGAGGAAGGCGAACGTATTATTACAGGATTGCGTGAGCGCGCTGTCTAAGGTCATCAGGCCGTGCGCCGCGCCGCCAAAATCAGGAATGCCGTATTTCCCGAAACTCACGCCCTGAAATGAATCTAACCAACCGGTGCAGACAAACGACCCGCTGCCGTTTTGAATCGCATAATCGCCATTGCCGAGCGGACGCAGAAAGCGGTCTTTTTGATCCAAGGCGATGGTGGACATAATGACTTTCATCGTCGAGCCGGGCGGGTAACTCTTCTGCGTCGCTCGATTGATGTAGGCGCTGTTCCAGGGATCTTCTGTGGCGTCGGTTAAGGCCTGAAGAATACTCCGCAAATCGTTGGGGTTGTACGATGGAATCGTTGCGGACGCTAAAATAGCGCCCGTTTTATTGATGGCAATCGCGGCCCCGCGAAAAGTATTCGTCTGGTAGCGCGTATTTAATTCGTTGAGCTTTTTTTGCAGTTCCGCGGATACCACACGCTCGAAATCATCATCCAGCGTTAAGCTCAGATTATTCCCTGGCTGCCGTGCGACGCTGCGTTTGAACGTCCACCAGGGTTGTTCTTGTTCCTGGCCTAACAGCACGGCATCGAAGACTTTTTCCAGATTCCCTTTCAATTGACTTTTCGCAAAACTGTACCCAATCAGATGCGCTAACCGACTGCCTAACGGATAATGGCGTTGGGTGTTGGCGCCGTTTTTGAGATTCTGCGCCAACAGCCCATGCCCGGCGGACGCAAAGCGAAACGTCATTTTGCCCGCCGTAAATTCCTGCCCGTCCTTCAGCCGCTGCGTTTGGCCGTTTTTCAGGCGAAGCACGATGTCTGCGCCGGCGGAGCTAACCGTCGCGCCGTCCGGGAAACGATAGCCGCTCGCCACGTACACGCTGATGTCCGGCTCGTTGTTCGGATTCACACTGATTTGCGCGTTGGGGTCGTTGCCCGGTACGATCAAAAATTCGGCGGACGGCGCGCTCTGGCCTTGCCAAAATGCAAATAAGCGCGGGTGTGAATAGCGGTCGCGGTCATAGATTTCGCCGCGCGTGGTCGCCATTTCAGCGGCAATCGTATGCGGATTGGTGAGCCGCGCGGCGTATTCATAAATATTTTTTACCTGATTCGTCGCGGCGTCAATGATAAAATTAGACGTGTCGGTTGGCGCAAACGTATAGCTGTCCTCCGCTTCCTGGTTAAATGGCCGCCGCCACCGTAAGATTGCGCCAGCGGTGGTGCGGAAACGGAAAATTTTATTGAGCAGAAAGACCTGTTTGGGGGAAAGTTTTTGAAATTCCGGCAGCACTAATTGCCCCGTTGCATCGAAGCCGCGCACATAAATCTGCGGCGGATTTTTTTGCCGCGCGGTCGGGTCGTCCAAATAAAATATGTCGTGTTCAATCGCCTGCCGGACATATTCCAGAAATTGCTCGTCCACTAAATAATCCGGGATGTAATCTTTCGGCGTCATGCGGATGCCGCCGATCAGATTGCGCGCCTGTCGCGACAGTTTGTAGGTCGGTTGGACGCCGCGCGCGATGCGCAGCGCTAACGCTTCCTGTTCCGGCACGGGGACAAGTTCAAAGGCGCTGCCGCCGATTTTGAATTGCGCGCCAGCGGCTAACACGACGTCATGCGCCCCTGGCGTCCAGGCGGTTGCGCCGGTCTGCGGGTCTGGCGGCGTCTGAAGCAACACGCCTTTGACGCCGACGCTTTGAAGCCGGTATTGACCGTTAGGCGCGGGGAAAATCCGCAGATGCACGGGTTCAACGGTGCTGTCGCGGATAATCAGATCGTTCGTCGCCCATGTATTTAACTCTTCCGGGTGAATTGACCGCCCCACCGTCACGCCGGCCTGGAGTTCGCGGTCTTTCGCGTAATAGCCAATCGTGCGCAGATGCGGAATCCAGCCATCCAGTTGGCGGACTTGCAGCATCGTATGCCCGATGACCAACTGATCGTTTTCGGCAAGCGCCGTTGTTTGCGACACGGGTTGAAAATTCAGCAGCACCTGTTTACTTAACGGTCGCACGTAAAACGCACCCTCGCGATAAAAAATTTCCGCGACGCGCTCGGTAAACGCGGCATCGCGGAGGAGGATAAATTCCTGGCCGGTTTGTTCATGCAAGCCGCCCAACCACACCATCATACTCATAATTACGGGCAACATCAAGGCCGCCAGCCAAAACAAGTTATTACTCATCCGGTCGAATTTGAATTTCTGGATCATCCAATGTTCAACATGCAGCAATGCTTTCATAATTGCCTTCGGGGCCAGCGGTGACGCTGTGATTCGTCTGCCGGGCGCCGTCTCAATCGTTTGTAAACGCAAGCGCTTGAACCTGAGAAAATCACAGCAAGAGATCGGATGTTTGTCAATACAATTTCCCGCGAAATTATTCTTCAGCGCCTTCAAGATGTGCGTCATGACCGAAACGCCAACGCCAATCTCGCCCGGCATTGAATTTTCGGGAGCGCGCAGACGCCCGTCCTGGCGGCGGTTGCGGGTAAATCGCCGCCGCGCCTGAAAGCGCGCAAAATTTTATTGATAATCATTATTGACAAGAATCCCTACTCTGGCGCTTATACATTAAGAATGTATTTCGCGTCCAGTGCGTTGCGTTGAAGATCAGTCGCGGAGAAGGAGCGCGCAGCATGGAAGAAGCTCAATTGTTTGGCAAGCGCCAGAGTATCGCAGTGCGTTCGTTGTTTTTAGGCGAGCGCATTGATTTACGCGTCTTTGAAACCGCGCGCCGTTTAGCCGTCGCGCCTTTGACCGTCGCCGCCGGAGAATCTGGCTGCGCCGTCTTATTCCGTTTTGGTGTCGTCGTCTTGTTTGGGCTGGAACCCTTAGAAGAAGTGGCGCTATTAGCGCAGCTTGAAACGATGATCAGCGAACCGCTGGCCGAAACATCAACAGAAGAAACCCGGCTGTTGTTAATTGACCAGAACTGCGTTGAAGAGATTGATAGTCAGGGCAGTATTGTGTTGCATGAATTTTCACTCGAACGGTTGCAAATCGTCGCCCATATTTTAGCCAAAAGCGTGGTCGTCGATCAATATGAAAAGCGCGTCGCTGCGGCATTTGATCGCATCGAACCGTTGGCTGCAAGTTTGCAACAAAAAGGGGAGGGGTTGAGTAAAGGCAAAGAATTAATGCGGCATATCGGCGACACCTTGTTGATTCAACATAAAATGGTTGGGCGCGTCGAAGTGATTGAAAAGCCTGAGATGCTCTGGGAGCGTCCGAAACTCGAACGCTTATACGCGTATCTTGAAGACGAATACGAAATTCAGGAACGGCATCGCGCGATTGAACGAAAACTGGAACTCATCTCCCGCACCGTCGAAACGCAACTGAATTTATTGCATAATAATCGCGCTTTACGGTTGGAATGGTATGTTGTGATTCTGATTGTCATTGAAATTCTTCTGACCTTGTACCAAATGTTTTTGCGTCCGGACTTGCCGCATTGAGCATCGTCCGAACATTCGCAGGGCGATCGGAAGAGCGGCGCAATCACGGCAAACGCGCGGGCAACAATCAGCAAGTCGTTGTAAGGAAAAGGCACATGCATGCATTAGACACATTACATGGCGCGACGGTTCTCGTCGTTGATGATAATCCTACGAATTTACACGTGTTATCGGATTTATTGGCGGCCAACGGTTTTACCGTCTTGCTGAAACGAACCGGCGACAAGGCCATCGAAGCCCTTCAACGCATCAAGCCGGATATTATTTTATTAGATATTGTCATGCCTGGCATTGATGGTTTTGAAACGTGCCGGTTGATCAAGGAGCATGACGCGACGAAAGATATTCCCGTGATTTTTATGTCGGCCCTCTCGGATACGCTCGACAAAATCAAAGGGTTCGAGGTCGGCGCGGTTGATTATATCACGAAGCCGTTTCAACAGGAAGAAGTTCTGGCGCGCGTCAAAGCGCATTTAACCATCAAACATTTGCAAGAAGACCTTCAGCAGAAAAATCACGCGTTACAAGAGGCGTTGGAGCGCGAGCGTCACCTGATGGAAGAATTGCGCCTCAGCTTGAGCATTGCGCTGCCGCATGAATTGCGCACGCCGCTCACCGTGATTATCGGATTTTCCAGTTTTCTGCAAAATGCGGCGCAGTTGCCGCCGCCGGAGGAAATTGCCGAGTATGGCAGCGCGATTTACCGAAATGCCATGCGCTTGCATCGCCTGGTCGAAAATTCGCTGCTTTATGCCAATTTAAAACTCGTGAAATATGCCTCCAAAGATCGCGCCACTTGGCGTCCCGAACCATCGTTCAGTCTCAAAAAAGCGATTCTCGCCATTGCGCAGCAACGCGCGCAGGAAGCGCAACGCGACGCGGATGTGACAATGCAGCTCGAAGATGCATATTTACCCATCTCAGCGATCAATTTTGAAAAAATCCTCTCCGAATTATTAGAAAACGCCTTCAAATTTTCGCCGCCCGGCACGCCGGTTGAAATTAAAACCGTCGTGAATAGCAATTTATGCGTGATTAGCATCTTGGATCAAGGGCGCGGGTTAACCAAAGAACAGATTGCCCAAATCGGGGCCTATATGCAATTTGGCCGCGAACAAAATCAGCAATATGGCTTTGGGTTGGGCTTAACGATTGCGAATTTGCTGACGCAATTGGAAGGCGGCGTCTTTTCCATCGAAAGTAAACTGAAACAAGGGACGATGGTGAATCTGGTGTTTCATTGTGAGATGGAGCCGCGTCCGTTCGAGCGAAAAGATTTTCCGTACTGGTTTGAAAAATACGGCCACGACGAGCATGACAGCATGGTTGCGTCAGACCCGTTTCTACAAAAATTGCAGGGCTATACGCCGTTGCAGGCCGTGACCGCAGAAGACGCGCCCGCGCCGGAAAGCGCGGTTGAGACGCCAACGAGGAAAACGAGTTTCCGCATTTTAGTCATTGACGAAGCCTGGGAAAATGGCGCATTCCTGGAAAAAATCTTGACACCGCTCGGTTTTAAGGTGATTCAAGCGTTTGACGATTTCGACGGCATCAATAAAACCTTGCACTATTTACCCGATTTAATGTTGATCGACGCGCTGACCATTCAAGCGGAAGACTCGAAATTTCTCCATCATTTCCGCCATTCGCCCGGCTTAAAACATCTGCGCATCGTCGCCATTGCCGACACCAGCACCGATTTTCAGCAATTAGAAAGCCTGTTGACGTGTTGCGATACCGTACTTTTCAAACCCGTGCCGCTGCACAAATTATTTGAGATCATCCAGCAATATCTGCCCCTGGAATGGGTGTCGCGTTTCGTCCTGGATGACGCGCCGCCAGCGTGATAGAGAAATACGACGACTGTTCCGACAACATTTCATTGACGGGTTGATCGCAGATTTCGTAGGGGCGTTCAATTGAACGCCCCTACGTTGGAACGTGAATTTTCAGGAATGTCAAAGCGTTACTTTGACATTCCTGAAAGAATAACCGTGCTTGACGTTATTTAACGAACGTCTGTATTGATGGCGTCCGCTGTTTTCAGCAAAAAAGATCGCGGCCGCAATAATAACTTGACCATTCTGAACGCTCGCGTCAAGCTTACTTGTTAAAGTCAACCTTGTGAGAGAGACATTGTTGCACGCTTTTCAAAATTATCACACACGACACCATGAATGATGGAGGGTACACGTATGCTTACGGCATTGGATCAGTTGAAATCAATGACCACGGTTGTCGCGGATACGGGCGACATTAATTCTATCAAAGCTTACACGCCGACGGATGGCACCACGAATCCGTCATTGATTTATGCCGCCGCGCAGATGCCGGAATATCAACATCTCGTCGCGAACGCGATTGCGTATGGGCGGAAAGCCGGGACGACGCAGGCGGAGCGGCTCACGAAAACAGTGGATAAACTGTTCGTGACATTTGGCGCGGAAATTTTGCAAATTGTGCCGCGCTATGTGTCCACCGAAGCCGACGCCCGCCTCTCGTTCGACACGGAAGGCACCATTGCCAAGGCGCACGAACTCATGCGGTTATACGCCGAAGTCGGCATCAGCAAAGACCGGATTCTTTGTAAAATCGCCTCTACCTGGGAAGGGATCAAAGCGGCGGAAATCCTTGAACAAGAGGGCATTCGCTGCAATATGACCCTGTTGTTCGGCTTTGCCCAGGCCATTGGCTGCGCGCAAGTCGGCGCGTATTTGATTTCCCCGTTTGTGGGACGCATTTTGGATTGGCACGTCGCCAAACACGGTGTCAAAGCATTTGCGCCGGACGATGATCCGGGCGTCCAATCGGTGCGCCGGATTTACAGTTATTATAAAAAATATGGCTATCAGACCGTCGTCATGGGCGCGAGTTTTCGGAACGCGGCGGAAGTGAAAGCGCTCGCCGGTTGCGATGCGTTGACGATTGGCCCGAAATTTCTGCGCGAACTGCAAGACGATCCCAGCCCGCTCCCGCGGATGCTATCGGCGGATGCGGCGCAGTTGTGCCAGGATGCCAAAATTGAACTTGACGAAAAAACATTCCGTTGGCTTCATAACGAGGATGCGATGGCGACGGAAAAACTCGCCGAAGGAATTCGGAATTTTAGCGCTGATATTGTCAAATTAGAAAATTATCTCAGACCGCAATTAGCGTAAACCGCCTCATCTCTGAGGCCATGAACAATCATCTGGAGGATCAATTTATGAAGCGTGCAGGAACATTGCTCGGAAGTGTATTGTTGGTGATCAGTCTTGCGACCGCCGCGTTCGCCCTGGGCGAACCGGATAAAATGGTCACGTATAAAGTCACGTATCACACCAGCGCCGGCACCTCGGTGTTATTCACCAGTTACAGCGTGGTCGCGACCGCAGAAGGCGGCTATTGGCTGCAACGGACGACGGCCATGTCGCCGGACGCCGAACCATTATCTATTACGCAAACCTTGTTGGATGCCTCAACCCATCAGCCGCAGCGCTACATTATGTATCGTCCGGCAAAAATGAATCAACCGGCCAGCGTCGTTGATTTGCCGTTAGCCAAAATGGGGAAAGATGAAATTCTGCCGATGACGATCACCGGTACGGCAACTGAGCAGCTTCAATTAGAAGCCGGCACGTTTGACACGCAGAAGCGCACCGACGGCGATGTCACGTTCTGGGGCGCGGCGGATGTCCCCGTGTTAGGGATTGCGAAGGTGGAAACGCCGGAATGGATCATGGAAGCCTTCAGTATTCAGGATGGCGTGATCGACCTGTTGCCCGAAAAACCGGCGTCCGGCGGAACCGTGTATCTCGAAGAAGAGAGCGTGCCGGAATAATCCGCGCGAGCAGTGTCGTCCGTGATGTCGCCCATGTGCGTGCAAACAGCCGTGTTGGCACGACGCCATGTCGCACGTTCGTGTGAACACGGCTGTTCACATGTACGACTCATGATACATTCCCCGCGCGCGTTTCTCAACGTGAACTTGAGTGGATAATTTGAACGATATGCTAAAACCAAGCGACTTTTTTGAACTGAGCGATTTTGCGCATCGCGATCTGTTCGATGAACTGGATTTTGTGTGGGACGCCTTAAAACATCTCGCGGCCTATCTGCAAACGAACGTAAAACCTGACATTCGCGGCACGGTGATGGATGGCGCGGTGCTGATTGGCGATCACATTCAGATCGGCGAAGGCACGGTCGTTGAACCTGGGGCGTACATTGTCGGCCCCACGATCATTGGCAATCACAGCGTCGTGCGCCAGGGCGCGTATGTGCGCGGTAACGTGTTAGTCGGTGACCATTGCGTCGTAGGGCATACGTCTGAACTGAAAAGCGCGATTTTGTTCAACCATAGCGGCGCACCGCATTTTAATTATGTCGGCGACAGCATTCTCGGCACGCATGTCAATTTAGGCGCGGGCACGAAACTGTCCAACTTGAAAATGATCAAAGGGCATGTCACGGTGCGAATCGGTGATACGGTGTATGACAGCGGCCTGCGGAAATTCGGCGCGATTCTCGGCGACCGTGCGCAAACAGGCTGCAATTCGGTCTTGAATCCCGGGACGCTGCTCGGTCGCGACAGCGTCGTCTATCCGAACGCGACTGTCTCCGGCTATGTGCCGCCGCAAACGATTGTCAAACTGCGCCAGACCCTTGAATACGTTGCGCGCCAATAGCCACGCAAGCACACTCCCCGGTTGTCCGCGGGGCTGTTAAGTTCTCTGTCATTGCGAGGAGCGGAGCGACGAAGCAATCTCCCAAGCGAGAGGGGATTGCTTCGCTAAAAAGCGCTCGCAATGACAGAGAACTTAACAGGGACCTCCGGGGGTGTGGCATCGTCCGGCGTAACCTCAATATTATAGAGACGAGCATTGATGTTTCATCAGACTTCCGAAGTCTTCAAGACTTCGGAAGTCTCTGGCATGGCGTGACATCAGTTTTCAGCGCTCGCCTCAATAATTGTGTATGATGCCAACATCTTCACATCCTTTACAAGCCCAATACGATCAATTATGGCACACCGCGTGTGCGCACTTTGCCCGCCGCGAGTTTCTTTTTGACGATTTGCTCGACAACCCGCGCGATGATCGGCGCGGCGTGACCGTCTTAATCAGGCCGACGCGCGAGGTTGTTGCGAACATTCAGGATTTTCTGACCGGCGCGCAGGCGCTTGAGCCGGAGCAATATTATTATCACCCGACTGAAATTCACGTCACGGTGTTATCAATTATTTCGTGTTATGCGGGGTTTCGCCTCCAAGACCTGGCGCTGGCGGCGTATTGCGACCTCATTCAGACGGCGTTGCGCGATGTGCCGCCGTTTACGATCCAATTTACCGGCCTCACTGCGTCGCCGGCATGCATTATGATACAAGGATTTCCGCTCACCGAGCATTTAGATACGCTCCGCGCGGCCTTACGCGCGCGGTTTAAACAGTCCACGCTGGCATATACCATTGATACCCGCTATACAATTACAACGGCGCATTGCACGGTGATGCGTTTTAAAAAAAATCTCCTAAATCCACAAAGATTTCTTGACTACATTGCCCACTATCGCCAAGCTAATTTTGGCAGTTCGTTGATCACGGACGTCGAATTCGTTTATAATGATTGGTATCAACGTCGCGATCAGAGCCGTCTGCTGGCGCGTTTCCCACTGGGCGCGGCATGATTGCGCGCGTTTTGGCAGATGTTCTAAAAGGAGGCCACCCGTTCACGAGCTTGTTTCCGTTTGCGACCGGAGGCGATCGTGCATGGCGTGGGTGAACCGCATATTCAAAAGGTCTATGGTAATTTAACCGGGTTAAAACCGAATCAAATCAGTCGGATCGAAAAAATTTACCGCCGGCGCATTCCCGCCGCGCAAGTGATGACGCAGGAACTCGCGAATTATTTGGCGGAAGTCTCCGCGGAGATTGGCCGGCAAGTCGGCATTTTAGCGGATCGCAAAGGCAGTATCGAATATGTCATCGTCGGCGATCAGCGTCAGATCGAAATCCCCGCGTTAGGGCGTTTCCGCGCCGGTTTCCGGCGATTGCGCGGGCTGCGCTGCCTCCATACGCATTTGACCGACACGCCGCTGAGTCAGGATGATTTTGTGGATTTAGCTTTGCTGCGGCTGGATTTCATGGGGGCTATTATTGTCAACGAAGCCGCCTTCCCCGCCAAATATTATTTCGCCCATTTAGTGCCGGACAATCCGGCGCAAAAACGCTGGGAAATCATGGCGCCGGTGTTTCCCGGCCAATTGCATCTCGATTTTGACACCTTTATCGGTGCGTTGGAAGATGAATTCGACCGCGCCCAGGGCGCACGCAACGTCGCCGATCCGCGCGAGCGCGCCGTTCTTGTGGGCGTATCGCGGGGGCCGCGCGGGCTGGCAGAGGATTCTATGCAGGAACTGCGCGAGTTGACCGCCGCCGCCGGGTTGTTGGTGATGGACACGGTGATGCAGCATCGGCCCCAGCTTGATCCCAAATTTCTGATTGGCAAGGGGAAACTCAGCGAATTGATTATCCGCAGCCTGCAAGTGGATGCGGACGTGATTATTTTCGATCATGATTTAACGCCCGCGCAGGCCAAAATGATCGGCGCACAGACGGAACTGAAAATCATTGACCGGACGCAGCTGATTTTAGATATTTTCGCCCAGCGCGCGCATAGCCGTGTCGGGAAAGTGCAGGTCGAACTCGCCCAACTCAAATATCAATTGCCGCGTTTAATGGCGCGCGACGACGCGCTGTCCCGTTTGACCGGCGGCATCGGCGCACGCGGGCCAGGGGAAACGAAATTGGAAATTGATCGCCGCCGGGCGCGCGACCGGATTACCAATTTAGAGAAAGAAATCACGCACTTGCAAAAAGGACGCAAACAGCGCCGGGTCAGACGTCAGCGGAATGACGTGCCGGTCATTTCGATTGTCGGCTATACGAATGCGGGCAAATCAACGCTGCTGAACGCGCTGACCAAGAGTCAAGTGGAGGTTCGCGACCAAATGTTCGCGACGCTCGATCCCACGAGTCGGCGGCTGCGTTTTCCAAAGGATTTTGAGGTGATTATCACCGATACGGTCGGCTTTTTGCGGGACTTGCCGAAAGACTTGATTGAGGCGTTCCGCGCGACGCTGGAAGAGTTGGAAGATGCGGATTTGCTGTTGCACGTCGTGGATGCCAGTCATCCCGATTTTGAAGATCAGATCGCCGCCGTGCAACGCATTTTGGCGGAATTGGAATTAGATCAAATTCCGCAATTGCTGGTGTTCAACAAGGAAGACCTGGCGGTGCCGCACATCACGCAAAATGTTTGCGAACGCTATGACGCGGTCTCCATTTGCGCCTTGCAGAAAGCGACGCTCCTGAAATTGATTCTCAAAGTTCAGGAAGCCATCTTGCGCCTCTATCCGCAAGAAGACAAATATGCGGCGTTGCGCCCTGCGCCGCAGGCGGCGTAGTTTTCGCGTCAACTGTCATTGCGAGCGCGTTTCAGCGAAGCAATCGCCCGAATTGCAGGAGATTGCTTCGTCGCTGACGCTCCTCGCCATGACAATTATTTCGACTTCTGGAAATGATCTTATTCGCCCGTTTTCAGAAACACGTTGTCATACATCGTCCGATATTCCGGCAGCGCGTCTTGAATCATCCAGCGTTCCAAAATCTGGCGATATTCGTCCGTCGCGCGCAGGCCTTTGACGACCGTATCGATCTCGCTGATCACTTTCGCGCCCCAATCATTTTTCGGACAGCCGGCATAATACAAAATCGGCGACGTATTTTCTTGAATCTTCAAATAACTCAATCGTCCGGCCAATTCTAACTGTTGCGCGAGATACTCGATCATCCAGGGATAAGCAATGGTATAATCAATCGCTTGGCGTTTGCCGATCATCAGCCGCAGCAAATTTTCAATTAAGTTCGAACCCGGTTCATAATAAATATTCGCGCTGGCGCGATATTGTTCAACGACCGAATCAATGTCTTTGGAGAACGAGACTTTGTCGGCAAGGCCTAAGCGTAATTCCTGATTTTGCAGCACGTCCGCCAGCGAAACCGTATCCGTTTTGCTGAAACGGGCTTCTTCCCCTTTGCGGATGGCGAGCGCCGCTGGCGTCAGAATCGCTGTTGGAAGGGTCGTATAATACATCACTTGTTCCCGTTCCGGCGTCTTAATCAGGCCGACGACGCACACATTCTGCCCCCGTTCCATTTCTAAAAGAATGCGTTTTAGGTTCGCGCGCCGATACGCATGATTGTAATTCGGGAGATGCTGCGCGACCAGCTGAGACAGTAGATCGGCCAGCCCTTGATCCGCATTCGGCCCCGCCGCAATTCCAACCGGCGGGAAATCGGTATTCATCCAGATAATCGTATCTTTCGCCCACAGCGACGCTGTCGGCGTCAACATCGTCAGCGCGAGACCCGCAAACATGAAAAAACGCCCCATTTTTTTGCGCATAAACAACCTCCGAGAGCAACCGCGTTCTTCCCAGAGGAACAGCCGGCATCTGCTGACCCCTCGCGATGAACACAGTCAGCGTTGTTGATCGTGTGCTGCATCATGACTTTGATCCCTGACCGGAGCGCAATCTTCAGTCCTGATTAGCAGAGACGGCTCACGGTCATGCTCTCTTATTGGTTGACAATTTAAAAAAGTCAAGGGAAAACACACCAGGGATTGTGATGCGGCAAATCCTGGCAATGATCGCCGACAGGGCAGACCTTCCTGCCTGCCTGTGATTCGGTCTGCTCAGACACCCATGTTTGAGCCACGATCATTGACATTCATTTACATTATATCACGGATCCATTTTTTCATTGACAATGGCAGCAAGAAATAACAACGAAGCGAGGAATACACACGTCGAGGCAGGCAAAGATTTATTTCTCATAAATAATACCAATTTCGATTAAAAAGATCATCTTTTGAGCAGGTAGAGACGTCCCGCCGGACAGCCTTGTCCGTCGTGACGCGGCAACGTGGATCCCAACGCCTGAGACGGCTGCCGTCGAGGGCGGCGGACAAGGTTGTC
>JFJP01018714.1_pt1 | contig 13799 bp, 11 predicted proteins | sample 431651 | NCBI WGS metagenome assembly JFJP01 (sample SAMN02602958, study PRJNA72255) | Microbial mat metagenome, whole genome shotgun sequencing project. | biome: fresh water; feature: sink hole; material: water; isolation source: purple microbial (photo- and chemosynthetic) mats found in... | reverse complement strand
TTCGGAACTCGCGAACAACATCAGACTCGACCGTATTCGCACGACGGAGCGCTTCAGACCACACGCTTGTGTCCACGAGAACCCTCATGCCTTGGCTCGTTGTGTTTTGTAGTTGTATCCAGGATCAAAGGTAACAGAGCCGAACAGTGAGAGGATATTCTCCTGTTCAAGATGGTGGATGTAGTCGGTCAGTGCATGGGTCACCGCCGCCTTTTTCGTGCGATGATGGCCGAGCTTCACTGCGAGGATGATCAGTTCGTCGTCAATTTGTAAGTTTGTTGCCATAGTTTTCACCTCCACACATAGCATCACACAACAGAATGTGTGGGTCAATCATATTTTCTTGATTCGAACGGTGCCGCTGTCCGAAGCGGTTCACCGCGTACGGTCCTCCTGCTCCCCACTTGCACCCAGAAGAACCAGCACGACAACCAGCAACAAAGGCTGGCACACGGTCTTAAGTTTCGACGCTTTCATTTCATGCTCCAACGGCATGAATGAACCTTTTCGGAAGTTTATTGACTTCCTGAAATAGGTTGGATGCTAGCCAACTCGTCTTTCCACAAGATCACCCTCAATATACTGATGAATCATTGCTGATATCAGCGTCTGATAGGGCATTCCTTTTTCCATGGCCTTCTTTTGAACGCCCTTAAGGTCATGATCGTAAAGCCGTATTGTGACTCTGCGGTCCTTGCGGAAGGTTTGCTCCGCCATGGACCGAATTGCTCTCAGTTCTTTGGGTGATGGAGATGATAGCTTCAGTCTTCCCGCTTCGTATGCACTAAGAATATCCTGTTCTTCTTTATCTAGTTTCATTCTGCTCACCCTCTTTCTCAAAATCACGAGTTGCCTTACGGCTTGGGATTATCGTCTTTAGAAAAACGTACTCATCTTCTACCACGTGGGGGACGATATGAATGTACACCTCTACGTTTACAAAATATAGCTTCTGTCCAGGGTACTGCTGCTGATTGGGATGATCGGACGTCTTCCATACATCACCTTGCGACAGATGAAAGGCAATTTGCTCAAAGGAAATATTACGTTCTCGCTTGAGCATCTCGTTCTTCTCGGGGTTCCACTCATATTTCATGGAGGTATTGTGCATTGATTGTGCGCACAGCGCAAGAAAATATATTTTGGCTAGCGTCAGGCGTAAACGGCGAACCCGAAGGGCAACGGTCTGCATTCCCCAGCCCCGGAAGAAGATCTTCTTGCTCTCACCCTTGATAAAGCGACCGGTGCCAGTGGGGGAGATAGGAGAACGCCGATATCTCGGTTTCTCAGGGATGACACCGAGCAACGGCTCCGCTGTTCACTCCATCCCCTCCCTGTAAAACATCTTGCCAGATCAGGATGCGCCGGTCACGTCGGCAATGATGTCGGGGGCGATGCCCCTGGCCTGAAGGCGGCGGGCGATGTCTTCGCGCTCGGCGCGGCGGGCTTTATCCACCGTGATATACGGCTCGCCGGTTTCACGAATCGCGCCTACTCCGTTGGCCGTCTGCTCATCAACCGCTTCAATCCGGTGCGCGCCCAGATTGCGGGTCTGGCCCGAGAATTCAACGCCAACCAGCGTGATGGGACGTCCATCGTCCAAATATGGCTCGGCATACCGCTTTTGGCGGATCTGCGCCATGGCCGCATCGGCGGTGCCGTTGAGCTTGAACTCGAAGATCGTGATGTGTTCCGACGTCTTGACCACGGCGTCGATGCGGCCGATGTTCGTGCTGACCTCCGTCTCGATGCTGACACCGATCAAGGTGAACACGGTGAAGAAGATCGTCTGGTAGTACTTCTCGTTCTCGATGGTGATGGTGTTGGGGACCTTGGCAAAGAATACCTTCAGGATCTCCAGCATGTCGGCAATCCGATTTTCCCGCAGGGCGGCGAGCAGGCGGCGCTGGGCACTGCCCATGTCGTCTGCCTGCAGGCGGGAGAAACCACGTACCAGCCAATAACTGAAGGATTCCTCGATCTCGAAATTCGGGAATCCGAGTTGATAGATTGTCGCGCGTCCTTCGCACGTTGAACCTTTGATCGTGAGATAGCCGGTCTGCACCAGCAGGGGCAGCGGGGCAAGGTCGGCCGGATCGTAGGTCGAGAAAGCGGTATCTGGAGCTTGCAGATCGCCTAGGTCCAGGGGACTCTCGCGCAGCAGATCCACCAGGAAAGTCGGGGTGCCGGTCTCGAACCAGTAATTCCTGAACTCCTGATTATCAAAGCACTTCATCACGGACACGGGGTTATAGACGGTTTCGGCACGGTGATGGAAACGGTACCCGTTGTACCAGATGCGTAGTTCATCCAGGGTTTCGACCCTAGTCTTGACGATGGCACCGGCCAGGCGGTCGATATAGTCCTGGAAGTTCGCCTCCAGCTCGGACTGGGTGTAGCCCAGCAGTGTGGCGGCACGTGCGTCCATCGTCAGGTCGGTCAGGTTGTTCAGATCCGAAAAGATCGACACCTTGGTGAACTTGCTCACCCCGGTAATCAGGGCGAACCGCTGGCAGGCTTCCGTGGTCTTGATGACGCTGTAGAACTGCTTGAGCACGTTCTGGATCGGCTTGGCCGAGGGTTGCCCCAGATGCCCGAGCAGCGGCTTGTCGTATTCGTCCACCAGGATGACCACCCGGCCATCGCGGGCGGTGAGCGTATTGACCAGTTCCAGGAAGCGATCCGCACAATTCGCCTGCTGGAGGGAAACACCCAGCGCACTGGCATTCCGGTCGAGCGCGTAGATGAGTTTTCCTGACAGTTCCTCCGGCGTCTGTGCCGCCGTGCTGCCCATGTCGAGGTGAATCACCGGATACGGTTTCCAGTCGTAATCGGTGCTGGCGATGAAAAGCCCGTCGAACAGCTCCCGCCGCCCCTGGAAGATGGCCTTGAGCGTACTGATCATCAGCGACTTCCCGAACCGGCGCGGACGGGCCAGGAAGTACTGGGCCTTGAAGTCGCGGATCAATCCGTAGAGGCCCTCGGTCTTATCGACATAGAGAAAGCGCCCCTCGATCATATCGCAGAAAGTATAGACACTGGTGGTAATCGGTTTCATGGATTTCACTGTATAGCCGCCACTACCGCAAGGCAAGCGGAAACAAGACTTTTGGCGCTTCCTGCTTCCATGGCTGGGTGGTGGACTAATTTGCAGGTCTTGGAACGATGACTACGCCCGGCAACGAGCGGGCTTTCTAGACGGATATTCGCGCCAATCACCATGGGTTTGTAAATGCTATCACAATGAGAAATGTCCCTGATAGGCGCCATCCTGTCCGGTGGCGATTCCACGGAAAGGTGCGATGAATTGCTGTAGCTTGAATCCTCCGATCAGGAGTAGACCCGCCAGAATCGGCAGTACTGCCCACTGTTTGTAATGAGGGATGCGCTTCCATTCGCCACCCTCGACAGAGTCGAGAATGTCTTTTTCTTCTTTCGTGAGTTTCATATGGTTTTGACAGGATTATCAGGATGAAATGAAGCGAAACATCAGCGTTCTTTATCCTGTCTTTCCTGTTAATCCTGTCAGACCTCGATGTTTCCGCTACATTTAGATTGCCCTGAAGAGGGCAAGCTCCTAGTATCCATGCCGTTCAACAAAATAGATATCGACGCTCGGTTCTTAAAGGAGATTCAATGAAGTTTATTCACATCGGTGTTGGTGGCTTTGGTGGCAACTGGGTCAATGTCCTTAAGAGCAACAAGGACGTCGACGTCGTTGCCATGGTCGACGTTAACGAGGCGTCACTCCAGAAGGCCTGCGAGCGAACAGGATACAGCAAAGATATCTGCTTCAAGTCGCTTGAGACCGCCCTGAAGAACGTCAAGGCGGATGCGGTGGTGTCGTCCACCCCGCCGGCTTTTCATAAGCACGATGTGATCACGGCAATGAAGGCCGGACTGCATGTCATCAGCGAGAAACCCATGGCTGACAGCATGGAATCGTGCAGGGCCATGCTGAAAACGGCCATTGAAACAAAACGTATCTATAGTGTTTCCCAGAATTACCGGTATGCCGCTGCGATGTGGACGATGGCGGACATCGTGAAGTCAGGAAAACTCGGCAACATCGGACAGATCAAGATGGATTTCTTTATGGGGGTTAATTTCGGCGGCGGGTTCAGGCATGATATGCCGTATCCCGTCATCATCGACATGTCCATCCATCATTTCGACCTGATTCGATTCGTTACCGGACTGGATGCCGTAAACGTCTCGGGCTCCGCATGGAATCCACCATGGTCGAACTACAAGGGTGAATGCTCCAGCACGGCGCTCTTCGAGATGAATAATGGCGCACGCGTTCTTTATAATGCCAGCTGGTGCGCCAAGGGGTCGTTCTGCGACTGGAACTGCAACTGGCAGATTGAATGCGAAAAGGGAACCGTTACATACACGAACGGCGAAATCAGAGTTTACCAAGTGCCGGCTCTGTACAAGGTTGAGAAGATTGAGATCATTTCCCATACGCCTCCACCCCTGGTCGCGCAGAATTACATTCTCGATGAGTTCATGCGGTGCGTTAAGAAGGGCAAGCGCCCCAACACAGACGCTCGCGACAACATCCGCAGCGTCGCCATGGTCTTCGCAACCGTCAAGGCAATGGAGACCGGGCGCAAGGTTGATGTCCTGGACAAAGCCACAATGGCGCTCCTGAGCAAGTGACATCGAGCAGCGCGACATCACATGACACCAGCCACCCTCGACATCGATTTGTTGATTTGCAGCGACTACGACTCAGAAAGTGTCAAACCTTCGTCCGACGGCTGTTGTTCTGATTATTATTCAGACTGGATTACAGGATAGACAGGATAAAAACGCTATTGTTTCGGTCCCTTTCATCCTGATAATCCTGTCAACATCACGGGGAAGCCTACATGGGCGGGAACCGGGTGCAGAAGGCGGTGACGTCGCCGCGTATCCGGGCCATCCGCGGCTGATCATCCGCATGCTTGAGCACGTCTGTGATCCATGTGGCGATCTGCCGCATTTCGGGCTCCTTCATTCCCCGCGAGGTCACGCCCGGCGTACCGATGCGGATGCCGGACGTCACAAACGGGCTCTTGGTATCGAACGGGATGGAGTTCTTGTTGACGATAATACCCGCTGCATCCAAGGCGTCCGCCGCCAGCTTGCCCGAGAGGCCAAGGGAGGAGACATCCAGAAGCATGAGGTGGTTGTCCGTACCCCCCGAGACAATTCGGATACCTGCCGCCGTAAAGCACTCCGCCATGGCCTTTGCGTTGGCGACAACCTGATGTGCGTATTGCTTGAAACCTGCATCCATGGCCTCGTGGAAACAGACGGCCTTCGCGGCGATCACGTGCATGAGCGGACCGCCCTGCAAGCCCGGGAAAACGGTCTTGTCAATCGCCGCCGCATAGGCATCCCGGCAAAGCACCATGCCGCTACGCGGGCCGCGCAGCGTCTTGTGTGTCGTCGTCGTGACGTAATCGGAGAACGGCACGGGACTGGGATGCGCCCCGCCCGCCACCAGGCCGGCAATGTGCGCCATATCCACCATCAGCCTTGCGCCGACGGAATCCGCCACGTCGCGGAAACGATCGAATTCCAGTGTCCTCGAATAAGCACTGGCACCCGCCACGATCAGCTTCGGCTGGTGCGCCTTGGCCAGGGAGGCCAACACGTCGAAATCTAGGCGCTCGGTCTCGCGGGACACGCCGTACGACACGACATTGAACAGTTTGCCCGAGAAATTAACCGGCGATCCATGCGTCAGGTGCCCCCCGTCGGCAAGGCTCATCGCGAGGATGGTATCGCCCGGTTCGAGCATGGAAAAGTACACGGCCATGTTGGCGGAGCTTCCGCAATGGGGCTGCACATTGGCGTGATCCGCCCCGAACAGTGCCTTGGCCCGGTTGATCGCCAGGGATTCCGCCTGATCCACGAAATCGCAGCCACTGTACCAACGCTTGCCGGGATACCCTTCGGCGTACTTGTTGGTCATCACGCAACCCTGTGCCTGCCGCACCGCACGGCTGACGCCATTCTCGGAGGCAATCAGGTTCAGCGTCAGATGTTGGCGCTCCGCTTCCTTGACCACGGAGGCATAGATGTCGGCATCACCCTCCCGCAAGGCCGCCAGGTCCATGGATGCGGCGGCATTCGAGGATAGTTTAGCAATCCGCCGCTGATGGCGTTCCCCCTTGCTGAAGGTGCCGGTGAGCCATGCGTCCAGGATCGCCACGCCCTCGGATTCCGCGGTGATCGAGGCTCCCAGCACCAGTACATTCGCATCGTTATGGTCGCGGGCCATCTCCGCCATGCGCGGGGTGGTGCACAACGCGGCGCGCACATGCGGAAAGCGGTTTGCCGACATCGACATGCCGATCCCGCTGGTACAAATCAGGATCCCCTGGTCGATGTCGCCCCGCTCCATGGCCACGGCGACAGCCGCCGCATAGTCCGGGTAATCCACCGACGTGGTATCATTACACCCGAAATCAACGAATGCCACCCCACGGGACGCCATCCGTGTCCGTAACGCAGCTTTAAGAACGACCCCGCCGTGATCCGCAGCAATACCGATTTTCATGATTACTTTTCCTCTTCAGGTTTGTTTTCCTGCAACTGTAAATCCAAGCCCCATAACGCCGCCGCAATCTCATCGCGCACATGGCGATAGACATCCAGCGAGAGTCCGATCGGGTCCAGCACATCCACGTCCCTGGCCTGGGTATCGAAGGATTTGAGCAGCGCCACCCTGGACGCGGCCTGTGGATACCGACTCAACAGAACATCTCGATGCCCCTCGGTCATCACGACCAGTAGTTCCGCCGCATCCACCAGTTCCTGTGTCACGGGTTGGCTGCGGTGTGCGTTCATATCCACACCAAGCTCATTCATCGCCTTCACCGCATACCGGCTAGCAGGCTGCCCGTACCCGGTCATCACCCCGGCCGAACATACCCGGATATCCGACTGGGACGCGATATGCGCCCTGAAAAGATATTCTGCCATCGGACTGCGGCAGATATTACCGGTACATACAAAAACAATCGTACGCTTCATTTCATCACCCTAGCTATATAATGCCTTGGCGGCGATATCGCGACGACACCAGCCACCCTGGAATTGAATTTGATCAACGGCGGCATACGCATGATCAACCGCTGCCCGCAACGTTGGCCCCAGCGCGGTGACGCCGAGCACCCGTCCGCCATCCGCCAGAACCGTCCCTTCGTGCTGTTTAGTGCCCGCATGGAATACCGTAACCCCCGTCATGGACGCGGCCGCCGCAAGCCCTGTGATCTGCTGTCCGCGCGGATATTTGCCGGGATAACCATCCGCTGCCATGACCACCGTTACACAGGACTCGTCCTTCCAGCGAATCAGCTCCTCTCTCAAGATCCCGTCGATGCAGGCCTCGAATGCCGGGATCAGATCACCATCCAGCCGGGGCAGGATCACCTGTGTTTCAGGATCCCCGAACCGGGCATTGAATTCCAGCACCTTGATGCCGTTTGCCGTCAGCATCAGCCCCGCATAAAGTACCCCTTTAAATACAATCCCGCGCCGACGCAACTCGGCCAGTGTCCGTTCAAACACCTGCTCGCGGATCACCGGCCATAGATGCGCCTTCACAACGGGCGCCGGGGAGTAGGCACCCATCCCGCCGGTATTCGGCCCCTGGTCGCCATCCAACGCCCGCTTGTGATCCTGCGCCGACGCCAGCATGACGACATGCCTCCCATCGACCAGCGCAAGGATCGACGCCTCCTCTCCGATCAAGCATTCCTCGATCAGGATGCGGGCACCGGCGTCGCCAAACGCCTTCGCCACCAGCGCCTCATCAATCGCCGACTCCGCCTGGGCAAGGGTCTGGCACACGGTAACCCCTTTGCCTGCAGCCAATCCCTCGGCCTTGATGACGATCGGAGCACCCTCCCTCTGCACATAGGCCCTGGCCGCGCCTGCATCGGTAAAGCTGGCCGACCGGGCGGTGGGAACCCCGGCCGCCTCCATGACCTCCTTGGCGAATACCTTGCTCCCCTCCATCTGCGCCGCCGCTCGGCAAGGCCCGAATACGCGCAGGCCTTCAGCCTCTAGAATGTCGGCAAGCCCTGCACACAGCGGTCCCTCCGGCCCGATCACCGTCAAGTCCGGGCGATGTTCACAGGCCCACGCGACGATCCCATTGAGGTCATCCACCGCGATGGGCAGATTCGTTGCGCATTCCGCCGTCCCGGCATTCCCCGGTGCACAATATATCAAAGGCCGACGGGAATCCCCGGCCAGTTTCCACACCAGCGCATGTTCCCGTCCTCCGCTTCCGATCACTAGAATCTTCATGCCACCCCCTGAAAATCAAAATGCTACAGCATACCGGAATCCCGCATCGAGTCAACACCTGGCTATAACACACCTGGCTATAACACCCCCACGGCAGACGCTCCCGTTCATCTCCCCTTAATATCATGGAATCACAGATGAACGATCCTTGGGCGTCCTGTTGCCTGCGGCATAACATTCTAGGACGAATCAACACGATTCATCCGGCAGCCATTTCGCCATGACTTCGGCCAGGATCCGGTGATCCACGGGCTTGGTCAAGTAGTCGTCCATGCCAGCCTCGAAGCAGATCTGGCGATCTCCCTGCATGGCGTGGGCGGTCATGGCGATGATCGGAATCCGTGGCCGCCCCAAGGCCTCACGCCTGATGATCCGGGTGGCTTCCAGACCGTCAAGCTCCGGCATCTGAACGTCCATAAGCACTAGGTCGTAAGGCAGTGCCGCGAGTGCCTCGATGACCTCGCGCCCATTGGCGACGGCATCTGCCGAAACCCCCAGCTTCCTGAGGATTCCTAAAGCTACCTGCTGGTTGGTGATGTTGTCTTCGGCCAGCAGGATGCGAATTTTGCGATGGTGGAATACGGGATGCATGTACCGCCCCGTAGAGGCGGTGGCACCCTTGACCTCAATCGTGTGCGAGGAAGATCCCGTTCGTGCAGCCGCTTCACGGTCGGCTTGCAGCCCGAAGCGTGCCGTGAACCAAAACTCAGAGCCCTCGCCGGGGACGCTCTTCACGCCGATCTCCCCGCCCATCATTTCGACCAGTTGCTTCGAAATCGCCAGCCCCAGTCCCGATCCACCATATTGGCGCGTGATGGATGCGTCCGCCTGGGAAAATTTCTTAAAAAGTAGTTCGATCTTATCCTCGGGAATGCCGATGCCGGTGTCGCGCACGGAAAAACGCAGCAGGCAGGACGCTTTCTCTACGCGTTCACCGAGGCCGCCTTTAAGCGGATTTGCCGTGCCTGACTCCAGTACACTGACCCGCACAGACACTTCTCCATGGTGCGTGAATTTTACCGCATTGCCCTCCAGGTTTGTAAGAATCTGGCGCAGGCGCCCCGGATCCCCCGACAGTCGTGTGGGAACGTCCTTGTTGATGGTGCAGGCGAGGGTCAGTCCTTTTTCATGGGTCTTGAACGCCACCGTGGCGGCGAAATCGTCAAGCAGGCCCTGCAGGTCGAAGTCGATGGTCTCAAGGGCAAGCTTGCCGGCCTCGATCTTGGAGAAGTCCAGGATATCGTTGATCAGCGAGAGCAACCACTCGCCGCTGGACTTGATCGTCACGGCGCAGTGCCGCTGATCCGCAGACAGTTCCGTGTCGAGCAGCAGTCCTGTCATTCCGATCACTCCGTTGAGGGGCGTACGGATCTCGTGACTCATGTTGGCGAGGAAATCGCTTTTGGCTCGGTTGGCGGCTTCCGCCGCTTCTTTTGCCATGGCCAATTCCGCCTCGGTTTGCTTCCTCGCGCTGATGTCGCGCCATGTGGTAAAGAGCGCTTCGGAGCCCTCGAGATGGATCAATGCGACGGATACTTCCACATAGAGATCCGAGCCATCACCCCGTTGGTGCAACCATTCAAAGGTGTGTCGACCGCGTTGCCGCGCAAGGTCGATCATCGCCTGCGATGCCGTCGCCGAGCGTCTCCCGTCAGGCTGGAATTCCGGCGAAACCCTGTCCGGCCCATGATCGATAATCTCATGTCGACCGACGCCGAGCATGGTTTCCGTCGCACGGTTGCAGTCAACAAAAACTCCATTTTTGATAATGAGGTAAGCATCGGGCGAGTCCATGAAGAGAATGCGGTACTTATCCTCCTTCTCCCGGAGTATGGCATCTGCCCTGGCCAACTCGGTATTGCTGGCCCGCAAGGCGGCAGAAAGCCGGGCAAGCCGGATGACGATCAGGATCGCCAGGAAGAGGAGCGCAGACGAAACCACCAGGACATTATATAGCCAGGAAAGATCTTTTGGCCCCGGGAGGTAGAGAAACCCTTGCAGGTCGAAATCGCGCTTCAGCATCCCCTGGTCGGCATAGACTTCGGCGATATTCCTCCATCGACCAGGGTTCATGTGTCCAATTTCGATCAAATCGTCCCTTATCAGGGCGTTCATGTGATGCGCCTCGAATTCGAGGTGCTCCAGGCTGTGCCGCTGGCTGTAGCGGTCATAGATGAGGCGTGCAATCTCTGCCGGGTTCCGCATGGCATATTCCCAGCCCCTGAGGCTCGCCTCCCTGAACTTGCTTACCAGCGCCGGCTTCCTCCTGATCAAGTCCTCAGTCGTGAAAAGGTTGTCTCCATAGAAGTCGATCCCCGCCGCACGGGGCGAGTACAAAAGATAGGCTTGCCCAGCGGTTTGCAGTGCGAACGGTTCGTCGGTGACATACACGGAAACGGCATCGACGGCACCCGCCAGCAGATCCTCGATGCCCCTGCTGTAAGGCAGCAGGGAGAGCTTATCGGCGGTGATTCCTTCGGCCTTCAAGTAGGCGTGAAGTTCGGCTGAACCATGCTCGATCATGAGTCTGCGATCGACGAGATCATGAACGGATTGGATACCTTCCTGCTTCAAGGTCATGAGCGCCAGCGGCGAATGCTGGAAAATGACAGCCAGCACCACCACCGGTGCGCCCTGTTCTCGCCGCTGCAGCAATTCCATCGAATCCTGGCACGGTTGGGCAGGCAAGATGTCCACATTCAGCCCGGCATCACGGTAATAGCCTTTTTCAAGTGCAGCGTAATAGCCGGCAAACTGGAACTGATGTTGCCATTTCAACTGCAAGCGCACGTTCTCGGCAGCACCGGCAAGAACAGGGCTTAAGATAACCGTGGCGATCAATAGCACCGCCACCCATCGACGCACGGCCGGGCGTGGCATTGAAAACTTCTGTATGGGTTCCGGTACCATGGGAAAACGATATGATCATTCAACCGGCATTGTCAACCGGTAAAGGGAAACGTCTGAAATTAAAGCAATCAAGGCAAACTTGGCTCTCCTTTCGGGATGAAGCCGAGGTTGCACTTTCCTTCGATAAAGCTTGCCCCGCACGGACGGCATGGTATGCTTGCCAGCGTTCAAGATAAACGCTGAATGTCAGGGTGCAGAGTCGCATGCGTTTGGAGGTGATATGATGCCGGAACCATTCCTCAGCCTGAAGCGGCCCCATTCATTGTTAAGCCGTATCCCGCTGACCTTCGTCCTGCTTGGCCTGGTCGTGGCCACCTTTGTCTTTTATGTCGTTTCCGAGCGCCGGATCGATACCGCCAATCGGCATCGACAAGCCTCCTTCCTTTTAGCGGATGAATTACGCCAGTCGTCCGACGACCTGACCCGCATGGTTAGGACCTATGTGGTCACGGGGAATCCGATCTACAAGCGCCACTTCCAGGAGATTCTCGATATCCGAGACGGCAAGAAACCGCGTCCGGTGGTGTATCAGGCCGTCTATTGGGATCTAGTCGGCCCCGATGATGCCCGGCCACGCCCGGCAGACAAGGCCGTTCCGCTCCTGGCCCTAATGCAGCAGGCCGGATTCTCCGCGCAGGAATTCGCCAAACTGGCCGATGCCAAGGTCAATTCGGATGATCTCACCACGATCGAGTTCGCGGCGATGGCCCTGGTTGAAATGACGCATCCTCCAGTACCGGCTGATCGCGAACGCGCTATCGAAATGCTGCACGACGCCCGCTACTATGCGGCCAAAGCTGGCATCATGCGGCCGATGGCAGAGGCCATCGCGCTGTCTGACCAGCGGACCCTGGCGGCGGTCAATATCGCGAGACATAAAGCCGCCGGGTTGCGGATCGCGTTCGTTGTCTTCGCGTCCTTGCTGGCCTGGCAACTGGTCACCCTGCGGCGGCGTGAAGTCGTGATCCTTGGCGGATCGGTCGAGAAGGTGCATGCGGAAATCGCAGACCTCAGGCGCGTTGGCGGTGCGCCATCCGATGCGGCACTCCCGGACGGAAAGGGTAGTATCCTGGCCGAGGTCTCGCGAACGAAGGCACTTCTCGCGGCGTTGGACGCCGAGCGCAAAACGACGGAGGGCTCGTTGCGCCAGTCCGACGATATTCTCAGGAATATGCAGATGGGATTGTATGTCTATGAGCTCGAAAACCTTGAGGATGACCACAGTTTGCGCATGGTGGCCGCCAATCCGGCCAGCGGAAAACTTAGCGGTGCTCCTCCCGAGGGACTGGTCGGAAAAACCATCGATGAGATTTTCCCCGCCCTGCGCGACACGGGTGTTCCTGAACGCTTTGCCAACATCGTGCGCACCGGCAAGTCGGGCGAGTTCGAGAATATCTACTACGGAGACGATCGGTTGCCGTCGGCCGCTTACATCTTCAAGGCATTCCCGCTGCCACTTCATCGTGTCGGGATCACTTTTGAAAACGTCACGGAAATGAAACAAACCCAGCATCGGCTGGCGCAAAGCGAGGCCCGTTTCCGGTCCATCATTGCGGCGTCCAATACCGGTGCATGGGAATATGACAGGGACAAGGGGTACCTTTGGTGCAGCCCCGAATATTTCGCCATGCTGGGGCTTGATCTGGACGACTATCCGATGGATGGCTCCGCCAATCTGTTGGAAAGCTGGATAGACCTGCTTCATCCTGATGACCGGGAACAGGCTTCCGCACATTTTTCAGCCTATCTAGAGGGAGGTTCCGTCGGCATGTATGAAAACCATTTCCGAATGAAACACCGGAACGGAAGCCTAGTATGGATCTGGTCACGGGGACAAACCCTGCGTGACAGCGATGGAAACCTGACCAACCTTACGGTCGGAACCCATATCGATATCACCGAGCGGAAGAAAGTGGAGGCAGAGCGCCAGGAATTCGAGACGCGCCTGCACCAGACGCAGCGGCTCGAAAGCCTGGGGGTGCTCGCGGGCGGGATCGCCCACGATTTCAACAACATCCTGATGGCGATCATGGGGCATGCGGATCTCGCGCTCGACGAACTCTCGCCGCTTTCTCCAGGCAAGGCAAGTATCGCTGAAATCGTGGCCGCCTCCAAGCGTGCGGCCGAGTTGTGCGGCCAGATGCTGGCCTACGCGGGCAAGGGTAAAATCGAGCAGCGCAACATGTCGCTGGGTGGCCTTGTCGAGGAAACGCTCCACATGCTCAAGACGAGCATCTCGAAGAAGGCGATCCTGAATCTGAATCTTGAGAAGTCGCTGCCCTCCATGTACGGCGATCCCGCGCAGATACGACAGATCCTGATGAACCTGGTCATCAACGCGTCCGATGCCATCGGCGAGCGAAGCGGAGTCATCACCATTTCTACCGGGGCGATCGATTGCTCCGAGCAATATCTTGCAGGCAGCTATTTTGTTCCGCCCGGCAAGCCGGCGACCTATGTTTACATTGAGGTATCGGACACGGGTTGCGGAATGGACAAGACGACCCTTTCGCATATCTTTGAGCCGTTCTTCACGACCAAGTTCACCGGTCGTGGACTGGGCATGTCGGCGGTCA